>OKSS01000005.1_pt1 | contig 80382 bp, 96 predicted proteins | sample 1633641 | NCBI WGS metagenome assembly OKSS01 (sample SAMEA3879549, study PRJEB24766) | human gut metagenome | biome: human-associated habitat; feature: feces | place: USA | collected 1985/1987
TGAAGGACGCAGGAAAAATTGATCCCCTGTGCCATGGCGGCATCGTTCAGCCAAGCAGGGATGGAAAGCGTCTTTTTGACAGATCTCTCGAAGTGCTGTTTTGCATATTCTGCTACGTCAACAGAAACAACATTGACAAATGCTTCAGGAACAGGCTCGTCGGGAGCAAATGCCCGAGACACAGCGATTGGGTCGATGGAACCCGGACGAGACGGTGTGGGAATCGTTTCGCCATCCCGCTTGCAGGTGTAGAGATAGCCTGCAAGGCAGTCCACTGCCATCTCCATGGCTTCCTCAAAGGTATCACCCTGTGTTGCAAGGTTGTTCAAATCAGGAAAAACGACAGAATAACCTTCTGCCTCTTTATAAAAACAAGCCGGATACATGGATAACATCCTTCATCCCTCCTGTATGATGATATGGCATTATTTGAGCCCTGCCTGCTTTCGGATGGAAAGCTCTGTGCGGCGGTCAAGTTCTTTTCCCTTGTGAAAAGGAATCGTGACCTTGCCGGGTTTTGTGGGATGGACATACTGACGGTGGGAACCGACCTGTTCCTTGAAGACCCAGCCATCGGCAAGAATCAGCTTTTCCATTTCACGCGGTTTTGGCGGCACAAGCTTCACATCCTCTCAAGAGAAGTATACCATATTATACGTATTGTGTAAATACGTATTGAAAGATAAGATGAGAACAAAATGGAAAAAGCCCGGTGATTTCAAAGAATCATCGAGCTTTTTCTTGGCGGAGTAGGAGGGATTTGAACCCTCGCGCCGTTGTTTAGACGACCTACGCCCTTAGCAGAGCCTTAAAAAACAACGCTATAACGTTGCCCGGCACAACCAGACGGGGCAACGCTGGGGGCATCGCGGTCACACGTTAAAAGCGGCAGTTGCCAGCTCCACGGCTGCCAGCTTATCCTCAAAAAGCTGGTGGCGGCTGTAATGCTGCGTGATATCCCTGACCGAGTGACCAAGGATCAGCTTTTGCAGCAGCGGCTGCACCCCGGCGGCCTCCATGGCGGTGGCCAGCGTGTGACGGCAGCTGTGGGCGGTCATGTGCGGCCTGCCGCCCCAGCGCTCCACTGCCGGACACCATCGATCATAAAAGTGCTCGCGGCAGCCATCAGCCAGACCGTGGGTGGCCACCTGCATGGCCTCGGCCACCAGCGGCACGATGACGGTAGCAATGGGGATCTCCCGGTTTTTGCCCGCTGCCGTTTTGATGCCGCCTATAATGCACTGACGCTGGAGGTCGATGTTGGCAAGATCCAGCTGCATCAGCTCGCCCGGTCTCATGCCGGTGTAGCACAGGATCAGCGCATACCGGGCGAGATCGTCCCCGGCGCGGTACGCCTGCCACATCCGGTGCACCTCGTCCACGGTGTAGGCATCGCGCTCGCTGTCCGGCACCGGCGGCAGCTCGATCAGGGCGGTCTTGTCCTGTGCCATGTCCAGCGCCTCGCTGGTGACCGCCACCTCGTACAGCTTGCCCAGCAGCGTCTTGATATCCCGGTGGGCATAGTAGTCACCGGGCGCGGCGTCCGTCAGCTCCTGCAGCACCTTAAAAGGTATCTGCCCGACAACCTGCATCTGGATCCGCTCCAGCCTGCGCCATGCGGTGCCGTAATGGCTGCGCTTGTCCTTACTGAGCGCCTGCCACTTTTTTGTTTGCTGCAGGGCTGTCCAGCAGTCGATCAGGCGCATGGATCTGGGTGCCACACCGGTGCGGGTGTAGGTGTCCAGATACTCCTCGGCGGCTGCCCGGGTGGGAAAGCCGCACTTTTTGCGGGCATAGATCACCGTGCCGGCACGCACCACGCGCACCTGTATTGTCCACGTTTTCCCGCTCCGGTAGATGCAGCCCTTGCCGTTGGCGCGCTTGCGCGGCTTTGGTGCTGCCGTGCGCTGCTGCTTTTTGCCGCAGTACGGACAGTATAGGGCATCTTCCTGTATTTCCCGCCCGCAGGCGGTTCTTTGACACTTCATTTCTCCCTCCGCTTGCATACTTTGCCCGGCGGTGGTATTATAGATCTGCAAGTTTTGGCTTGTTTGAGATCTACGATGCTACCGCAGGCATCCAGATCGGCCCCCAGCGTTGGCGCGCTGGGGGTTATTTTTTTGCCATTTTCTAAGGTTTTGCACTTTTTTGATAGATATTCTATCAAAAAAACGGAAAAGTCATCCACGCCGCCGTAGTTAGCAGGCGGGTCTGCTTTTAGCCAGGCATCAGAGCGCGGGGCAGGCGGATCTGCTTTTAGCCAGGCATCAGGGTGCGTTTTAGTCTTTGAGGCTCTGCGTGCCGCCATCGATAACTTCGCCCGTGTCGGCGTTTACAAAATCCACATGGATGCTGTCGGCATCGTTTCCGCTTACCACGCTGTAAAAGGCTCCTTCCGTGTAAAATTGCAAGAGAGACAGACTTTCGTCAAGGCTGAGGGCCTTTGATTTTGTGGTGACGGTAAAGACAGTATAGTCCTCGTTGGCCTCTACTTTGGTAAAATTGGGGTAGTCCGCAGAGCCTACCATTTCGGCCATGCTCTCATCAATGGTCTGGGCCATATCATCCACAATCTGCTTGTGGTAGGCCTTGGTCATGATGTAAGTGACAGACCCGTCCTCGTTGAGGGTGGCCGACTTGATGCCATCAATGTCCTTTATCTCATCGTTGAGGCTGTCCTGCGTGGTGCCCTCGTCCACCATGCTGGCCGGATAGGTCAGGGTGACGCTGAAAAGGTTTTTCTCCACGTTCAGACCGTCCTCGCTGGCGCTAGTGGACGCTGCTGCATCAGACCCGGCGGCTGCGGAACTAGCCGCACCACCACTGCAGGCCGTCAGGCACAAAGCCAGAGCGCACGCTGCCGCGCAGATCTGCATTTTCCTTCTCACTCTCATTGCAAAAATCCTCCTGTTATCTCTTTTTCTTGCTGCTGGTTTTCGTCCATTTCAGGCCGGTGCCCGGCAGAGATGCTGTAACGCGGTTCTGACCCTTTGCCGTCCGGGTAAAGCGCAAGCCGGGAATGCCCCAGCTGAATCCTATGCCGGACTTGCTTGCCGTGACCCTGCCGCGCTTTCCTAAACGCAAGCTTTTACGAAAACTAAACCCCATGTTGTCCTCCTGCTTATATATCCCTGCAAAGCCCCACGGCCTTGCCTTCAATCGTTACTGTGTTCATTTCCTCGCGGGCGAGGATAATGCTCTCAAATGCCGGGTTTTCTGCCCGCAGCTCAATAAAGCTTTCGTGCAGATACACCCGCTTCAGAGTGGCCTCGCCATCGATCCGCACGGCGGCAACCTCGCCGTTTTCAACCGTTGGCTGGCTGCGGATCGCCACCAGATCGCCGTCATGAATCTTCGGCTCCATGCTGCTGCCCTCGCAGGTCAGGGTAAACGTTGCCCGCCACTTGGCAGGCACGCAGACCATGCGCTCCACGTTCTCCTCTGCCGTGATCGGTGTGCCGCAGGCGATCCGGCCAACCAGTGGCACCTCTGCCATGGCGGGCATTGGCTGAAATCCCGGCGGGATCTCCGGCTCATCTTTGAGCGAAACAGGCTGATTTCCGTCCAGCATGGCTATCACATCATTAAAATCCATGTTGATTGCCTGTGCCACCGCTTTGATTGTCTCAAGTGATGGTATGACGGGCTTGCTGTTTACCGGGTTTACGTTTCGTTCCAGAATGGATATATATGCCTTGCTCAGCCCGGACATTTTGGCAAACTGATCCATACTGTAGCCATGTTCTCGGCGGTACTCTTTTATCAGATCGCCCAGAATCACGTTGAACCACCTTCCTTTCTTTTAATGGTGTCAAGTACATCATACATTTTGCTAGACGAAAAATCAAGTCTTTTGTCAAATTCGCTTGACATTCTTTGTCTAGTCTGCTAGACTGTTGTGTGTACGGAGGAGGTGAAAACGGATGCCCTTTAAGATCAAAGAAGCACGCAAGGAAAAAGGTTTTACGCAGGGAGAGCTTGCAAAGCGTGCAAATGTGTCTCGCGCTACCATCATTGGACTGGAAAATGGATCTATTACGGTGACCACCACGGAGACCCTGACCAAGATTGCAGGCGCTTTGAACAAAAAAGTGAGCGATATTTTTTTAGCGTAATCGTCTAGCATACTAGACAAAAGGAGTGTACCGTGAAAGCATCAACTAAAAATCTCCTGATGGCGGCTGTTGGCATCATCCAGCACGCACAGGAGATCAACAGCGCAACCGGCACCGCCGCCATCAAGGGCGAGCAGGTCAATTATGATGATGTGTGCGGCAGGCTGAGCGCCGATCTGGACGATCTGGAAATGACCATCGAGATCATTGCCAGTCAGGAGGAGGTGGATATCAGTGCGGCGCTTCATTTTGACGGCGCGCCTTGTGCGTGATGACATTGAGATCCTTGCCTGCAAGGTCAAGGTTGCGTATTGCCGGGCACGCATTGCCCACTGCAAGCGCATGATCGCCCTCTATGAGCGCATCGGCGCGTGGATCGAAAGAAGGAGGATGTAAAAGCATGAACCGCTACATGATCTATATGCCTGTTGGCACGCAGGGGCGGCTTGTCCTCTGCCATCTTGACGGCAGTCTGACGCTGGGCGAGATGGAGACGCTGGTTGACGGCCTTATCAATGTGCTGGACAGCAGCCTCGAACCGGAATGGGCGCGGGAGCCGGTGGACGGCATCCGGCTGGTCGTTAGCCCGGACGCCGAGCTGTTCGGCGCCAAGCGTAACGATAAAGCCACTTGGCTGTATCTCAATCAGGACTGTGACAAGATTATAGGTGACGCTTTTCTCTGCGCAGAGGTTGGCGGCGTGCTGATCGGCTTTACCAAGCCGGTGGCAAAGACCATCTGTGAGGAGTTTGGCATTGACATGGAGGATGACGCATGGAAAGACTGACAGCCCCGCGGTGCAGCGGCATTAAGAGCGGCTATTGGAGCACCGCCAAAAAGGACGAGCTGGTGCAGCGCCTCGGCCAGTACGAGGACACCGGCCTCACCCCGGAGGAGATCAAAGCGCTGGAAGATTTCAAAAACGGCAAGGACGACCGGTGCCAGACCTTTAGCCCGGACTAAGGAGGACAGCATGAAAGCATTTGTAAGGCCGCAGGTGGCCGTGGATTACCTGCGGGATGTGGGTTTTTCCATCGGCAAGGACACGCTGCAGGCCGGACTGCAGCAGCGGGTTTTCCCGTTTGGCGATTACATCAAGGCACCCGCCCCCGGCGGGCAGGATGTGTATTTGATCTATCCGGCATTGCTGGCCAAGTGGGCAGCAGAGCGCAGCCCGGTGGCAAAACCGGAGGACGCGGAGAGGATAGGAGCATGAGAGAGGACTTTAGACCGACCGTCACCGTCCGGCTGGGCGATGACGGAAACCCGGAGATCAACATTGACGGGACAACGATGCAGGCGCAGCAGCTATGCGTTGCACTGCTGGCTGGTCTGGCAATGGAGATCAGCCCGGCGGATCCTGTGAGTTTTCTCACGGGCATGGCCATTAGTGCAGGCAATCTGCTGGATCGCATGGAAACCGAGGAGGACAACGACAATGAAACGGTATCTTAAAATTTCCGGCGTGGCATTTCTGGCTGGCGTGGGTGCAGCCCGGGTGCTGATCTGGCTGAACATGGGCATTGTGCACCTGCTGGTCATGCGGGGCGGCTGGGAAGCGGCTGCGGCGGTCAAGGCTGCGCCGTGGATCCTGCTCGCGCTGGGCGGCGGTCTGATCTTCAGCGTTGCTGTGATGCTTGCCGACAGCAAGCACCATGAGCACAGCGCCCAGAAGCAGCAGCAGACCACCGTCAAGACCTCCAACGAGAGAAAGGCAGGGTAACATGGACGACCTGAAAGAGCTGCGCGCTTTGCGGGATCGGCTGCTGCAGTCCATCGGATGGTACACCGGTAAAGCTGAAAACGGAAATACCGAGGTGAACACCGCCGATGTGATCCGCCGCCTGCGCTGGGTGCTGGACGGTGAAGAGCCACGGCAGGGCGCATGAGAGACAACGACCTGATGTCATGGTACACGGTCTACAACGCCAAAACGGACGAGATCGTGGCCTGCGGTACTGCTGACATGATCGTCCGGCAGATGGGATATGTCAACAAAAACAGCCTTTACTCCGCAGTTACTCACTCAAAAACAAGAAAAGGGCCACTCCCACGGTACTTCTACCATGTGCAGAGGGTACGGCGGGAGTGGCTGGAAAAGGAAGGTATTTTATGAAAATTATCATCAAAGACGAAAACGGACAGCTTGCCATTTGCTCCGAGAATGAAAAGCCTATCTCTGAAAGCCGGATCTGGGCAACCTTGTCGCTGGCGCTTGCATCCTCGATAGCAGATCGTATCCAGCAGAAAAACCTGCCCCCCGGAGTTAAAAAAAGCACTGATCGAGACCACCAGCGAAAGAGTGGCAGCCGTTGTCAAAAACGATTTTGTCAGAATCGCAAGCAGCAACACAAAAGGTGTGACCTTCCACGACAAAGAAGCCTCTTTTATGCGCGAGGTCTACGGCTTATGACTGGGCAAAAAGAAAGAGCCTGCCCGTGCAGCCACACGGACAAGCTCAAAGAGAATATAGAAACACTTCTCACCCCAGAGTATAGCACAGATCAGGAGTGGCTGCAATATGCCGGTATCCTGTACTACGCCGTGGATGGCCACGGGCACAAGTTTCAAGCCTCCACGGTGCTGCGGCTGAATGACCCGCAGCTGGGTGAGCTAATCCATTGGCTGCACTACCACCTCAAGGGCAGCAACCCGCCGCCTGCCCTGTACCATCTGGAGATGCTGCTGAACAATCTGGAATATCTGCGCGGCGGCAGACACTACCTGTATAACTCGATCTATCAGATCACACGTCTGGAGGCGTATCCATGAAAACCTTTATTCTCGTGATCCTCGGTCTGGATCTGCTTTACATTGCCGTGATGTACCACCACAGCAAGCGCTGAGAGGTGGCCGAGATGAAAGATATTCGCATCACTTACACATACCACAAGAAAGATTTTGATTTTGACGAGGAGCCCACAACGGGCACCATCGTCCTCCCGGTAGAGGAGAACGTTGCCGCTGAGTTACTTATATCTGACCTCTCGCAGCCGATAGCAGGCCGTCACATCGGCACAGCTTTCCACTGCGTCTGCGAGATGCTTTTGTGGTATTGCTCAATGCACCTTTGGTACATTCAGGGCGATGACAAAATTTTGAGCATCAGGCTGGAATAACCAGCGCCCTCCACTGGTGGCAGGAGGTAAAACAAGAGCCACTGCCACCCCCTTTGAGATGCAAAAACCGACTGGATCAGCCGTATCTGATCGGGCCGTATGTTCAGCCTCTCTCATTGTGACAAGATGTGTGGTATTGGGGCCACACGGGACTCCGGCGGGCCTTGATAGGCCGGTGCGTGCAGAAGCAGCACAACAGAAAAAAATCCGCAACAACCTATTGCGTCAAAAGGTGGGTGACTTTGTATCCGTAAGACTCGCACCCGGTAATAAACAGTTGAAAAGTAGTGTCGGTGACTGCTGGAACATAGACAGCCTTCCGATGGCGGCAGGAAGTAAAACAAAAGCCGCTGCCAGTGTATCAAGCACAGAAAGGAGATGATCCCATGGGAAGAATGGTCACCGTTGAGGAGTGGGCAGAGATCCACGGGAGAAAGCCTGCCGCAGTGCGGCGCATGATCCATAACAACGTATGGCCCAAGGTGAGGAACGTCCTTATTGACGGCAAGCTTACATGGTTGTTAGACGAGGATTGGCTATGGCCTAAAGCCACCACACCGGCCAAGCAGGCAAGCCTGCTGTGCGAGATCCGCAAGCTGATGCCGCCTGTGGTATATGCCACCTCGACAGACGGCGCGGTAGTCTGCATGGTGCCCTGCACCGGATACACCCGCACCGCCGTCAATGTCACCGCAGAAGAAATGAATGAGCTGTGGAGCGTCAAGCCGCAGCAGCGTGCAGCCGCGCAGGGTGCCCTGCAGTATGGCTGGCAGCACCCGCTGGCTGATCCGAGATCCTACAACGAGAAAGGAGAGCGTTTGCAGAATGTCTACAACCGCAAAAAGTAACGCGAAAAGCACCACCCGCAGAAAGCCCGTCCAGAGCGCACAGGAGCGCCCGGCGGCGCAGGTGGTACAGTTTCCCCTGTTTGCCCCCAAACCCCGCCAAACAGCGCCGCAGGAGGTGCAGGTGGTCATTTGCGAGTGCAGCGCAGATGCCGTGCGCGTCCGGCTGCTACCTGACCCGGCGGCGGTGCTGCACATCATGGATGAAACATTTGGCACGCTGGGCTGGACACGGCGCTACTACTTCGCAGATGGCCGCCTCTGGTGCGGCGTGGGCGTGTATCACCCGCTGATGAACAACTTCGCTATCAAGGACGCAGCTGCCCCGGCGGGCAAGCTGCAGATCTCTAACCCCGACAAGTGGAAGGAAAACGGCAGCTTTCTGGCTGCTTGCGCGCTCTGGGGTGCCGGTGCTGACGTGATGGCACTTCCCTCCCTGACCTTTGCCGCCGATCAGGTCAGCATTGACCCGGTGCACAAGCGGGCAAAGATCCCCAACGACCCGCCCACGGTGGCGGGCTACCGTCTGCACAGCGCTCTGACCGTGGACAAGCTGCTGCGGGCTGAGGATGGGCACATCATCGGTGTGCAGCTGCTGCAGGGAGAGCGTAAAGTGGTATGGCAAGCAGAGTGATCGGCCGCCTGCCGGTGGTGTATTATCCGCAGACCGGCAAGCTGGAAGTGGAAAACGCAGGGGAATTTGTGGAGAAACAGATCTATCAGCGTCTGGATGAGCTGGCTCACGGTCAGCCCATGCACATAACTCTGACGGTGGAGCCGGTGAACAAAGCCCGCAGCACGGCACAGAACAGCCTTATGTGGGCGCTGCTCACCATCATGGCAGACCATTACAACGGCGGGCGCACCGGCGGTGTGACCCCGGAGGACTGCTATTTGGAGATGCTGGAGAAGTACGGCGCCAAGGTGGATTATCTGGAAGTCCCGGCGGGCGCTCTGGATATCCTGCGCGGCTGTTACCGCCTTGTCCATCTGGTGGAGATACTGGATAACAACCGCTGCACGGTCAAGTGCACGCAGGGCAGCTCCACCTTTACCACCCAAGAAATGAAGAACATGATAGACGGGATCTTTGACCGCCTCGCTGAGATGGGCGTGAGTGATCCCTTAGTGACTGCCTACTGGCAGGAGTGGAGTGAACCATGAAACGCAAACGCTTTGAAAAGCTGATGATCTCGCAGCACAAATCACAGGCTCGCGATATCCGGCAGGCTGTCCGTACCATCATCGAACTGCGCCACTACTCTGAGGGGAACAAGGGCGTCCTGATGGTCTACAACGAAAAAGCCGAGTGCTTTACGGAGGCCACGCTGTACCCTTACGACGAAATGTATGCCCGGATCCAGAGAGGTCAGGGCGCTATTGGAAAGGAGTCTTGACAGATGACCAAGAAAATGACCCGCAAGCGCTTTTGCAAGCTGCTGATGGCTCACGGAACCGACCGGAACACCGCACGGGGCTTGGCGCAGTGTATCAACGCCGCCCGGCGGTATGGCTTCATTGATGGGTTCACCATTAAACTTGTCAACGGCCAGAAGTATCAGGTCGATAATGTGCACTCTTACCGCGAGGCTTATGAGAGCACGCAAAAGGATGGGGTGCCGCTTGTCTAAAAGCATCATTCAGGCAGAAAAGGAGTGCTACATCTGCCGCCGCTGGTATGCGGTAAAGACCACGCGCGGGCTGGAGGAGCATCACGTCCTCAATGGGCCGCTGCGCAGCTTCTCTGAGCGGCACGGCCTCAAGGTCTGGCTGTGCCACCAGCACCACAATGAGCCGGGCATGAGCCCGCACTATAACGCCACCTGCGCCCAGACCCTGAAAGCCGTTGCGCAGGCGAAATATGAGGAGAAGAACGGCCCCGGCGCACACGCTGCATGGATGGCCGCCGTTGGAAAGGACTATATCAATGCTTAATGTTATCGCAATTATGGGCCGCCTTGTGGCGGATCCTGAACTCCGCACCACCCCGGCGGGGGTGAACGTCTGCAAGTTTCGCATTGCCTGTGACCGAAACTTTGCAAAGCCCGGCGAGCAGCGGCAGGCGGATTTTATTGATGTCGTAGCATGGCGGCAGCAGGCTGAGTTTGTGTGCCGCTATTTCCAGAAGGGCAGTCTGGTTGCCATCAATGGCCGTCTCCAGACCAACAATTATCAGGACAAGAACGGCAACAACCGTACATCCGTTGCCGTGGTGGCCGACAATATCAACTTTGCGGGCTCCAAGGGCACCAGCAAGCCGGTGGACGAGGGCGGCGAGACTGCCCCGCGCTCTGATGCCTGGCCGAAAGCAGACCCGCCCGCCAACTACGGCGGCGTGGATGACTTTTCCGTGATCGATGACAGCGATGACCTGCCGTTTTGATAGAAAGGAATAACCCATGAACGTGAAACAGGAAAGCTATACCGTGCAGCCGCACTGGATGATCTCCGACTACCATCTGAAAGGCACTGAGCTGGATGTTTACTGTCTGATCTGGGGTTTTACGCAGGACGAGCAGGGCTGCTATTACGGCTCAATCAAGTACATTGCTGATTATTACGAGATCGACACCCGCACCGTGGAGCGCACACTGAAAGCGCTGGAGGCAAAGGGTCTGCTGCGCAAATGGCAGGAGCCTGTCAACGGCGTAATGGTAAACCGTTATACTGCCCTGCGCCCAGAAGTTGAAAGCGCCGAGCAGAACCCCCGGCAGAATGCCACCCCCGGCAAGTTGCCGCCCCCGGCAGAATGCCGCCAAGACCCCCGGCAAGTTGCCGCCAAGACCCCCGGCAAATTGCCGGACAATAATAAAAGCGATAAAGCTAATAATAACAAACCCCGCGCAAAGGCGCGGGAGGAGCCGAGCGGTCTGACCGTTGCCGAGGTCTTTGACGAGTTTTCCCGTGGTGCACCCGGCGGGCTGTATGACGCTCTGATGGATTTTGACCAGCACCGGCAGGCGCTTGCCAAGAAGGACAAGAAAAAGCTGTGGAGCCCTCTGGTTGCAAAGAAGATCTGCAAGTCCATCAAGCGGCTTGTGGATGAGGCAGGCGTGAAGGATCGTGCCGGGTACGCCATCGCGATGCTGAACCAGAGCGTTGAAAACGGATGGACGGGAGTTTTTGCGGTCAAGGATTTTGTGGACAAAGCCCCGGCGGCGGTACATATCGCGCAGCCTGCACCGGATAAGCCCCGCAAGATCACCAAAGACACGACCCTCGCAGACCTGCTGGGGGGTGTAGGAGCGTGACAAACAACAAGATCTCCACTGCGCAGCAGCATCAGCTTGCTGTGATCGGCGCTGCGATCTTAGACCCGGCGGCGTGCAAGGATACCGTGCAGCGCCTGACCCCGGCCATGTTTGAGGATGGGCCATACCGGCAGTTGTTCGCAGCCATCAAGCTGCAGCTGGATACCGGTCATAACGTGGATGCCGTGATACTGGAGCGGATGCTGGGCGCTGACTTCCGGCCTCTGATCGTGCTGGCAGCAGAGACCGTGCCCACCATCAGCCATGTGCAGGACTATGAGGCGCTGGTGATGGAGGACTACCGCAAGCGTCTGCTGCTGGAGCTTGCCGCCAAGATCTCCATGAACCCTGCGGATTCTGACACCATCTGCCGGGATCTGAGCGAGGCGCTGAAAGAGCAGGATCACCTGCGGCGGGAATCAGTGGACGCGAACGTCAAGGATTTTGCCGAGGTCTGGGACGAAACGCTCCACTGGCTGCAGCAGCCAGACACCAGCGTCAGGATGGCATGGCGTGAACTGGACGAGCTGGGTCTGTTCGGTGAAAAGATGGTCACCGTTATTGCTGGACGTCCCGGACACGGCAAGACAGATCTGGCTCTCGCTCTGGCTCTGCGCCTGAGTAATAGCTGTCAGGTGTATTACCTGACCATGGAGGAGGACAGGCGCAAGCTGATGCTGCGCACCATGTCCAAACTGACCCGCATCAACTCCACCCGGCTGCGTGACCGCAAGCTGACCGAGGAGGAGCGGGAGAGCCTGAACAACGCTTTTGCCCTCATCAAGGGACACACCGGCATGATCTACGATGATGGCACCCGGATGACCGTGGACGATATCCGCGCCCGGGTCATGAAATACCGCCCGCGTGTGGTCTTTGTGGATCACATCGGTCTGATCTCCGACACCCAGCAGGGGCGCAAGGAGCAGGAGCGTCTTGCTGACGTTACCCGCAGCCTGAAAGAGCTTGCCATGGAGACCGGAACAACCATTGTGGAGCTTGTGCAGCTGAACCGCGTAACGGATCGCAACGGCGGCACCAAAAAGGCATCACTGGGAGACCTTCGCGGATCCGGCACCATCGAGCAGGACGCGGACGCTGTTGTTTTCATCGAGAGCCAAGTGGACGGAGAGCGTCAGCTGCAGAGCCCGAATGATTACTTTGACGTCAGTCTGCGCATCCCGAAAAACCGCGAGGGCGCAACCGGCAGAGTGTCCATGTGGTGGCAGCCGCAATATCATGAGTGGCAGCCTGCGCCTGATCCGTCCGAAAATTACAGCGAGGATTTTGCCCCGGCGGACCATGAGGATATCCCGGCGGGGTGGTAAACAGGAGGTAAACAAAAATGGATTGCAGTTCTTGTGAAGCGCGCCATAACTGCATGGCGGTAGTTAAACCCGGTTCTATTGCGTGTATGGTTCACCTGTTGCATGAGGACACCACAAAGGCGGCGGGGAACCCGTACCAGACACGAGGGGTGCCCAAGTTTTGCCCGCTGTGCGGCAGACCGCTAAAAGTCATTGGCACCGAGCGTTTTTGCAACAACGTCCAGTGCGAAAACAGATATGTTCCTATGGGGTGAGTAAGCCATGAATGAAAAAGAACGTCAGAATGCTGCCGACATGAAAGAAGCTCGTGCAAAACTCCTTGAATGCTTTCCCGGCAGCTTCATAAACGCCCGGGATGAGTTTATTGCCCATCCGCGCACAAACCAGTATTTTCTGCTCGGCAACTGCCAGACAGTTGAGGACATTGAGGCGAAAGTCCTTGAATGGCTTTCACGACCCGCATTTAAGACACAGCCGTATTCACAGGAATGGAGAAACCGGCGATTCCATGAGTTTATGCTGGCCGGTGTTAACGCGTTTCTGGATACCGATTTTTCAGAGGATGACATGGAATTGATCTACACCTATATGGGCGGCGGCATCAAGCACGGCCTGATGGTGGAATTTATTGACCATGATATGAGCATGAAGTGGTTGAGAGGGAAAGTTGAGTAATGAACGGAAAGAAGTGCATTGAAGCTGACGCTTTAGAACTCGCATACCGGAGAATAAAAGACGCTGAAAGTCTGGGAGAACATAGCGGCGGCTATGTTTACAATCGGCTGTTTGAAACACTGCTGCAGGCCCCGGAAGCATTCCCGCCGCGCTGGCCGGAATGGATCAGAACGGAAGAGAGGAAGCCAACCGCAGAGGACGCAAACGAGGACGGCTGCGTCCTGAGCATCAACATGAACCGCGGCGACAGGAGCACGACAGCTTGGCCGTGGAACGTGGTGGCAGCTTTCCCGGATTGCCTTCCGGTCTGGATGCCGCTGCCCCAAAAACCGGATCTGAAAGAGGAACATTTTCGCCGTTGATAAAGGGAGGATGCAGTCCGATGACCTATGAAGAAAAAAAGGAATGGTTGCGGCGGTACCGCAAGGCCGCAAAGCTGGAAAAGATCAAGTTGGAAGAGGTAGAGCGGTACCGTACAGACGCGGAGCGCGTCACACAGGTGCTGTCTCCTGTTCCCGGCGGCGCTGGTGACGGTCAGGCACTGCCCAGATCTGTGGAGCGCATCGCGGATGCAATGCAGGCAGCCAACGCGCAGGTGATGGAGTGTCAGAGGATCTGCAAGGAGATTCTGAATGTTATGAACCAGACCGCGGACATACAGGATTATGAGATCCTGTACCTGCGTTACATCGGCGACAAGAAGTGGGAACAAATCGCCGTCAAGATGGGCATGGACGTGAGCCGCGTATACCGGCGGCACAAGCGTGCTGTGAAGGCTCTCGACATCCCGGAGTGCCAGTAAACGCACTGTTTTTGAAGCAAAGCGCACTGTTTTGCACTGTTTTTGATGAAAGACGCACTGTTTTGCACTGTTTGACCTGTGATATTATTAGACTGCGAAAGCCGCAAGGAGCTGGACAACATCCAACACCCTGCGGCTTTTGTATTGCCCGGCTGCGACAGGGGAACACCTTACCAACCAACAGCCTGAATGTACCAGCTGGGCAATTTATGTTTTGGTATCCGTGGCACTGTTGAGGACAACACCCCGGCGGGGTCACTGGGTATACATGGGAGTCATTGCAGCATCATCCCGGAGTGCGTGGCAGCGTATCGCCAAGCGGGTTCCTTTGTCACCATCCTGCCCAGTAAGCTGCCGTTGCTGACAGCTGCGCACTCCATCCTATGCCGTTGTAGCTCAACGCAGAGCGCCGCTGTTGCAGGCGGGTCAACATTGATGATACATCCATGACAGGCAACTGCGACCAATCACCGCAGCGGGCTGGCGTGGAATGGTGCTGGTTCGAATCCGGCCAACGGCTCCACAACAAGCGGGAGGTCTGACTGTGGCCAAAGACTTTGCACAGGATTTTTACAAGAGCAAGGCGTGGCAGCATTGCCGTCAGTCCTATGCAGCCAGCGTGGGCAATCTGTGTGAGGAATGCCTGCGGGAGAACAAAATCACCGCGGGCGAGATCGTGCACCACAAGATCCACCTGACACCGGACAACATCAACAACCCTGCCGTGTCCCTGAACTGGGACAATCTGGAGCTGGTGTGCCGGAGCTGCCACCTGAAACTGCACGGGAACACAAAACGGTATTCTGTTGACCCGCTGGGGCACATTATCCCGCGGTGACCCTCCCCCCTATCAGACCGAAAAATTTGAGGTCAGGAGACCGAGGGGCAAGGTTCATTTTTCCTCTCTCGTGCGCGCATGAATTTTTTTGGAAAGGAGTTTGCACGAAATGACAAAGAAAACCACGACTTACTCCAAGCTGCTCAGAATGGCCAAGAGTTACGGCGTGGACAAAAATGCACTGTTCGTGCAGGCTGCCGAACAGTATGACACGCAAATGCGCGTGATCCAAAGCATCAAGGACGCGCTGGATGTGGGGGAGACCCTGACCACCTCCAAGGAGTATATCAAGGGGCGCGAGAACATCTACGCAAATCCTCTGGTCAAGGAACTTCCCAAGCACGCCGATTCTGCCAACCGCACCCTGCAGGTCATGCTCACGATCATCAAGGATCTGGGCAAGCCGCCAGAGCCCAAGGATCGTCTGACGGAGATGCAGGAAGATGGATAACTACCTGCTGGCTTACTATCAGGCCATCGAAAACGGCAGCATTGTGGTGGGCAAGTGGATCAAACTGTTTTACCGCTATCTGATTGAGGGACTGCAAAAGCAGTCCTTTTTCTTTGACCAGAAAAAGGCTGACAAGGCGATCCGTTACATTGAAACATTTTGCCATCACAGTGAGGGGCGCTCTGACACCATCAAGCTGGAACTGTGGCAAAAAGCTTTTGTCTCTGTGGTGTTCGGCATCATGGACGGCATCGGCAACCGGCAGTTTCGTGAGATCATCCTGATCGTTGCCCGCAAAAACGGTAAAACTTTGTTCGCCAGCGCGATCATCAGCTACTGCACGTTTCTCGATGGTGAGTATGGCGCAAAGACCTACTGTGTGGCTCCAAAGCTGGATCAGGCCGATCTTGTGTATGAGGCGTTCTTTCAGTCCACCATGGCAGAGCCGGAGCTTGCCCGGCGTATCAAGCGCCGAAAGTCTGATCTGTATGTGGAGAGCAGCAACAGCAGCGTCAAGAAAATCGCCTTTAATGCCAAGAAATCCGATGGTTTCAACCCCAGTTTAACGGTATGCGATGAGATCGCGTCATGGCCGGGAGACCAAGGGCTGAAACAGTATGAAGTTATGAAAAGTGCCCTCGGCGCTCGCCGTCAACCGCTGATCCTGAGCATCAGCACGGCGGGCTACATCAACGAGGGCATCTATGACGAACTTATCAAACGAGCCACGCGCTTTCTGCTGGGCGATTCCAGAGAGGCACGTCTGGCACCGTTTCTCTATATGATCGATGATATTGAGAAATGGAACGATATCAACGAGCTGAGAAAGAGCAACCCCAATCTGGGCGTGTCCGTGTCTGTGGACTACCTGCTGGAAGAGATTGCTATTGCAGAGGGCAGCCTGAGCAAGCGAGCGGAGTTTATCGTCAAATACTGTAACCTCAAGCAAAGCAGCAGTCAGGCATGGCTCCCAACGGAGGCCGTGGTTAAATGCAGCACCAGCGAGCCGCTGCGGCTGGAGGACTTCCGGTCAACCTATTGCGTTGGCGGCATCGATCTGAGCCGCACCACAGACTTGACCGCCTGCGTGGCCATCATCGAGCGGCGCGGCAAGCTCTATGTTTTCGCGCACTTTTTCATGCCGGCAGAAAAGCTGGAGGAGGCCACCGCCCGCGATGGCTTGCCATACGCCATTTATGTGCAGCGCGGATGGCTGACCCTGAGCGGTGAGAACTTCGTGGATTATCACGACTGTTTCGACTGGTTCAGGATGCTCATAGAACGGTATGAGATCTACCCGCTCAAGGTCGGATATGACCGGTACACGGCGCAGTATCTTGTGCAGGATATGGCAGCCTACGGATTCCAGATGGATGACGTTTTCCAAGGCTTTAATCTCACCCCGGTGATCCGGGAAACAGAGGGCTTGCTGAAAGATGGCGCGTTTTGCATTGGGGACAACGACCTTCTCAAGGCGCATCTGCTTAACATGGGCATGAAAACCGAGGTCGAGAGCGGGCGGATGAGACCGGTCAAGATCAGCGTAACGGATCATATTGACGGCGGTGCTGCGCTGCTGGACGCAATGACCGTGCGCCAAAAGTGGGCCGCAGAGATCGGCCAGCAGCTGAAAAACGAGGAGTGAACACATGGGACTTTTTAGCGCGATTTTTGGCAAAGCCAAAATCAATGTGCCGGATCAGGGGTTTTGGACGCTGCTGGACGGCTACACCCCTACCTTTTCCAGCTGGGGCGGCGAGCTGTATGAGAGCGAAATCGTGCGGGCAGCTGTCCACGCGACCGCGAACCACTGCAGCAAGCTGAGCGTCAAGGTGCTGGGCACCGGCAATCCGAAACTGCAAACCCGGCTGCGGCAAGCTCCGAACGACTGGCAGACGTGGGGGCAGTTTTTATACAGGCTTTCCACCATTCTGGATATGCAGAATAATGCTTTCATTGTACCGGTGTACAGTGAGTTTGGCGAGGTAACGGGTGTTTTCCCGGTGCTGCCGAGCTCCTGCGAAATTGTACAGTATAGCGGGCAGCCGTGGCTGCGGTACACGTTCCGTAACGGAGAGAAAGCAGCCATTGCCATGGCCGAGTGCGGAATCATGACGAAATTCCAGTACAAAAATGATCTCTTTGGCGAAAGCAACAAAGCCCTGAACCCGACCATGGAGCTTGTCAACATCCAAAACAAGGGCATTCAGGAGGCTGTCAAAAACTCTGCATCCTTCCGCTTTGCTGCAAAGATGACCAACTTCACGAAACCGGAGGATCTGGTCAAGGAGCGGCAGCGCTTCAACAAGGAGAACCTGAGCGGCGAGGGCGGCGGTCTGCTGCTGTTCCCAAACACCTACAGCGAAATCCAGCAGGTCAAGAGCACGCCCTTTGTGGTAGCCGCAGAAGAAATGGAGAGGATCCGCACAAGCGTTTTTGATTACTTCGGCGTAAACGAGGACGTGCTGCAGAATAAGGCGTACGGTGACGCATGGAACGCTTTCTATGAGGGCAGGATCAAACCGTTTTCCATCCAGCTGAGCGATGTGGTCAGCAGAATGCTGTTTTCTGATCGTGAGCGTGCGTCTGGCACCCGGCTGATGGCAACATCCAACCGGCTGCAGTACATGAGCAACACCGAGAAGCTTAACGTGTCGGCTCAGATGGCTGACCGCGGAATCATGAACCGTGACGAAATCCGCGAAATCTGGAACCTCGACCCGCTGCCTGATGGGCAGGGCAAGGTATACACGATCCGCGGCGAATACTACCTGCTGAACCAAGACGGCAGTACAACCAAGAAGGGAGATGACCTTACAAGTGGAGCAAAGTGAAAAGATGGCGGCAAAGCTGAACGGCGGGCGAGAGTACCGCAACATGAAGCTGGCCGTGCGCTCTGCGGATCAGGATGCTGGTACCGATCAGGCTCAGCAGATGATTGTGGAGGGGTATGCTACCACATTCAACGAACAGTATACCCTCTACGATGGCCACTATTACAAGATCGTTGAGCAGATTGACCCTCATGCCTTTGACGAGTGCGACATGAGCGATGTGATTATGCAGTACGATCATGAGGGCCGGGTCTACGCCCGCACAAAAAACAACACCCTGACACTCGCCACGGACAGCACCGGCCTGAAAGTGACAGCCGACCTCGGCGGCACTGAGCTGGGCCGTCAACTCTATGACGAGATCCGAAATGGTTACACCGACAAAATGAGTTTCGGCTTTATTGTCGGTGAAGATAAGCGCGAGGAAACAACCGATCATGTGAACGATGTGACCACCGTGCTGCGCACCATTACCAAAATTACGAAACTGTACGATGTGAGCGCCGTCAGCCTCCCGGCCAACGATGCCACATCGATCAGTGCCCGAAAATACTCTGACGGAGTGATCGAGGGTATTAAAGCGGAGCGACTGGAAAGGGCAAACCATATCAGACGTATCAACCTGAAACTGTTTGGAGTGTGAACAAAATGAAGAAAATTTCTGAGATGAACATGGAAGAGCTGGAGACCCGTTCTGCCGAGATCCGCGATCTGGTCAAGGAGCCGGACGCTGATCTGGAGGCGCTGGAAAAGGAAGCCGATGAGATCGCCCAGCGCATGAAGCAGTTCAAGGAGGAGCAGCGCCGCCGCAGCATTGCCGCCAAGGTGGCAGGCGGTTCCGGTACTCCTGCCGAAAACCCCACCGCCCAGTCTGGCGATGAGGAGCGCGCTGCAAAGTTTTATGAGACCCGCCGCGGCACCTTCTCTTGTGAGGAGACCCGCAGCACCCTGATGAGCAGCGGCAATCTGGTTGCCCCCACCGGCGTGTCCGGCATCAACGACATTGTGGGCGCTAAGGTGTCCAGCATTATCGATCTGGTCAGCGTGGTCAACTGCGAGGGCATGAGCTCCAACAAGATTGCCTATGTTGACGAGGACATTGACGCAGCCGATGAGCAGACCGAGGGTGAGGAGGGCACCGAGCACGAGCCCACCTTTAAGGCCGTAACCATCACCCCCACCTCCGCGCTGGTCATGTCCTACATCAGCAAGCAGGTGCGCAAGCAGAGTCCGCTGCAGTACGAGGCAAAGGTGCGCGCGCAGTCCATGATTGCGCTGCGCAAGAAGGCCGCCATGGTCGTAACCGCAGGTCTGAAAGCCAGCGAACTGGTTGACACTGTCAACGGCAAGACTGACAGCACCAAGAAGGGCGTGATCGATGCAACTACCCTGCGCACCATCGCGCTGGCTTACGGCGGTGACGAGAGCGTTGTGGGCGGCGCTGTCCTGTTCCTGAACAAGAAGGATCTGATGGCGTTCGGCGATGTTCGCGGCACCAACGAGAAGAAGCCTATCTATGAGATCACCCCGGACAGCGGCAACCCCAACACCGGCGTTATCAAGGACGGCGGCCTGAGTGTTCGCTACTGCATCAACAGCAACATGGCTGTGTTCAACGGCACCGCACAGACCGCCGCCCCGCAGAAAACCATGTTTTACGGCGTTCCGTCCTGCATCGAGCTGGATCTGTTCAGCGCCTATGAGATCGCGGTCTCCGAGGACTTCAAGTTTAGCAAGGCCATGGACTCCATCCGCGGTGACGTTGAGCTCGGCTCTGCCGTGACCGTCAAGGGCGGTTTCGTTGCGCTGACCATTCCGGCCAACGGCTAAGCTGACGGGAGGAGACCGCAATGCTCGATCAGGTCAAGCTCGCGCTGCGCATCACAACCAGCGTGTTTGACGAGGAGCTCAATGGTCTGATCTCGGCTGCACTGGAAGATCTGAGCATTGCAGGAGTGAACGCATGGGAGAACAGGGACAAGCCCCTTGTGATCCGTGCGTGTATCACCTACTGCAAGGCTCATTTTGGCGAGCCGGACGGGTATGACCGTCTGAAAGCTGCCTATGATGAGCAGAAGGCTCAGCTGATGTGCGCATCCGGGTATACAGACTGGGAGTGATCGCGTGAAACGATATGTAGAGGTAACCCTTATCAGCGAGGAGCTGGTGAAGGACAAAAACTTTGAGCAGCAGCAAAAGACCACCGAGCAGACCGTCATTGGCACGCTGTCCAGCGTGTCGGCATCGGAGTTTTATGCTGCGGCCAACACCGGATATATGCCGGAGACCGTGCTCAAAATCTATGAGCAGGAATACTCCGGGCAGAAAAAGGTGCGGGTGAATGGTGTCCAGTACACCGTTATCCGCACCTATCTGTCCGGTGATTACATTGAGCTGCACTGCCAGCGGAAAGGTGCGGACGAAAATGCCTAACCCACCGAGCGGCATGAAGATCACCAAAAACGGCGTGACCTACAAGTCCAAAATTGACCGCACAAAGTACACCATCACAGAGCTGAGCCGCGCCGCCCTGCGTGACGTTGGCAAGTACATCATCCGTCAGACCCGCACCTTGTCCATGGCGCGGCCTCACATGGGCCGCCTGACGATCAAGTCCCGCTTTTATGGCAAAGGCGGGGCTTTTTCGTACTGGGTGCGAAAAAAAGAAACGGATCTGCAGGTGGGCATCAAGCACAACACATGGTATGGCGTGCTGCAGGAGCTTGGGGATGGAAACCAGCCCCGCAAGAGCATCCTGACCAGAGCCGTGCAGGAGAACATTGACGAGATCCGGCGCATCGAGGGCCACTACCTGTCCGCGGTGGAGGACGAAAACAGAGCCCTCGGTCTGATCGATGAGGAGGAGATGCAACCAGATGGCAGCGAATAGTAACGCGCTTGAGCTGTTCAAGCGGGCGATCGGCGCAAAAATCACCGAGCTCACCGGGCTGAACGATGTGTATTATGAACGCTGCAGGGATGCTGTGTATCCCCGCATCATCTATACAACCACCGTCTGGGTATCTAACGACACCCTGAAAGGCACACTCTCATGCACCATAGCAGGAAATGGAGCCGCGTCTGAGGTGGACAGCCTGCAGCAGCTGCTGCTTACAGAGCTGGATGGTTTTTCCTCCTGCTCTGACGATCTGATGTATTATCTCCATTCCGGGCGCGGAACGCCCGTGGAGGAAACAGACAAGACGGTGCGCCGCCGCCTTGTCACTTTTGATTTTGACGTTATGGGAGGTTAAACCATGGCACTTTTCAACCACAAGCGCATGACCGGCCAGACCACGGAAACCAAGGAGAAGCTGTTGCTGGGCGCTGGCATCTATGTAAAGGGCTTTGACCCCAAGACGGATACCTATGAGAGTATCCGCGAGGGCAACAAGTGTGTGGGCGCTACTACCGGCGGCGGTTCTTTCACCGCCTCCAAGGTTGGCCACTATCTCCAGATCGATGGTGCCCCGGAAAATACTAAGGGCAATTGGATTCTGGATTACTGGAAGGCAAAGATGCAGGCGACTCTGCAGGAGGTCACCGCTGAAAACTTCCAGCTGGCGCTCGCTGCGGCAAAAATCGCAACGGAGGACGGCATCACCGGCTATGATGTGATCCAGCCCAAGGGCGAACTGGACGACACCGATTACATCAACAGCCTGTCCTTTGTCGGTCGTCTGAGCGGCAGCGAGAAGCCGGTGGTTATCACCATCTTCAATGCCTTTAACACCGGCGATCTGACTATCAGCCCGCAGGATGGCAAGGAGGGCACCCTTGCTCTGGATCTCGATGCACACTATGATGCAGACGATCTGGAGACCCCTCCCTTCAAGATCTACTACCCCAAAAAGGCATAAACAGGAGGACAATCATGAGAAAACTGAACGGCGGCGATATCTTTGCCGCATTGCGCATGATCCGGCAGATCGACTTTAAGACCCCTATCGATGAGATTGGCAAGCAGCTCTCTGCTGCCAGCACGGACGAGGACAAGGTCGCAGCAGGCATGGAGATCATCAACATCCTGATGACCAACGTGACCGATGCAAAGAGCGAGGAGCTGATCTTTGGCTTTCTGGCGGGCCCGTTCGAGCAGCCGGACGCCGCAGCCGTGCGCTCTATGGAGATCAACGAGCTGGCTGACAACCTGATCTCCCTGATGCAGAACAACGACCTGCGCGGTTTTTTCGGCAAGGTCAGGCGCTTGATCCCGACCGCCTGATAGACACGGCGCTCCATCGCTACGGCGGAAACGTCAGCTTCCTTAATAGCTGGACGTGGGACGAGGCCGTGCGGTGGCTGGCGAAAATGCAAGAATTTGCCACCGAGGATGCCCTGTATCTGCGCTGGTGCATCCGGTATGAGGATGTATGCAGCTTTGACGAGTTTAAGGCTGGTTTGAAATCCACCGTTGCCCAGCGGGAACCCGTATCCGCAGAGCGCGTGCAGGAAATCACCGCAGACAGCTTGAGCTTGCTGCATCTTGACTGGGAGGAGGCCCCCGATGGCGAGTGGAACTGAGATATTTCGGCTTTTTGGCTCCATCTTCATTGATACGAGCGAGGCTGAAAAAAGTTTAAGCAAAACAGACTCCAAGGTTAAGAGACTGCAGGAGTCCCTTGGCAAAGCCGTCACCGGCGCTGCAAAGATGGCCGCGGGAGTGGCTGCCAGCGTTGCCGGTGCCGGTGCTGCCGTTTTTGCCTTCGCGGATAACGTTGCGTCTGTTGGCGATACCATCGACAAGCAGAGCCAGAAGCTGGGGCTGAGCGCAAAGGGATATCAGGAGTGGGAGGCCGTTCTGGGGCACTGTGGTGCCTCAATTGATTCCTTTAAGGGCGGCATGAAAACCCTGACCAAAGCGATCACGACCGGCTCCAAGGATCAGGTTGCAGCTTTTCAGGCTGTCGGTCTGAGCATGGATCAAGTGGCGTCCATGTCCCGCGAGGAAGTCCTGAACGCGGTAATCACCGGTCTGCAGGGCATGGATGAGAGCGCAGAACGCACCTCCATTGCGACCACCCTACTGGGCAAGGCTGCTGGCGAGCTGGGCCCGCTGCTCAACACCTCTGCAGAGGACACTGCCGCCATGAAACAGGCGGTCAACGAGCTCGGCGGCGTGATGAGCAACGAGGGCGTTGCTGCTTCTGCTGCATTTAAGGACGCCCTGCAGGATCTGACCACCATCGGCACCGGCTTCAAAAACGCGATGGGCACTATGGTGCTGCCATACGTTACGGAGGCCATGACCGCGCTGACGGATGGTTTCCGCAAAGACGGCATTGCCGGGATGCAGCGTGCTGCAGCCGATGTGGTGCTTGGCTTTACCGCAAAATTTGCAGAAAAGATCCCGGATATTGCTGCGCAGGCCACTTCGGCCGCACAGAACTTTGCCGCATACCTGCAGGACAATATGCCCCTGATCGTGGAGTGCGGCGGCCAGATCATCACCAATCTGGCAAATGGGATCTTTAACGCTTTCCCCTCTATCGCAGAGGCGGGCATCCAGACCGTGGCCGCACTTGTGACCGAGATCTGGGCGCACGCTGATAGTCTCCTGACCACCGGCGCAGACCTGCTGGGCAAACTGATCGGCGGTCTTATCAGCGTGCTGGGCGATCTGATTGACGCAGCGGACGAAATAGTGTCCGCAATCGTCACCAAGATCATGAGCACCGACTGGGTACAGGTCGGCAAGGATATCGTCAGCGGCATCGCCCGCGGTATCCAGAACGCGCTGCCGAACTTGACCGGCCCCCTCAACAAGCTGTCCTACAAGCTCAACCACGCCCTTGGTAAGAATGGGTATGCGGAGTACGACACCTATGAGGATTGGGCAAAGGCCAACGGCATCAGCACCGGCTCCTCTGGAGGATCTTCCGGCGGTAGCCATAAGGACGATAATTATTGGAAACAGTATGGTGACAGGCTGGCCAAGCAGTACGGGCTCACCGGTGGCAGTTCTTCCGGTGGATCTTCCGGCAGTTCCGGCGGCACTACCCACACCACCACAACCGGCTCCTCTGGCGGCTCTTCTGGTGGTGGCGGCAGCACCAGAAGAACCGTGACCAAGACCGTGACCGGATCGCAGACAGACGCTGCAACCACCTCGTGGAAAAATGCGTATGGCACTGTGACACAGGCCACCAGCGAGCTGACCGAGTGGATCACGGACAGCGCTGGCAAGGCTTACAGCCAACTGACCAAAACCGTGACCGAAAGCGGCAAAGAGTTGGTCAACGGCGTGGTGAAAAATTATCAGCTTGTGACTACCTATGTTGACGGTGTGCAGCAGAAAGCTGTTAAGGTCTACGAGGATGCCAGCAAGGTACTGACCGGCACAATGACCACCACGTCCCAGAAAACCCTTGCGGGCATCACTACCACCGTCCAGAAGGCGACAGAAACCTATCAGGACGGCAGCGAGCACGTCAAGGAGACCCACACAGAGACCGGCGAGCGGATCGTGGACGGCGTGGCTCAGACCTACACGAAAGTTACCACCTATGTGGACGGCTTTGTGGATAAGGTTGAGGAGTCCGCGCAGGAGATCGAACACACCTACAAGGCTACCCAAGAGCGCATTGAGCAGCATTTGAGCGAGGCGCAGACCGAAACCAACAAGGGCTTTTTTGCCCTTGTAAAAAATGCTGCGTCCAGCATCAAGAGCAAGGACTGGAAAGGCCTTGCCAAGAACGTGGCGCAAGCGATCTGGGGCGAGGTAGATCAAGACCAGCGCGATATTATCGCAGGCTGGGCAAACGATGCCGCAGCTGCCATCAACGAGGCTTATGCCGGTGGCGGGTTAAAGGCAGCCCTGCAAGCTATTGCCGATATTTTCAATGAGGGCATTATCCCCGGTGCTGAAAATGCCACAAAGGGCGTCAAGTCCTTCGCGGAGATCATCGAGGGACTGAGCAAGTCCGGCGGTGTCGGCAAGCAGCTGGCTGATGTGGCCACGCAGCTGGGCAAAGTCGGTGACGCTGCAATGGGCGTGCTTGGCAATATCGGCACCTTCATGGGCACCGGCGCTGCCAATATCGGCACTGCTATCGCTGGTCTCGCCGCAGATGTTGGCGGTATCGGCGGCACGATCCTCACGGCCCTGTCTAGCGTGTTTTCGCAAGTTGGAAGTCTGATTATTTCAAACCCGGAAATTGCCGCCATAGTGGCCATTGCCGTGGGGCTTGTTGCCCTTGGCACCGCCCTCTGGGCGAAATTCGGCAAGAAGAAAGAGGACAGCACCCAGACCGCCACCACCAGCACCGCACTCTCTTATAAAGATCTGCAGGATGCCTATTGGTACGGCAACGAGAGATCTAATGCAGGGTACATCAGCCGCACAGATCCGTACACCTATGCAGATGGCAGCACTCCACCCACGAACCAGCAGGCACTGCAGCGTCAGGTGGAGAAGCAGAGCAGCGTGCTGGAGCGCATCCTGAAGAAGATCGACAACCTGAAGATCGACATGGACGGTGAAACCGTTGGCAGGATCGTCACCCCGCACGTCAACACCAATCTGGGCCAGCTGCAAGCGCTGGCAGAAAGGGGCAACTGATGTATAAAATCTATGCCTACCCTGCCGGAAACGTCAACAACCGGCAGCTTCTGTATGAGCCCGGCAATCGCAACGCCATCCTGCTATCTCCAAAGCTGACCCGTGAGGTCAGCAAGTCCGGCAGCCTGTATTTTACCATGGATCGCTCGCACCCGCTGTATGACAGCTTGCCGAAAATGCGCACGGTCGTATCCGTGATGCAGGACGGGCACGAGACATGGCGCGGGCGCATCCTGAACCATGAAGCGGACTGGTACAACAACCGCGTGATGTACTGCGAGGGCGCTCTGGCGTTTCTCAATGACAGCTGTCTCACCCCCTTCAATTATGAGGGCACCCTGCGGGAGTTTCTGCAGCATCTGCTGGAGGCTCACAACAGCATGATGGGCGATCCGCTCAAGTGCTTTGAGCTTGGCACCGTAACTGCCGCGTTGGGTGACCTGCGCGTGCATTTCGGCGATGCAGATCAGTACGGCGTTGGCGAGGACTACGGCAGCACATGGGATATCATGAGCAAAATGGTGCTCAAGATATTCGGCGGCTATGTGTATGTCACATACAACGCAAAGACTGGCTACAACGTCCTCAACTACTGCGATCAGGCTTATGAGGCTGATCGTCAGACTGCCCAGAAAATTGAGTATGGTGTGAACCTGCTGGATCTGACCGAGAAAACGGACACGACAGGTCTGATGACCCGTGTCTATCCGATGGGCAACAAGCACACCGTCACCGAAACAAAATGGTATTGGAAAATCCTGTGGTGGGGCAAATCCTATACCGAGAGCCACGAGGAATGCTACGGCATCACGGATACAGACAGCGCAACCGTCAACAAGTATCTCCCTGCTGGTTTTAACTACGATCTCCAGAAGGGATATATTGAGAGCACCGAGGCGATCCGCAAGTTTGGCTACATCTGCAAAGATCGCCAGTATGACGCGGACAGCGACAACGACACCTTTGCCGCTGCCGTGCAGGATCTGCAACAGAATCACATGATGTCCACCTCCTACACCATCAAGGCGGTGGATCTTGCGGATGCTGGGCGCAATACGCAGCGCTTGGATTTTGCCTGCTTTGCGCACATCATCAGCGCCCCGCACTCTGTAGACGCTACAATGCTCTGCACCAAGCTGGTGGAACCGCTGGACGATCCGAGCAAGAAAGAGTTTTGCTTTGGAATGACCCGCAAGACCCTGACGGATCGTCAGGTGGCTGCACTTGGCCGCACCAATCTGCTGGATGAGGCTGCTGCATCGTCCAGCAGCTACGCGACCAACATCCTCAATCTGCTCAACAAGTACAAGAAGCTCAACGACAACCGGGTGAAAACGCTTGCCGGGAACATCGAGGGAGCGCTTGCCAAGATGGGCGATCTGGAGAACCAGCTGGACGAGGCTGTGGTGAGCTGGTTCCTTTCTGGCGAACCGACCCCACAGAACCCCCCTGCCTCCGACTGGAACACCGAGGATCTGCGGGCGCAGCACCTCGGCGATCTCTACTATGACAAGGACAGCGGCAACGCTTACCGCTGGTCGTATAACGGGAAAGCCTATTTCTGGCAGCTTGTCCGTGATTCCGAGGTTGGCACGGCTCTTGCTGCTGCGGCGGCAGCTCAAGAGGCTGCTGACGGAAAAATCCGATGCTTCACGGCAACGCCCACGCCGCCGTATGACGCTGGTGATATCTGGACGCAGGGCACCAGTGGGGACATCATGACCTGCAAGACCTCCCGCAAAACCGGCGACTATCAGGCCGCCGACTGGGTGAAGGCATCCAAGTACACGGACGACACTGCCGCAAATCAGGCAAAGCAGGACGCTGCCGAGGCTGCCAAGACTGCCACGAACTACCTGAGCTTTGACCGCAACAGCGGCCTGACCGTTGGGCATGAGTCCATGCCGGGCAAAAAGGTCGTGATCTCCAACGATGCCGTGAAAGTCATCTCCGGCGTTGCGATGGTCAATATCACCGCTGCGGGCATCGAGGTGACGGACGGCGCGGGCAGCTGCACAATCACAAGCGGGAATATTACGTTTAAGGGCATCCGCAACAAGCAGGAGCTCTGGTATAACAGCGAAACGACCTTTGCCGCCCAGACTATCAGGCCGAGCGGGCTGTCTGACTACTCGGCGCTGCTGATCCTGTTCCGCAGTCAAAAAGGCGGGACGTGGTTCGCTGGAGGCGGCAACGCAGGACTGGTATCCGTAATCGTCCCCGTGAACGGCGTGGAGATGAGTATGGTGTACCCATGGAACACCGTGCACAAACGCAGCGTGACCGTATACACCGACCGCATCGTGTTCGGTAGCGGATACGAAAGAACCTCTAGCTATACAGGCACCACCGTTCTGGGCGTTTGGTCTTTCAATCTCCAAAATCCGGGCGGTGATGGTTGGTCAGAAAATGCCGGTATGTGCGTGCCGTACAAGATTTATGGGTTTATGTAATGAAAAAAGAAGGTTTTAAGTATCTGGCAAAGGTCTGCTCTGATGGCAGACTGTACAATGGCGCATGGTACCATATCAGCTTTTTGCCCGTACCTGAGCCCAACGAGGCTGTTTTTGACGAATTTCCCGAGACCGGAAACGGCACGAGCTGCAGCGACTACGTATGGGACGGCGAAAAGCTGACCTATAGTCCTGCAGCGCAGCCGGATGCTACCCCCGCCGCATCTGCCGTGCAAATCGAGGATGACGGCACCGAGGTGACGTATGGATCCGCAGATCAGCCCGGCGGAGGAGGTGGGGCATAATGTCCAGCAGCGCAACCATCGGCGGTTATCATCTGTATAAGGATTTTGGCCTCCAGATCTGTGAGGGCAGCCCGCTCATCGGCGGCGCGGAGCCCGAAAACCTTCTGAAATGGGTTCCCGCTCTGGATACCCCGCTAGATCTCAGCAAGTCTCTTGACGGTAAGATCCACTACAAGCAGCGGACGATCACCATCGAGGCGGTCTGCAAGCTGCCGCGCAAGTTTTGGCCTGCGGTACAGAGCACCCTCGAAAACGTGCTGCAGGGCAAGTGGCTCACCTGCGTCTTTGAGGACGATCCATCTTGGGAGTGGCAGGGGCTGTGGCGCGTGGAGCCCAAGGACAGGGAGCTGCGCACGGCGTCCTATACCATCACCGGCACCTGTGCCCCCTACAAGCGCAGCCTGACCGCTGCGGCGGGCGCAGACTGGCTGTGGGATACCTTCAACTTTGAGACAGATGTAATCTGCGAGGACGCCACAAGCGTGTCCTCTCTGTAAGGAGGTCAAAATGGCAATAACCTTTCCTTGGGCCTCTGTGCTCAATTCTGTCCGCACGGCGATCCGCGGTAAGGACGTGCGGGAAAACCTCGCCCAGATGGGCGAATACTGCAAGCAGTATGCTGATGAGGCAGGTGCGCGGGCTGACAGCGCCAAAGAGGCCGCTGCATCGTCCGCGTCTGCCGCTGCATCCTCGGCCACGCAGGCCGGGCGGTCTGAAACGGCAGCAGCCGGATCTGCTGCAGCAGCCAGCCAGTCCGCACAGGACGCTGCAAAGATCGCAGCGGATACCGCATCCAGCACGCTGTCTGCCTTGGGCCTGACCGTGGTAGACGGCAAGATCTGCGCAGTGTACAGGAGGAATGGCACATGATCCAGCTCAATGTATCACTGGATAGCTCTGGCCGCGCCCGTCTGGACGGCAAGGAGCACGAGCTGCTGCTGGGCTACTCTGCCAACCGCAACGTGTACGCCATCAACGTGCTGGCCGGGCCTGAGTGGTCTGGTCTTGCGATCCGTGCATTTTGGCACACGCCCGGCGGCGCGGATCCTCCCGCATCGCTGGTGGTGGACGGCAGCGTCACCGTGCCCGCGTTGGTGACCGCAAAACCCGGCAGTGGCTGCATCACCTTTGAGGGTACGGACGGCGGCAAGCTGATCGCAAGCGCGGATGTGCTTTACAGGGTGGGCAGCAACAGCGGCACCACCGGTGGCACAGAGCCAGACCCTGAGCCGGGCGCATGGCAGCAGTTTGTGGATGCCGTCAAGGGATCCTCTGCCTCTGCTGTGCAGGCAGCCAAGGACGCGGCTGCATCCGCTGCAAGCGCTGACACCTCTGCCGGTGCTGCTGATCGCAGCGCCCAGAGCGCTGCCGGGAGTGCTGCTGCTGCGGAATCCAGCGAGAGTGCAGCCGGACAATCGGCACAGGCTGCCAGCGACAGCGCTGCAGAGGCTACCCGGCAGGCAGAGCTTGCCGCCCAGACCGCAGAGAGCAAAGGCTATCTGTATCTGGAGGATCACGACAACAGCGGCACGCTGTCCCTTGTGATCGCCGACAGCATAGCGGACGAGATCACCCTGCGCGACAACGGCGCAGGCGTTTTGGAGGTGGTGTATCAGTGAGCAGAGAAATAGCCATTGGTCCGTACAGCGCCTATGCAATCGCCGTCAAGTACGGCTACACGGGCACCGAACAGCAGTGGATCGCAGAGCAGGAAGCCAGCAGGCTTGCTGCCGCCCAGTCCGCAGCGGATGCAAGCACCGCAGCGACCCGCGCAGAGAACGCCCAGAAGGCGGCAGAGACCGCCAAGGGTGACGCGCTGGATGCCATCGGCAGCGCCAAGACGGCGGCTGTCACGGCGGTGACCGACACTAAGACCGCAGCCACCAAGACTGTGCAGGCGGCACAGGATACCGCCACCAAGGCAGTAAGCGCCACCCAGAGCGCTGCCACCGCTGCCGTGGAGAAGAAGGGCAAGGACGTGCTGGCCACCATCCCGGAGGACTACAGCGACACCGTTGCCCGCGTATCTGCCCTCGAATCCTGCGGATTTGTCGTGGTTGACGACAAAGTCTGCATGAAATATGTTAAATCCTGAAAGGAGCAAAACACATGGCTGAAACTATGGTAACCGATCCGGTCTATCTGGATCAGACCGCAAAAGACAACGGCAGAAAACTTGACCAGATGACCGCCGCCCTGCTGGGTATGTCCAGCTCGCTGGGCGTGATCGCGCGGGCACAGACCGGCGTGGTGGAGGAGATGGACTATAACGGCATCAAGGCCGTGGTGGCTGCCGGTAACGCACCGGCGGTTTTCCCGGTGGGCACCCAGCTTGTCAACACCTACACCGGCAAGGACGGCAAAGTCTACGACTGCCCGTGGGACGTGGTAAAGACGGACGATATCGCCGAGGGTGAGACCGGCACCACCGCACCCGCAATGGTGCTGCAGATGCACTACGCATCTCTGGAAGATATCCAGTTTTCCGCGTATCAGGCGTTTTTCGTTGTGCCCGAGGCCGGTCTGGTGGCTGGTACTTACAACGTCAAGATGGGTCTTGACTGGGGCACGAATGTAAAAAACGGCACCGTCTACCAGTTTACCCTGACCAAGAACGCCCCTGCAGGCGCACGTTTGACCGGCTTCTACAATGCACCGGATACCGCACCTACCAGCTGGAAGGTCTACGTCTACAAAGACCAGAACAAGAGCGAGCTGCTGGAAACCTGCAACGTCTCTGCTGGCAGCGCTGGCACGAATCTCGGCACATTTTTGGCAAAGCCCAACGGCAACCTGAACGGCTTGCATCCCGTTGGCTACGGTGACAACCGGTGGCATAAGTCTGCATACCGCCAGTACCTCAACAGCGATGCAGCTGCCGGTGGGTGGTGGACTCCGCAGGATGAATGGGATATGAAGCCCGATCAGGCAGACACCGTGCCCGGCTTCCTTGCGGGCTTCTCTGATGACTTTAAGGCTGCCCTGACCCGCGTGAAGGTCGTGACCTACGGCAACACCGTCACCGATGACGGCAGCGCTGTGGTGACTTACGACAAGATTTTTCTGCCCTCCCTGCAGGAGATCTACTGCTCGCCGCAGGTGTCCGGCGAGGGCACCGGCTACTGGCCTTACTGGAAAGAGCGCACCGGCGCAAAGACCCCGCAGGCTCTGTGGCAGACCTACCCGCTGCGCATCACCCGCGATCTTGCACAGCGCACTGTGGGCCGCATTGTGCGGCTGCGCTCTGCGAATCGTGGCGGCGGCCACAATGCCTTCTACGTGCACTCCAGCGGCAACGTCAGCACCTGGAACGCGATCAACGCGTATCGCTGCGCCCCGGCTTGCGAAATGACCAATCTTAAATAATCACCGGGCAATCCCTTGCCCGGTGAGAAAGTGAGTGCTATCCCATGGCAATGCGCAAAGACCAGATACCGGACAATAAATTCACGCTGCCGCTTGACGCGCGTGAGCTGGCACTGTATACCAGACAGATCACCAAAAACGCGAAAGTGTTTGACCTCGGGATTGACGCAAGTCTTCCCGGCCAGCTACGCGCTACGGCAGACCGGATATTTTTTGATATCTTCGGAGCAAACGACCTCCGGCTGGACAAGCCGAACGAAAGAGAGGAGCGCTTTAAGCTTCAAAGGCACGCCGTCCGGCTGTGCACCGTCCTTTTGGCGGAGATAGACATGGCAAAAGCCAGCTATCACCTTTCTGGCAAACGGTGCTCTTTCTGGGGCAACACTGTGCGCGATATCCGGCAGCGTTGCCGGGACTGGCACGAGAGTGATGCAAAGCGTGCAAAAGCGCTTTGACATAAAAATGGCTGTAGGCTAATGGGCCGCAATGTGCGGCTGCGCTCTGCGAATCGTGGCAACGGCAACAATGCCTTCAACGTGAACTCCAGCGGCAACGTCAACAACTGGAACGCGATCAACGCGAATCGCTGCGCCCCGGATTGGACGGCAGCACGCCCACAAAAGCCCCTGCATAGCAGAGGCCGGGCAAAAACTGCCGTGCAAGGAGCCGAGTGCCATGTCTGTCCTCTGGCAGACGAACAATATCAGCCGGACGTGGCCACCCTGCGGGGTGTTGACCGCTATCACCCGGCAGATCCTTGCGAGGAGAGCTGAAAAAATCAGTGCAAGAAGAAGAAATAATAATCGGGTTCGATGCCCTGTATAATTCCGAGGGCAAGTGCGCCAAAGGCGTGTGCCGCAAGGCAAGCGTTGGACGGTTTCACCTGTTTCGGATGGACGAGATCCTGAAACTCCAAAAGGAGCTCGCGACAGGTACATACAAGGCACGGCCAACAATCAAAGTTAGAATCACCTATCCCAAGCCCCGCACAGCGGTTGCGAATGGCTTTCGGGATAGGGTATACCAGCGCTCTCTCAACGACAATGCTGTTTATCCAGCAATGACACGGAGTTTCATCCGGCAAAACGCGGCCTGTCAGACCGGCAAAGGTACCGACTGGGCGCGCAAGCAGGTCAAGCTCATGATGGAGCGCGAATACCGGCAACACGGCGCTGATGGCTATGTGCTGTTGGTAGATATCCGGCACTATTACGACACGATGCCCCATGACGTGGCAAACCGCTGCTTTGAGCGGCATCTGCCGCCAAGTGTGCATAACCGCGTGCGTGAGGTGCTGGATCGTCAATATACCGGCGAGGCCGGTTATAATCCGGGCAGCCAGATGGTGCAGCTTGCCGGGATCTCGGTGCCCGACCCCATAGATCACTACATCAAGGAGCGCCTGCGGGCGAAAAAGTACGTCCGTTTTATGGATGATAGCCTCATCATCCACCACGACAAGGCACGGCTTGAGGAGTGGCGGGAGGCGATCCGCGCCCGGTACGCTGCCGATGGCATGGAGCTGCACCCGACCAAGACCAAGATCGTCAGGCTAAAGGATGGATTCCGTTTTCTAGGTTTCATCTACCGCTTGACCCCGGCGGGCAAGGTCGTTATGACCGTTGACCCGCAGAACGTCAAGGCCGAGCGCAAGCGCCTGTTTCGGCTTGCCCAGCTCATCAAGGCAGGAGAGAAACCGGCATCTGCCCTGTATGAGCAGTATGGATCATGGAAAGCCCATGCCGCTAAAGGCAACTCCAAAAAGCTGCTGCAGCGCATGGATCAATATGTTAAAACTCTGCTGGAGGGGATAACGACATGAAAATTGTTCGCAACACTGGCGGCATCAAGACCGCCGCCGAAAACGAGAACCGGGACGCGGATTTGGCACAGATCTCGTCTATGGTGGATTTCCTGTGCATTCTGGCCGATGTGCCCATTGAGGACGAGGCCGCAGACAAGGAGGGCATGAGCCATGAGTGATAAGCACAGCGCGATCTTTGGCAAAGCGAAAGACGAGTACGAGGCAGGCCGCTGGTCTAAGGCTATGCTGCGCATCCTTGTGCAGCGCAAGCCCCAGCGCCTGACCGAGGCCGAATACACCGAGATCACGGGCGAGCAGTATGCTTGAGCTGCAGCTGATCGACCTGCTGACCGACACGCTGCACCGGCTGCTTGAGATCGTCCGCTCCCAAAACGACCAACTCCACCAGCTTGGCGGCGTTGGCTGCGAGGAGGAGCTGGAGGACATCGAGCTGACCTGTGCGGCGGTGGGTCTGGGTGCCCATGATGGGCAGGAGGACAATAATGGCAATTAAGCAATACAGCCTTGCCAAGGACGGCGCAGCGCTGTTGGCACCGGGCTTCCGCGTGCGGGAGTTTCGCTGCAAGGACGGCTCTGACGAGATCCTTGTGGACGAGGCGCTGGTGCTGCTGCTCCAGTGCATCCGGGAGCATTTCGGCAAGGCGGTGACCATTACCAGCGGCTACCGAACCCCCACACACAACGCCAAGGTGGGCGGCTCCAAGAGCAGCCAGCACCTGCTTGGCCGCGCTGCGGATATTCAGGTGGCGGGCACCAGCGTGGAGGACGTGGCAGCATACGCGGAAAGCCTGCTGCACAACTGGGGCGGCGTTGGCCGTTACCCTGTCAAGGCAGGCCGGGCAAAGGGCTGGGTGCACGTTGACACCCGCCCGAACAAAAGCCGGTGGACGATGTGAGGAGGCGAGCCGTGAAAGACTATGTATGCTTTGCCACCATCGGCGCGATCGGCAGCATGATCGCCAGCCTTTTCGGCGGCTGGGACGCATCCCTGCAAACGCTGGTCATTTTTATGGCCATCGACTACATCACCGGGCTGATCGTGGCGGGGGTGTTCCATGCCTCGCCGAAAACCGAGACCGGCACGCTGGAAAGCCGCGCAGGCTGGAAGGGGCTGATCCGCAAGGGCGAGACCCTGCTGATCGTGCTGGTTGCCTGCCGTCTGGATGCCGTGATGGGCTCCAACTTCGTGCGGGACGCTGCCGTTATCGCGTTCGTGGCCAACGAAACCATCTCCATCATCGAAAACGCGGGCTTGATGGGGCTTCCGATCCCGGAGGTCATTATCAAGGCCGTGGATATCCTCAAGCAAAAAGCAGAAAGCTCTACAGAGCAGAAAGGATCTAACCATGTCTAAGTATCACATCTCTACCGCAACCATCGCCCGCACCGCTGTCCTGCTGCTGGCACTGACCAATCAGGTGTTGAGCGCTCTGGGCAAGCCCGTGCTGCCTATCGAGAGCGCCACCGTGGAGCAGTTGGTCACGGCGGGCATTACCACCGTGGCCGCGTTGATCTCGTGGTGGAAGAATAACTCTTTCACCCCGGCGGCCATTGCTGCGGATCAGTATCTGGAACGGCAGCGGAAAAACGTATACTAATGTTTTCGTGACGTTGTGAAAACATAACCATTTTCGTTGCGCCACGAAAATGGTGACATAGAAAAGCCCCGGGGAACCTCAATGGATCCCCGGGGCTTTTGTTATTTGTCGTTTTCCACCAGCTGCCAGATGCAGAGAAAACAGGGTGCATCAGAGGGTGCAACTGTAACAGGCTTTTACGGTCTGTGGCGTTTTAGATTTTTCTGACAAAAGGAAAATCCCCCGCAGTTTTCACGAAACTACGAGGGATTTTCTTGGCGGAGTAGGAGGGATTTGAACCCTCGCGCCGTTGTTTAGACGACCTACGCCCTTAGCAGGGGCGCCTCTTCGGCCTCTTGAGTACTACTCCAGAGCAAAGTGTGTTACACTTATTCAATAAAAAATGGCGGAGAGAGTGGGATTCGAACCCACGGTACGTTGCCGTACGGCAGTTTTCAAGACTGCTTCCTTAAACCACTCGGACATCTCTCCTTGTGGACACTCGCGTTACGCCGTGTCGAATGCCTATTTACTTTACCAGATTTGCGCCGTTCTGTCAAGCCCTTATGCAAATTTTTCTTTTTTCTGTACGATAGCTGCACAGCAGGCGCATTTATCACAACCTTTATTCGAAGTTTTTTTGGATTTTCTCTTTACAGAAACATCCTTTTGTTGTATAATAAAACCAACATAAACCACCCATTGGGAAAAGGAGCATCATCATGTCGTTTTCAGAGCTATTGAAGCAGTGCCGCAAAAAGCAGGGCGTCAGCCAAGCGGAGCTTGCCTCCAGACTGGGGGTCACCCAGCAGGCTGTCGGCAAGTGGGAAAGCGGCAAGTCCTCCCCCGACCCCTCCACCGTGGCCCGCATTGCAGAACTGTTGAACACCACGGCGGACTATCTGCTGGGGCTGTACCGCCCGGTCAGCAACGTTTCTGCCCCCGAGGAGCGCTTTTTCGGCAGCTATACCGAGAGCCTGATCCCGGTCATTGGCACGGTGAAGGCCGGTTACGGCGCACTGGCCTTTGAAGAGGACTATGGGCAGGAGTACGCCCGCGTGAAGGACCCCTCCAACTATTTTTATCTGGTGGTGCGCGGCGACAGCATGGAGCCCCGCATTCAGGATGGCGACCTTGCGCTGGTGCACAAGCAGGACACGCTGGAAAACGGCGATCTGGGCGTACTGATCTACGGCGACGAGGGCGAGGGCACCCTGAAGCGCTACATCCAGCGCGGCAACTGCGTGGTGCTGCAGCCCTTCAACCCCGCCTATCATGAAATGGTCATCAGGGGCGAGGACCTGAACCACCTGCACATTGCAGGCCGCGTGGTGGAAACCAAGGCCAAGTGGTAAGCCGGGCGATTTAAAATTTCGCTGCTGAAGGCTTCCCCTATCTTCATAAAGCCATCTGCTATTTTGCGCATGGCTTTATTTTTTGACCCTTTTTCCCGGTTTTATCCTTTTGGGAGGTGCATTTTGCATGGAACAGACCCTGATGGACAAGCTGACCATTCTGGCGGACAGCGCCAAATATGACGTTGCCTGCACTTCCAGCGGGGCGTCCCGCACCGCGCGCCCGGGCACGGTGGGCAGCTGCTATGCCCCGGGCTGCTGCCACGCCTTTACCGCCGATGGCCGCTGCGTCAGCCTGCTCAAGGTACTCATGACCAATTGCTGCTCCTTCGACTGCGGCTACTGCGTCAACCGCCGCTCCAACGATATCCCCCGCGCCACCTTTGCACCCCGGGAGCTGGCAGAGCTGACCATGGAGTTCTACCGCCGCAATTACATCGAGGGTCTGTTTTTGTCCAGTGCGGTGCTGGGCACCCCGGACTACACCACCGAGCGGATGCTGGCGGTGCTGCGGCTGCTGCGGGGCGAATACCGCTTTGGGGGCTATATCCACGCCAAAGCCATCCCGGGCACAAGCCCGGAACTTTTGCAGCAGCTGGGGTATCTGGCCGACCGTCTGAGCGTGAACGTGGAACTGCCCAGCGAGCGCAGCCTGAACCTGCTGGCCCCGGACAAGGGGCGGCATTCCATCTTCCGTCCCATGAAGCAGATCGCGGTATCCGGCGCTGCCAGCCGGGAGGAGCTTACCCTTTACCGCCATGCGCCCAAGTTCGCCCCCGCCGGGCAGAGCACCCAGATGATCGTGGGTGCTTCGCCGGAGACGGACTACCACATCTTAAAACTGACCGAGGGGATGTACCAGAAGTACGGGCTGAAACGGGTGTTCTACTCCGCTTACATCCCGGTAGCCGAGGACACCCGCCTGCCCGCGCTGGACACCAAGCCGCCCCTTCTGCGGGAGCACCGGCTGTATCAGGCAGACTGGCTGCTGCGGTTCTACCAGTTCGAGGCAGACGAAATTTTAGATAAAGACAACCCCAACTTCAACCCCTATCTGGACCCCAAATGCAACTGGGCGGTGCAGCACTACGGGCTGTTCCCGGTGGACGTGAACCGTGCCCCCTTCGAGATGCTGCTGCGGGTGCCGGGCATCGGCCCCAAAAGCGCCCGGCGCATCTGGCGCGCCCGCAAGCAGGCGGCGCTGGGGCTGGACGAGCTGAAACGCATGGGCGTGGTGCTCAAGCGGGCGCAGTACTTCATCACCTGCCGGGGCTTTTCCGGGGCGCACCCGGGGCGCGGCAGTGCCGGGCGGGAGCGCATTACCCGGGCGCTCATCGACCCCAACGTATTCAGCGGCAGCTGCGAGCAGCTGAGCCTGTTCAGTCCGCCCGCCGTGGACAACCTCATCGGGCAGGGCGTGCCGCCCCGGGCGGCTGTCCGCATGGTAAGGGAGGAGGCCGTGCAATGTCTTGCCAAGGCGCTGTAAGCCCCAAGGGGGCGCGCAAGCTGCACGATGCCGATGTGGTCTACCTGTATGACGGCAGCTTTGAGGGCTTTCTGTGCTGCGTGTACGAAAGCTTTGCCCAGCACGAGCTCCCCTTTGCGGTGTGGACGCCCCAGCGGGAAACGGCCACCCTCTACCCGGTCAAGGACATTGCCACCGACCCCGCCGTTGCCCGGCGGGTATTCGCCAGCTTTGGCAAAAAGCTGGGCGCAGAGACCGAGTACCTCGTCAGCCGGGATTTTCTCTCCGGACAGGAGGACAAGGAGCTGCTTCTGCTCCGGTTTCTGCATCTGGCCTTTGCGCTGGGCCCGGGCACAGTCAAACGGGAGGGGCATCCGGTGGTCGCGCCCCTCTACGCCATGAAAAAAAGTCTGGACTGGGAGGTAGACAAGTTTCAGGGCTTTGTGCGGTTCGAGGAGCACAACGGGATGCTGGGCGCGGTCATCCACCCCAAAAATTATATCCTCCCCCTGCTGCGCCCGCACTTCTGCGGACGCTTTCCGGAGGAGGATTTCATGATCTACGATGCCGTCCATCAGGCGGTGCTGCTGCACGAGGGACACAGCACCCGGCTGCTGGAGCTGGCAGCGCCCTTGGAGCTGCCGCCGCCCAGTGCGCGGGAGCAGCAGTTTCAGGCGCTGTGGACGCAGTTCTACAAAACGCTGGAAATCAAAGCGCGCCACAACGAAAAAGGCCGCATGACCCATTGCCCCAAACGCTTCTGGGCGGATATGGTGGAGCTGCAGGGGGAGTTGTAATTATTTTTCCTGTGCTTCCAGTGCGCTTTCCACGCCCTTGAGCAGATCCTCTGCCGGGATGCCGTACAGCCTTGCCAGCGCCATCAGATTAGAGGTGTTCGGCTCCGAGGTGCCATTCTCCCACTTGGACACTGCCTGACGGCTTACGCCGATAGTCTCAGCCACAAACTCCTGCGTCATCTTGCAGCGGGTGCGGTTCTCCTTGAGCATCTCAGAAAGCGACTTGCGCACGATCTTGACTTCTTCTGTAAGTTTCGGCGGCTTTTCCAGATTGCGGGCAATGCGCCAGAGCAGATAGAGTGCAGCCACGATGGCGACCGGCAGCAGCAGCCGCACGAGCATCGTCGCGATGCTCACCGTCTGGAGCGCTCTGAAAAATAGGTTGGTCAGAAAATCACTTTTCATATTCGTTTCCTCCTTTGGAAGCTTTCTCTTGTGGTTTTTGTGGCACGATTCTAGCACAAATGCCCGGTTGCGTCCACCAACCAGAGCGCAAACTCCGGTTGCGGCGCGTATTTTTAGCCTATTGGGGCAGATAATTCACAAAAACGTTGCATCTGCATCGTTGCAACGGGCAAAACCTATGGTATACTATAAGGGATATCCGGGCAGGCATTTCTGCCCCCCAACACCCCCGCTGCGGGGTCAACACAAAAGGAGTATTGTAGCGTTATGGTTCGCATTACTATGGAAGACGGCGGCATCATCGACATCGAGCTGAACGAGGAAGTTGCCCCCATCACCTGTGAGAATTTCAAAAAGCTGGTCAAGGAAGGCTTTTACAACGGCCTGACCTTCCACCGTGTCATCCCCGGCTTTATGATCCAGGGCGGCTGCCCGCTGGGCACCGGCACCGGCGGCCCGGGCTGGAACATCAAGGGCGAGTTTGCCGCTAACGGCGTCAACAACCCCCTCAAGCACACCCGCGGTGTGATCAGCATGGCACGCAGCATGAACCCCAACAGCGCAGGCAGCCAGTTCTTCATCATGCATCAGGATGCACCTCATCTGGACGGCCAGTACGCCGCCTTCGGCAAGGTGGTTGCCGGCATGGACGTTGTGGATAAGATCGCTTCTGTCCGCACCGACTGGAACGACAAGCCCACCACCCCGGTCAAGATGGCCACCGTGGAGCTCATCGAGGGCTAATTTTAAATGCAAAATAGCGGAACACCCTGCGGGTGTTCCGCTATTTTTTTGCAAAAAACTCTCTGTGAAAAGGGTGCCCCGGAGCGTCCGCAGACGCTCCGGGGCACTGAAATAAAAAATCAAATTCCTTGGAGCATGGCCAAAGCGCACGCGGCGGCCATTTCAAATCGTTTTCAGCAGCCTTCTTTTTCAGCCAGCTTGCGGCCCATGAGCACGCCCATGACCGAGGCCATCATCAGCCCGCGCGTCCAGCCGGAGGAATCGCCCAGACAGTGCAGACCCTGAATGTTGGTGTCGAGGTTCTCGTCCATCTTCACCTTGTTGGAGTAGAACTTCAGCTCCGGGCTGTACAGCAGCGTCTCGTTGGCGGCAAAGCCGGGCACGACCATGTCCAGCATCTTGATGAACTCGATGATGTTGGTCATGGCGCGGTAGGGCATGGCGGCGGTGATATCACCGGCCACGGCATCCTTCAACGTGGGCTTCACGTTGGACTGTGCCAGTTCCTTCTGCCAAGTGCGCTTGCCATCCAGAATATCGCCGTAGCGCTGCACCATGATGTGGCCTGCGCCCAGCATATTGGTCAGCTCGCCCACCTTCTGGGCGTAGGCGATGGGCTGGTTGAAGGGCTCGGTAAAGTTGTGGGATACCAGAATGGCAAGGTTGGTGTTCGGGCTCTTCTTTTCCTTGAAGCTGTGGCCGTTGACCACCGCAAGGTCGTTGTCGTAGTTTTCCTGCGCCACAAAGCCGCCGGGGTTCTGGCAGAAGGTGCGCACCTTGTTTTTCCACGGCTTCGGGTAGCCGATGAGCTTGGACTCATACAGCACCTTGTTCACCTTTTCCATCACCTCATTGCGGCACTCCACACGCACGCCGATGTCCACGGTGCCGGGCTTGTGGGCGATGTGGTGCTCTGCGCAGAGCTTTTCCAGCCAGTCTGCTCCGCGGCGTCCAGTGCCGATGACCACCTCGTCCGCGTACACGGGCAGCAGGCTGTCGCCGTCCTTCAGCAGCACGCCCTTGCAGCCTTCCTCTTCCAGAATGATGTTTTCGCACTCGGTATTGAAGCGCATCTCCACGCCGTTGTCTGCCAGATAGTTCTGGATGGCCAGATACAGCTCCTGTGCCTTCTCGGTACCCAGATGGCGGATGGGGCAGTCCACCAGTTTCAGACCCGCATGGATGGCGTTTTTGCGGATCTCCTTGATGTCCTCACCGGTGTAGATGCCCTCCACATGGGGGTCTGCGCCGAACTCCAGATAAATTTTATCGGTGTAGTCGATGAGTTCCTGCGCAAACTCCTCTCCGATGAGGGTGGGCAGGTCGCCGCCTACCTCGTAGGAAAGGCTCAGCTTGCCGTCCGAGAACGCGCCCGCACCGGAAAAGCCGGTGGTGATGGCGCAGGTGGGGCGGCAATTGACGCAGTGGCCTACCTCTGCCTTGGGGCAGTGGCGTTTTTCCACCGGCTTGCCCTTTTCCACCAGCAGCATCTTCTTTTTGCTGCCGTGGCGCAGCAGCTCCACAGCGGTAAAGATGCCGGCAGGGCCCGCACCCACAATGATCAGATCGTACTTTTCCATGATTTTGTTCCTTTTTCCTTTTCTTGATAATTGGTGTAGAATCCTCTCAGTCAACGCCTGACGGCGTTGACTGAGAGGATTTATTCCTTACTCCTGCTTCTCCTGCTCCACGGTGGCGCTCTCGTCCACATGGTCCAGTTCTACGGCAGTGGCTTCTGCATCGGTGCGGGTCACGTCCGGGGCGACAACGCCGTCGCCGTTCAGGTCCTCACCGGTGATGGATTCCAGCACAGACTGGGTCTCCGGGTGCAGCTTGGCAAAGCGGCGCACCGCCAGCACGGTGTACAGAGCGCTGAGCAGGTTGATGGCACCCTCCACGATCAGGATGACGCCGATGGCCATCACCAGCGTTTCCATGGCGCCGAAGGGGTTTGCGATCAGGATGACGCCCAGCACCACGCTGAGCACCGGCAGCAGCAGAAAGCCTTTCCAGCTGTCATAGCCGCAGCGGCGCAGGTCCAAGGCGTTCTGCACCCGGCCAATGGCGTCAAAGATGACGAACAGGCCGAACACGATGGGCAGGATACTTACCACGATATCGCTGCGCAGCAGCAGAAAAACCCCCAGTGCAAGGCAGATAAGGCCGGAGATCAGGGTAAGCTGGCTCTGGAACACCCCGCGCTCCACCACAAAGTAGCGGATCAGCTGCACCGCTGCGCAGGCCAGCACCACGCCGCCCAGCGCGTAGCAGACGATGTTCAGCGCCGTGCCGGGCTTCATGACCAGAAAAATGCCCAGCCCGACGTACAGCAGGCTCATGAGGATCAGGTTCCACTTCAGCTTTTTTACCATAGAGATCACGTTCCTTTCGTTTGCAGGGCCGCTGCCCGCACCCGGGTCAGTGGTACAGGGGTGCGATGGTGGTCTTGTTGATACGGGCATAGAAGGCCAGACTCATCAGGATGCTGACAAATTCCGCAATGAGGAAGGCCCACCAGACATTATTGACACTGCCGGTCTGTGCCAGCAGCCACGCCGCCGGCAGCAGCACGAACAGCTGGCGGCAGACCGAAACGATGAGGCTGAAGACGCCGTTGCCCAGCGCCTGAAAGACCGAGCTGAGCACGATGCTGACGCCCGCCAGCAGGAAATGCAGGCAGATGATGCGCATGGCCGGGATACCGATGGCCAGCATGGCGTCGCTGGCGGCAAAGATGCTCAACACCTGCCGGGGTGCGAACTGGAAGATGCAGAAGCCTGCCAGCATGATGCCTTCGGCGTAGCACACCGCCAGCTTGATGGTCTTTTTCACACGGTTCGGTCTGCGGGCACCATAGTTGTAGCTGATGATGGGCACCATGCCGTTGTTCAGGCCGAAAATGGGCATAAACACGAAGCTTTGCAGCTTGAAGTAGACGCCGAACACCGCCACTGCCGTGGCAGAGAAGGCCATTAAAATCAGGTTCATGCCAAAAGTCATCAGGCTGCCCACACACTGCATGGCGATGCTGGGCAGACCCACGGTGTAGATGCGGCCAATGGCCTTGGCGCTGGGACGGAAGCCTTTGAAGCTGATCTGGATGTCCGGGTTTTTGCGGGTGTTGAAGTACAGGGTCATGCCTGCACCGCAGAACTGGCCGATGACCGTTGCCACCGCCGCGCCGGTGGTGCCGGACAGCGCCTCGCCGCAGTAGCCGAAGATGAAGATGGGGTCCAGAATGATGTTCACCACGGCACCCACCAGCTGGCTGATCATGCTCAGATAGGTGCGGCCGGTAGCCGCCAGCAGCTTTTCGCCCATGGTCTGGGTGAACAGACCCAGACTGAAGATGCAGCACACCGACAGATACCGGATGCCCTGCTGCGCGATGACGGGGTCACTGGTCTGGGCGTAGAAGTAGGGCTTCATGCAGGTAAGGCCGATGACAAAGAACACCGCAAAGCTGCACAGGGAAAGAAAGATGCCGTTTTCTGCGGTGGCGTTGGCGCGGCTCTGGTTCTTTTCGCCAAGGCTCTTGCTCAGCAGGGCATTCACGCCCACGCCGGTGCCCACGCCCACGGCGATCATGACATTCTGCAATGAAAAGGCCAGCGATACGGCGGTAAGAGCGCTCTCGCTGACATGAGACACGAACACCGAGTCCACCACGTTGTACAGCGCCTGCACCAGCATGGAGATCATCATCGGGATGCTGAGTTTCAGCAAAAGGGGGTTGATCTCCATGGTGCCCATGATGTTTTCCCGCACCTCGGCGGGTGCGGTCTGCGATTGATTTGTTTTCACGATTTCTCCTTTTGAACACTTGGGATAGGGGATGCTGCGGCATGGATATCACTCTCAGTCAACGCCGCAGCCACTAAAGCCTTTCCCCCAAGGGGGGAAGCCTTCAGAAGGTATACGCTCTGTAAGAACTTCCCTTGCCGGAAACGTGGGCAGGGCGCAGAAGCGCCCTGCCCACGTTCTGTCGTTGTTTATTGGGTCTGGCTGGGGGTCACAGCGTCTTTTCCTTGGCGGCAGCTGCGTCTAAGATCATCTTCACGCAGGTCTCGCGGCCAAGGGCGGCGTTGATGGCCAGATCGTAGTTGTGGGCATCGCCCCAGCGGTTCTGGGTGTAGTAGTTGTAGTAGGCCGAGCGGTTGCGGTCGGTCTTTTCCACCTCGTCCTTGATGCCCTTTTCGTCCTTGGCCTTTACCAAGGGGTTGGTCTTGGCGTACTGCAAGCGCCACTCCTTGGGTGCATACACGAACACCCGCAGCACGTCCTTGCGCTCCCGCAGGACGTAGTCACCGCAGCGGCCAAGGATCACGCAGGGGCCTTCCTCGGCCAGCTGCTTGATGATACGGCTCTGCAGAATGAACACCTGATCGCCCAGCGGCAGCTCGTTGCCCATGGTGTACAGACTGTACAGCAGGCTGTGGGTGTGCCGTTTCTCGCTGGCGGCAACAGCCTCCTCCGACAAGCCGGAGTTCTTTGCTGCCATGGTGATCAGCTCCTTGTCGTAAAGCTTGATGCCCAGTGCCTTTGCCACGTCCTCTGCGATGTAGCGTCCGCCGGTGCAGTACTCACGGCCCAAAGTGATGATCGTCTTTGCCATAATGTGTTCCTCCTGTTTCATATATCGCCCTGAAAAAGCTTACGGCTGTGCCGGGGCGTCCCCGGTCTGGCCATTGGCTTTGGGTTCTGTGCTTGCAGGTACAGGCTTCGGCTTCGGCAGCCGTACCTCTGCTACCCGCATAGTGCCGGTCTGGTCCACTGCATACACGCTGCAGCGCCCGCCTGCGGCCAGCAGCTCCGGCGGGAACTGTATCCCGCCGTCCTCGGTGCGGGTACAGCGCAAAAAGGTGCGGTGAGCGGTGGTGGCGTGCGCCACGCCGTCGTGGGGCGCACAGGCGATCCAGCCGGAAAAATTCTCCGGCAGGTCTGCGGGCTCTCCCCGCCGCTCAAAGTAGTAAACGCCCGGCTGGGTGCCGGCGCGCAGCTCGCAGCGCAGCCGCCGGGGACGGTCGGCCTCAGTCTCCCGCTGCTTTGGCCGCAGGGCAATGGCCTTGCCGGTAAAGTAACGCATAAAATCCACCAGCGCCATGGTGCAGTTCACTGCGCCGTCGGTATCGGCGGTGGGGTCGTTCAGCAGCACAAAATCTGCCATCACGGCGTCATCGTGGCCAAAGCCGTGCAGCCCCATCCACAGCCGCACCGGGTCGCGCTGACCGCGCACCCGCCGCTCCACCTGCACCGCCACCGAGCAGCCGTCGTGGATCTGCTCCCGCAGGTCGGCAAGGTCCATCCATGCCTGCCAGCAGGGGTAGCCGCAGCAGCCTGCGGCGGCCGCCGCAAAGGCGGTGTTGCCGGTGCTGCGGGTGCTGCCGTCCTCCATGGCGTAGGCCACTTCTTCCGGCAGGATATCCTCGCCCCAGCGGTTCATCAGCGCCGCCATGACCAGCGGCAGATCCATCTCCCGCCCAAAGCTGGGGTCGTGGGCGGAAAGGCAGTATTCCGGCAGATAGAGCCGCCGGTTCAGCGCATGGCCGTTGCGCTTTTCCCACGCAAGAGGACGCACCGCCGCCGCCAGCAGACGCACCGCCGGGGTAACTTTATCGTTGTTGGTGGAAAGGTTCACCTGCAATTGCACGCCGGTGCCGCCGCCCGGGGCGGCTACCGTGACGGTATCGCCCATCAAAAAGATCATGCCGTCCTCGCTCTGGCTGGACACGCTGCACCGGGGGTAATCCGGTGCCCACTTGCCAAAGCTCATCCAGCTTGTCCACGCCCCTGCTGCGTACACCCGGCAGCGCACCTCCACCATGGTGTCCCGGGGTGCGTGGGCGTTCCAGCTGACGTTCAGGTTGCAGAAGGCCGGCATGGCGAATTCCGGGGTGGTGTAGCTGCCGTACAAAAGGCTGCGCCCGGCCACGCTATCCAGCACCAGTGCGCCGTTTTCCAGCGCAAGGTTGTCCAGCTGCCCGCGGGAAAAGGTCTCTGTCCCCTGCAGCACAAGATTATTCCGTTGTTCCATGGGACATCGCTCCTTTCCGCAGTTTTATCGCTTATTCCTCCGGGGTGTCGTCGTCGGCGTAGTCCTCCTTGAGGGCTGCTTCCAGCTCGGCGTCCTTCATCTTGCGGATGTTCTCCTCGATGTGGAACACCCGGTCAATATCGCCGTACACGATCTGGCAGGACACCTCGGTAACGAACCAGAAACCGAAGATCAGCATCAGGAAAAGACCCAGCGGCATACACAAGATCACCACGCCCCAGAACAGCACCTGCACGATGGCGGCAGCCAGTGCGTGGGGCAGAAAGGCGATCATGCAGTTGATGCTGTTTTTCAAAGTCAGGCTCAAGGGCTGGTCCAGCAGCACCACCTGCGGCCACATATAGGCAAACAGCATCTGGAACAACACCAGATTGAGCACCGTAGCCACCCACAGCGGAACACCCACGTTGGTGCCATGGTACAGCATATTGAAGCAGAAATAGACGAGGAAGATTTGCAGCGTGACCACCACGGTGTACAGCACACCGGGCGCAAGGCTGGCCTTGAAATTGCGCTTGAAGGCCTTGCGGTAGGTCACCCACCAGTAGCCCGCCTCATCGCGCAGCGCGCGCAGGACGGTATCGTACATTCCGGCCAGTGCGGGCCCGGCCAGCAGACCGCCCACGGCGGCGCTGCCCAGCATCACCGGCAGACTGTTCTGCAAAAAGCCGATATACACCAGACAGATGACCGGTGCAAACCCGATGCAGGTCAGCAGGTTTGCAAGGAACATCCCGTTCATATCACGGCCTACAAGCTCAAAAAAGCGGCCGATGCCGGTCTTGCGGGGGGCATCCTTTTCGACCCCCTTACCGGCCTTGAAATCGTTGGCAGAAGGAAAAAGACCCATAGTAACTGCGGTACCTTTCTTACGTTTTTAACCGGCACCGCAGGCGTTTTGTCTGGAAAGTGCCATTGTGCTAACTTTACAGATATAAATATACCTGTATTTTGTCAACTTTGCAAGATACAACCGGGGCTAATTGTAAAAAAATATTTATCTCTCCCTTTTTTACGCAAAATGTGCTACAATGACAATGGCATTTTTTGCAATAGGAGGAAACTATTATGAGCATTCTTCGCACCATTGCGATGTTTATTTATCTGTTCGGGTACATGATCCTGCATTACGGCATCCTGCGCCGCGCCGAGCGCGCCGCAGCCGCCGGAGATACCGCCACCGTGGAGCAGATCGTGAACCAGCATATCCCCCGCTGGAGCCGGGGCATCCTGAAGGTGACCGGTGTTTCCCTGTCGGTAGAAGGGCTGGAGAACATCCCCAAAGACCGCCCCTGCGTGTTCGTGGCGAACCACCGCAGCTACTACGACATCCCTTTGCTGCTGGCAGGGCTGGAAAAGCCCCACGGCATCCTTGCCAAGGAGGAGCTGGAAAAGATTCCCCTGCTCAACCGCTGGATGAAGCTGCTGGGCTGCGTGTTCGTGCAGCGTGATGATGTGCGCGCCTCGGTGCGGGCACTGAACGATGCCACCGCCATCGTGGAGGGCGGCCGCAGCTTCGTCATCTTCCCCGAGGGTACCCGCTACAAGGGCGAAGAGGGCGGCGCAGGCGAGTTCAAGGCCGGTGCTTTCCGCATTGCGGTCAAGACCGGTGCCCCGGTGGTGCCGGTGGCTGTGACCGGTGCCCGCGCCCTGTTTGAGACAAACGGCAACCGCTGCCGCCCGGGCGGTGTGCGCATCAAGATCATGTCGCCCATCCAGACCGCCGGCATGAGCAAGGCCGAGCAGAAACAGCTGCCCGACGCCGTGCGCCAAAGCATTCTGGCTGCCCTGAAGTAACAGCCTTTCCCGCCCGTTTCATCACACAGGAGAACTATTTTATGGCAAGCTACCGTTACGAACGCGACATTGACCCCAAGGACCTCAAGCCCCGCAAACAGCGGCAGTACAGCCGCAGGGAGCGCTGGGCAAACTGGTGGGACTACAACCTGAAATGGGTGCTGATCTTCGGCATTGCCGGTGCGTTCGTGGCGTACTGCTTTATCGGGCAGTATTTCCTGACCACCCACCCGGATTATAACGTGGCGGTGGTAAGCCCCTACTACCTGCCCGAAGCCACCGTCACCGCCCTGCAAGAGCAGCTTGCCGCCTACGGCGAGGACTGCAACGGGGACGGCAAGGTGGTGGTGAAGATCAACCAATACACCATGGCCTTCAACAGTGAGGACTCGGACGCCTATCTGGATATGGCAGGCACCACCAAGCTTTCCACCGATATCCAAAGCTCCCTCAGTTCCATCTTTATCCTCTACGACCCCGCAGGCTTCCAGCAGACCACCGGCACGTTGCGGTATCTGGACGGCCATCTGCCCAAGTCCGATGCCGACAGCGACTGGTGGAATATGGTCTACCGCTGGACGGACTGCCCAGTGCTGACCGGGATGGAGCTGGGCAGCTACACCTCGGACGCGGTGCAGAGCGCAAGCGGCGACAGCCAGCAGCTGCTGGCAGATTACTATATCGGCATCCGGGGAGCATGGCTGAAGGAATCCGCTTCCCTGCTGGAAAACAGCGAGACCCTTTGGGCAAACCTGACCGCCGGGGCTGTCTCCACCGCCGGGGAGGGGCACTAAAGATGCGTTTCCGCATCAAAGCCGGCGGCCCCGCCGCACGGTTCACCTTTGACCGCACCCCAAAGCCCCAGCCGCCCGCGCCGCCTGTCCTCCGCGCCGCAGACCTTGATAACCCCTATGGGCGCTACTACGGCAAAGCCCGCAGCTGGGAGGATATTTTGAAAAATAAAAACAGCGATTGAGAGGCTCTCCGGTCGTCGCCGCAGGCGATGACCAGAGAGCTTCTGTTTTCTATTTTCGTCTTTTTACCCATGGCTGATTTGAAATTTTCTCCACCCTCAAATGGAGGGCGGTTTGTTGTTTCTCTGTCCCGGTTATGGTATACTTACTAGGTATCCCCGCAAAAACCGACCAAAAAGGATGTGACCCCCATGGACGCACTGGAACAAGCCCGTGCCGAGATCGACACGGTGGATGCGCAGCTGGCTGCGCTGTTCGAGCGCCGGATGGCTGCTGTTTTACAGGTGGCCGAATATAAGCGGGCGCACGGCCTGCCCATCTACGATGCCGCCCGGGAGGCTGCCGTGCTGGAAAAGGCCGCAGCCCGCATCCAGCAGCCTGCGCTGCGCCTTTACTATAAAGACCACGTCCAGCACATGATGGATCTTGCCAAGCAGTATGAAGCCGCTGTGCTGGGACGTAACCGCGCTGCCTATCAGGGGGTGGAGGGGGCGTTTGCCCACATCGCCCTCAAGGCGCTGTTCCCCCACGCCGAGGCCGTGAGCTACTCCACATGGGACGAGGTATTCGAGGCCGTGGCCTCCGGCGAAGCCGCCCACGGCGTAGTGCCCTTTGAAAACAGCCACGCTGGGGATGTTTCCGCCGTGCTGGACCTGTGTTATAACCACCCGGAGCTGTGGGTGGTGGACGTGTACGACCTGCCCATCTCCCAGAACCTGCTGGTGCTGCCGGGCACCCAGCTTTCCCAGCTGCGCACGGTGTACAGCCACCAGCAGGCCATTGCTCAGAGCGAGACCTTTTTAAAGCAGTTCCGTCTGCCCGCCACCGCTATGGCCAACACCGCCATGGCTGCAAAGTTCGTGGCGGAAAGCAAAGACCCGACAAAGGCCGCCATTGCCAGCGCTGAGACTGCCGCCCTGTACGGGCTGGAGATTCTGGTGCCCAACATCAACACCGACGGCGACAACACCACCCGGTTCATCGTGCTCAGCCGCGAAAAGCCCACGGCGGGCAACCGGTTCTCCCTGCTTTTCACGGTGGACAACAAGCCCGGCAAGCTGGCCGAGGTCATTCAGGTCATCGGTGCCAGCGGCTTCAATATGGAGTCCATCAAGAGCCGCCCCATGCCGCACGTTCCCTTTGAATATTATTTTTATGTAGAGCTGGTGGGCGATGCCGCCGCCGGCGAGACCGCCGCGCTGCTGCGCGAGCTTGACCGCACCTGCCGGACGGTGCGGCTGTTAGGAGTGTATACAAAATGAGTGATTTTATCGGAACCAAGCTGACCATGAATCTGGGCGAGCGCAGCTACGACATCATCGTCAAGCGCGGCTCGCTGGAAAACCTGTATCAGTTCGCCCGGCTGGACCGCCGGGTGGCGGTGGTCACCGACAGCGGTGTGCCTGCACAGTACGCCCAGATGGTAGCCGACCAGTGCAAGGATGCCACCATCATCACCGTGCCGCAGGGCGAGGCCAGCAAGAGTTTTAAAATTCTGGAGACCGTGCTGCGGCAGATGCTGGACTTCGGCATGGGCCGGGGCGACCTTGTGGTGGCCGTAGGCGGCGGCGTGGTGGGCGACCTTGCCGGGTTTGCCGCTTCCATCTATATGCGCGGCATCGACTTTATCAACTGCCCCACCACCACCCTTTCCATGATCGATTCCTCCATCGGCGGCAAGACCGCCGTGGATCTGGGCGACACCAAGAACATCGTGGGTGCCTTCTGGCAGCCAAAGCTGGTCATCGTGGACCCGGACACCCTGTCCACCCTGCCCCGCCGCCACTTCATCAACGGTCTGGCCGAGGCCATCAAGGCCGGGCTTCTGGCCGACCCGGAGCTGTTCTCCATCTTTGAAAAAGAGGACGTGGACGACCGCATCGGCGACATCATCTGCCGCAGCCTGCGCTTTAAAAAGAGCATCGTGGAGCAGGACGAGACCGAGCAGGGGATGCGCAAAGCGCTGAACTTCGGCCACACCATCGGCCACGGCATCGAGGCCGTGAAGGGCATCAAGGGACGCCGCACCACCGGCCTGTTCCACGGCGAGTGCGTGGCACTGGGTATGCTGCCCATGATCGAATCCAAGGCGCTGCAAAAGCGGGTGCGCGGCGTGTACCGCCGCTTAGGGTTGCCCACCCGCACCGCCTACGATAAGGAAAAGGTGCTGGCCGAGATGCTGCACGACAAAAAAGCACAGGACGGACAGATCACCATCATCAAGGTGCCCGGCCTTGGCTGCTGGCGCGCCGAGACCATCCCTGTGGAGGGGCTGCGCCCGCTGCTGGGCATGGAGGACTGACCCATGAAAAATACCTTTGGCAGCGACCTTTCGCTGACTATCTTCGGCGAGAGTCACGGCCGTGCCGTGGGCGCTGTGCTGGACGGCATGGCCGCCGGTGTGCCGGTAGACGAGAGCTTCCTCGCCGCCTGCATGGATAAGCGCCGTGCCCGGGGCGACGGCCTTTCCACCCCCCGGGTGGAGGCAGATGCGGTGCAGCTGCTTTCCGGTGTGGTGAACGGCCACACCACCGGCACCGCCATTGCCCTGATGATCGAAAACCAGAACACCCGCAGCGGCGACTACGCCAAGACCGCCGACCTTCTGCGCCCCGGCCACGCGGACTTTACCGCCTACGCCAAGTATCACGGCTTTCAGGACGCCCGGGGCGGCGGGCATTTTTCCGGCCGGGTGACCGCTGCTTTGGTGGCGGGCGGCAGCATCGTGCTGGCCGCATTGCAGCGGGCGGGCATTGATATCACCACCCACATCGCCCGGTGCGCTGGTCTTGCAGATACGCCCTTTGCACTGGACGACCCCGCCGCCCTTGCGGCACAGGCGGAGACGCTTGCCAGTAAGACCGAGGGCTTTGCGGTGCTGGACGCCGCCGTGGAAGAACCCATGAAAGCCGCCATCCGCGCCGCCGGTGCCGAGGGCGACAGCGTAGGCGGCGTGCTGGAAACCGCCATCCTCGGCCTGCCCGCCGGCATCGGCGAGCCCTACTTTGACAGCGTGGAGAGCGAGATCGCCCATCTGGCCTTTTCCATCCCGGCGGTCAAGGGCATCGAGTTCGGCACCGGCTTCGGCTTTGCCGGGCTGCGCGGCTCGGAAGCAAACGACGCCTTCCGCATGACGGCAGAGGGTGCGGTGGTCACCGCCACCAACCACAACGCGGGCATCAACGGCGGCATCGCCAACGGTATGCCGGTGGTGTTCCGCACCGCCGTCAAGCCCACTCCCAGCATCTACAAGCAGCAGGATACGGTGGACTACATCGCAAAAAAGGACGCACAGCTGTCCATTCAGGGGCGGCACGACCCCTGCATCGTGCCCCGGGCTGCTATCGTGCAGACCTGCGCCGCCGCCCTTGCGGTGGGCGATCTGCTCACCGCCCGGTACGGTGCCCGGTGGATGACCGACCCCACCGGCTACCGGAAGGAGGACTGAGATGGAATACGGACTGATCGGCGGCAAGCTGGGACACTCCTACTCCAAGACCATCCATGAACTGCTCTGCGGGTACAGCTACGAGCTGTGCCCCCTGCCCACCGAGGCAGACGCCCGCGCCTTTTTGCAGCGGCGGCAGTTCAAGGCCATCAACGTGACCATCCCCTACAAAAAGCTGGTGATGGAGTACTGCTCCTTCATCGACCCCCGCGCCCGCGCCATCGGCGCGGTGAACACGGTGGTGAATAAAAACGGCCTGCTCTACGGCTACAACACCGATTATCTGGGCTTTGCCCACCTGTGCGAAGCCCACGGCGTGGAACTTGCGGGCAAGACCGTGCTCATCTTGGGCACCGGCGGCACCCACAACACCACCCGCGCGGTGGCACTGGATAAGGGCGCTGCCAAGGTGCTGACGGTCAGCCGCACCCCCGACCCGGAAAAGGGCGAGCTGAGCTACGCCGAAGCCGTGCACAGCGGCGCACAGGTGGTGTTCAACACCACCCCCGCCGGGATGTACCCCAATGTGGGTGTGTGCAGTCTGGACGTCGCCGCCATGCCCGGGCTGGAAGCCGTGGTGGATGTGGTCTATAACCCCAACAAGACCGAACTCATTCTCCGCGCCGAGGACGCCGGTGTGCCGGTAGCGGTAGGCGGGCTGGAGATGCTGGTGGCACAGGCGGTGTACGCCGCCGAATACTTTCTTGGCCGCAAGTTCGAGGACGCCCCGGGCGAGGTGCGGCGCATCACCGCCGCGCTGCGCCGCGAAACGCTGAACATCGCCCTTGTGGGGATGCCCTCCTGCGGCAAATCCACCCTTGGCCGCCTGCTGGCGAAGCAGCTGGGCAGACCGCTTGTGGATCTGGACGAGGAGATCGTCAAGGCAGACGGACGCAGCATCCCGGATATCTTTGCCGCCGAGGGCGAAGAGGGCTTCCGGGCAAAGGAAGCCGCGCAGATCGCCCGTTTCGGCAAGGAAAAGGGGCTTGTGCTCTCCTGCGGCGGCGGCGCGGTGAAGCGGGCAGAGAATGTCCGCGCCCTGCGCCAGAACGGCGTGGTGCTGTTCATCGACCGGCCGGTGGAAGCGCTGGCTGTGGGCGGCAACCGTCCGCTTTCTTCCAGCGCCGAGGCGCTGCGCACCATGGAAGCCCAGCGCCGCCCGCTGTACCTTGCCGCCGCAGATGCGGTGATTTCTAACACCGGCACGCTGGCCGAGGCGCTGGCAGCTGCACAGGAGGCACTGGATGAAATTTTTGATTCTTAACGGGCCAAACATCAATCTGGCGCGCTGGTCTGAGCCCGGCGTGCCCGGCGAAGTGGACTACACCGGCCTGATGGACTATGTGCAGGCGGGCTGCGACCAGCTTGGCATTGAAACGGATATCTGTCAGTCCAACCACGAGGGCGACCTCATCGACGAGATCCAGTCCGCCCCGGGGCGGGTGGACGGCATTGTGCTGAACCCCGGCGGCTACGCCCATTACAGCGTAGCCATTCTGGACGCGCTGCGGCTGTGCAGCGTGCCCGCCGTAGAGGTGATGCTGGACGCCCCGGACGAGCGCGAGCCCTTCCGCAAAACGGACGTGGTGTCCTTTGGCTGTCAGGGACATTTTATCGGCGAAGGCCCGCAGGGCTACCTGCACGCCTGCATCTGGCTGGCGCAGCTGCTGCGCACCGACGGCTCCAGTAAGGCACATATCGTGATGTAAAGAACAAACAGGAAAGGAACGACCTCCCATGATCATCTCCACCAAAAAAGGCACTCCTAAAGAAGAGCTGGAAAAGATCGTTGACAAATTCGAAAATCAGGGTCTGGACGTGACCCTGATCACCGGCAAGGACTACAACGTGTTCGGTCTGGTGGGCGACACCACCAAGATCGACGAGCGGGACGTGCTGGCAAACCCGTGGATCGACAACGTTACCCGCGTGTCTGCGCCCTATAAGCGCGCAAACCGCCTGTTCCACCCCGCAGACTCGGTCATCGACTGCGGCGGCGTGAAGATCGGCAGCAAGGAAAAGATCGCCGTCATGGCAGGCCCGTGCAGCATCGAAAACGCCGAGCAGGCTCTGCGCATCGCGCAGGGGGTCAAGGCGGGCGGCGCGGCGCTGTTCCGCGGCGGTGCCTACAAGCCCCGCACCTCTCCCTACGCCTTTCAGGGTCTTGAGACCGAGGGCATCTTAGACATGGTAAAGGCCCGCGAAGCCACCGGTCTGCCCATCGTCTCCGAGCTGATGAGCGAAGACCGCATCCCGGAGTTTGAGGAGTATGTGGACGTGGTGCAGATCGGCGCACGCAATATGCAGAACTTCCAGCTGCTCAAGGCGGTGGGCAAAATGCACAAGCCTGTGCTGCTCAAGCGCGGCCTGTGCAACACCATCGAGGAGTGGATCATGAGCGCCGAGTACATCATGGCAGGCGGCAACGAGCAGGTCATCTTCTGTGAGCGCGGCATCCGCACCTTTGAAAAATACACCCGCAACACGCTGGATCTTTCCGCAGTGCCCATCATCCACGAAAAGACCCATCTGCCCATCGTGGTAGACCCCAGCCACGCCACCGGCAAGGCCAATCTGGTGGAGCCGATGATGATCGCCGCCGTGGCAGCCGGTGCGGACGGTCTGGAGGTAGAGGTGCACTACGACCCCCAGCACGCATGGAGCGACGGCGCACAGTGCCTGACCCCGGACGCCTTTGCACAGGCCATGGCAAAGTGCCGTCAGGTGGCTTGGGCCATCGGCCGGGAGATGTAAACCGTTTACCCCCTCAGGCGCTGGCGCGCCAGCTCCCCCAAGGGGGTGCCTGAAGCGCTGCCCGGGGGAAATTGCAAAAGGATAACACCGCTATGCTAGTAACCATCAGACCTGCCCCCGGCGGCATCGGGGGCGTGATCGCCGCGCCGCCCAGCAAAAGCATGGCGCACCGCGCCGTGCTGTGCGCCGCGCTGGCTGTGGGGCGCTCTCACATCACCCATCTGGAATTCAGCAAGGACATCTCTGCCACCCTGTCCGCTGCCGCACAGCTGTGCGCCGCCGTGGACACCGGCGCAGATGATGCCACTGTGCAGGGGCTTGGGCATTTTCTGCCCCTGACCGCCCCGGTGGACTGCTGCGAAAGCGGCAGCACCCTGCGGTTTTTGATCCCCATCGCCAGCCTGACCGGCCAGCCGGTCACCTTTACCGGACGCGGACGGCTGATGGAGCGCCCGCAATCCGTATACGAAACGTTATATCGCGAGCAGAATCTACGGTTTGAGCAATCTCCCGCTAGGCTGACCGTGGAGGGCGCACTGACCCCCGGGGACTACCGGCTGGCGGGCAACGTGTCCAGCCAGTTCATCAGCGGGCTGCTGTTCGCGCTGCCCTTGCTGCCCGGGGACAGCCAGCTGCACCTCATCCCCCCGGTGGAGAGCCGCAGCTACATCGACATGACCCGCGCTGTGCAGGCCGCTTTTGGGGTGCACAGCCGCTGGCTGGACGAAACCACCCTGCTGCTGCCCGGCGGGCAGCAGTACCACCCCTGCGACTACAATGTGGAGGGCGATTACAGTCAGGCTGCTTTCCCGGCGGTGCTGGGCGCAGTGTGCGGCGGGGTGACCATCACCGGCCTTGCACCGGACACTTTGCAGGGCGATGCCGCTATTCTGGACATCCTGCGCCGGTGCGGCGCGGTGTTCACCCGCAAAGGCGACAGCATCACCTTTGCAAAAGCGCCCCTGCGTGGGGTGGACATCGACCTTGCGGACTGCCCCGACCTTGGCCCCGTGCTGATGGTGCTGGGCCTGCTGTGCAAGGGCACCACCGTCATCCGCAACGCCCAGCGGCTGCGCCTGAAGGAGAGCGACCGCATCGCAGCTATGGAGGCCGAGCTGCGCGCCTGCGGCGGCGTGCTGGAAAGCGACGGCGGCACCATCACGGTGCACGGCTGTGCTGAGCGTCTGCACGCCCCTGCCGCCCCCCTGCACGGCCACAACGACCACCGGGTGGTCATGAGCCTTGCGGTGCTGGCCGCAGCCGCCAAGCTGCCCCTGACCGTGGACGATGCCGAAGCCATCCAGAAGAGCTGGCCCGGCTTTTTTGCAGATGCAGCGCCGCTTGGCGTGGAGGTAGAAGATGCTTGATAAAACAAAACGTTATCTCGTAGTGGGTCTGGGTCTGCTGGGCGGCAAGTACGCGCTGGAGCTGACCCGCGCCGGCTTCCATGTGGACGGCATCAACCGCAGCGAGGGACACTTGCAGTACGCGCTGGAGCACGGCTATATCGCCGGCGGTAAGACCCATGATTTTGAGGATCTTGTCCGGCAGGCCGACCATATCATCTTTGGCCTGTACCCCACCGCGCTGCTGGACTGGTTCCGAACCTACGGTTCCCTGCTCAAGCCCGGGTGCATCTTTACGGATGTTTCCGGCGTCAAGACCGGCCTTGTGGAGCCGGTGCAGGCGCTGTGCCCGGCGGGGGTGGAGTTCATCGCCAGCCACCCCATGGCCGGCCGCGAGACTTCCAGCGTGGAGCACGCCGCCGAGGTGAATTTTGCCCCGGCCAACTTCATCATCACCCCCACTGAAAAGAACACCCCGGCGGGCATCCAGTGGGCAAAGGAGCTTGCCGAGGTGCTGGGCTTCAAGCACATCTGCACCCTGACCGTGCAGGAGCACGACCGGATGATCGGCTATGTCAGCCAGCTGTGCCACGCCATTGCCGTAAGCCTGATGTGCGCCAACGACAACTCCTCGCTGTGCGAGTACACCGGCGACTCCTTCCGGGATCTGACCCGCATTGCACGCATCAACGATAAAATGTGGGCAGAGCTGTTTTTGTGGAACAAGCAGAACCTGATCAGCGAGATCGACCAGTTCGATTCTGCTTTGCAGGAAATGCGCGCCGCCCTTGTGGCAGACGACCGGGACAAGCTGGAAGAAATGTTCCGCCTTTCCACCCAGCGCCGCGCCGCCTTTGACAAAAAGCTGCCGGAATAAACCGTGACGGAGGTATTGCCCCATGCCCAAGCAGGAAGGACAGAAATCCAAGCTGGTAACGCTGCTGCGCATCCTTGAGCAGCGCACCGACGAGAACCACCGCCTGAACGTGCCCCAGCTGGTGCAGCTGCTGGAAAATCAGGGCATTCTGGCCGAGCGCAAGAGCATTTACAGCGATATCGACACCTTGCGCAGTCTGGGCTACGACATCCAGCTGCAGCGCGGGCGCGGCGGCGGGTACTGGATGGCCAGCCGTGCATTCGAGCTTTCGGAGCTGAAGCTGCTGGTGGACGCGGTACAGTCCAGCAGCGTCATCTCGGCGCGCACCAGCAAGCGCATCATCCACAAGCTGGAAGCCCTCTGCTCCGACTACGAGGGCACCCAGCTGCAGCGTCAGGTGTATGTGGACGGCCGCCCCAAGACCGACAGCCAGACTCTTTTGTACAGCATCGACGCCCTGCACACCGCCATCAACCGGGGGTGTCTGGTGCAGTTCCGCTACAAGGGCAGCAGCGCCGTGCGCACCGTAAGCCCGTGGCAGCTTGCGTGGGAAAACGGCTGCTATTACCTCATTGCCTATCAGGACGAAAAAGCCCCTCCGGTGCGCCACTACCGGGTGGACCGGATGGCCGGGGTGCTGGTGCTGGACGAGCCGCGCCGGGGCAAGGAGTTCTTCCGCACCTTCGACCTGCCCGCCTACCTGCGCAAGCACTTTAATATGTTCGGCGGCACCGAGTACCGGGTCACCCTGCGGTGCGCTGCCGACCTTGAGCCGGTCATGCGGGAGCGCTTTGGCCGCGAGCCGGTGTTCTGCCCGGAGGACGCGGAGCACTTCCACTTTGACGTGCCCATCTGCGTCAGCCAGCAGTTTTTCGGCTGGGTGTGCGGCTTTGGCGGCAAGGTAGAGGTTACCGCCCCCGCCGCCGTCCGCGCCCAGCTGCACGAGATGCTGCAGGGGCTGGCGGAGCAGCATGAATAAACAGAAAGGGTTCCAGAAACGCCTGCGGGCGTTTCCGGAACCCTTTTTCCTATCAATTTTTCCTTATTCCTCAAATTCCAGATCGCTGGGCTGGATGAGGTCAAGAGGAGCGGCGGGCTCGGCGATAAGGCGGCGGCTCTGATTGAAAATGGCCTTTTCCAGCGTGTTGCGCGCCAGACGGCCATTGCCGGCGGTGCGGCTGTCCAGCGCCTGACGGCGCTTATAGTAGCCCAGCAGCGGGAAGGTGCAGCTCTCGGCAAGGCGGTAGCCCTTGCCCTTTGCCAGCACGGCGGTGATGTCCAGCAGCTCGTCTGCGGTGTAGTCCGGGAACTCGATCTTGTTGGGGAAGCGGCTGGCAAGGCCGCTGTTGGCGGTGAGGAACACCTCCATCTCCTTGGTGTAGCCCGCAAGGATGACCACCAGCTCGTCCCGGTGATCCTCCATGCCCTTTACAAGGGTGTCGATGGCTTCCAGCCCAAAGCTGTCCTGCTGGCCGCGGTACAGGCTGTATGCCTCGTCAATGAACAAAACGCCGCCCAGTGCGCTCTCGATGACGCTGTTGGTCAGCGGGGCGGTGTGACCGGTGTAGCGCCCCACAAGGTCGGCGCGGGTCACCTCCACCAGCTGCCCGCCCCCCAGCGCGCCGATGGCCTTGAGGTACTTTGCCACCAGCCGGGCAATGGTGGTCTTGCCGGTGCCGGGGTTGCCGGTAAAGATCATGTGCATGGACAGGCTTGCGGTCTTGAAGCCCGCCGCTGCGCGGCGCTGCTGCACCTGTAAATTGTCTGCCAGACCGAACACATACTCCTTGACCGGGGCAAGCCCCACCAGTGCATCCAGCTCGGCGCGGATCTGCTCCACCGCGCCGGTGTAGGCCGCCGGCAGCAGGCTGAACAGGTCTGCCGGGGTGGCACCGTTCAGCGCAAATTGCAGCCCTTCGGGCGCGGCGGTCAGCGCCACCGTGCCGGACAGTTTTGCATCAGTCTGCAAGCAGTACTCGCTCAGGGCGCGGAAGATCCGCTCGCAGCAGTCTGCCAGTCCCTCTGCGCCCTTTTCTTTAGAGCACTGCGCCGCCACATAGTCCCGCACCTCTGCCCCGGCGGCGAGGGTCAGCCCCAGACGGCTGTGCACCCGCTGCGCCAGCGCGTTCAGCTGCTGCGCCGCCAGTGCTGCCAGTGCTTCCGGGGTGAAGGGGGCGGTCTGGCACACATCCCCTACCGCCGCCACAAAGGGCGCGCCGAATTTATCCGCCAGCGCCTCCCGTCCCTTGCGGGAGAAGAAGATCAGGTACTTGCCGCAGGGGTCGATGCGGCTCACTGCGCCGGGGGCAAGTGCTGTACCGGCTTCCACCAGAATGCCCTCTTTGTTCACCAGATACCGGCTGGACAGGGGCGCACTGCCCTTGACCGCAAGGTCGGAGAGGATGCGCAAAAAGCCGGGATGGCAGCTCTCATAATGCTCGAACACCACGATCTCGCCCGGGGCGTGCAGGGCGGCGTAAAGGTCCTGCAAAAACAGTTTTTCCGTGCCGGGGTCGGGGTAGAGCGCCAAGTCCATCACCGCCATCCGGTCGCTCTGCAAAAGCCCCCGCGCCGCCATGATGCGGGCGGTCTCGGCCAGTGCAAAGTGCCGTCCCGTGCCCGGAGCGCCCCACAGCAGGATCACATTGCGGGCGGCTGCGCCCTCGGTGCCCAGCACAAAGGGGCGGCGCATGGCCCGCACCACGCTGTCCACAAAAGCATCCTGCCCGAGGACGGTCTTTTTTACCTCGGCGGCAAGGCCTTCAAAGCTGCCCAGCTGCTCCGGCTTTGTGTCTGCCGTACCCTTGGCCAGCAGGCCGTCCGCTTCCATATCCCGCAGCATCCGGCGGCTGTCCTCCAGCGCCGTCTGCACCCCGGCATCCTGCGCCTTCAGCCGGGCGTTCTGCCGCTTCAGCAATTCGTCCAGCTGCTTTTGTTGTTCCAGCAGCGCCGCGTTCAGATTCGGCAGGCCGCTGCCCGCCGGTTTTTCGGGCTGCGGCTTTTCCGGCTGCGGCTGCGCGCCGCCGAACTTCAGTTTGCCGCCCGCGCCGAACACGCCGTTCATCAAGCTTTCCCAATCATCGGTATATGCCATGGTGCTGCCCTCCATCGGTGTTTTTTCTTCCAGTATAGTGAACTGCGCGGCATTTTGCAAGCACAAAAAAGCTCCCCCTTTCGGGGGAGCTGATATCCGCGTCTATGCGGGGATCATACTGTTTTCTCAGCCCTTGCAGCCCTGCTCTTCCCAGTCGCCGAAATCGTTGGCATCGGCGATCTTGGTGACGTCGATCTTGCCGTTCTCATCCTTGGGGGCAACGGCGGGACCGGCCTCTACGGGGTTGGCGTTCGGAGCTTCAGGGTCGTACACAGGGCGCTCTTCGGCGGTCTCCGGCTGGGTCTGGGGTGCGTTCTCAGCAGGGGCGGGAGCCTCCGGTGCGGCTTCCTCCGCAGCTTCTGCGGCGGCATCGGCAGCCTTTGCCTCTTCCTTGGCCTCGGCCTCTTCGTAGGCTTCAGCGGTCTTTTCGGCCTCCTCAGCGTCCTTTTCGGCTTCCTCCGGGAACTCGACCTCCTCCACATGGAGCGGGTCTTTCTGGTTCAGGATCTTGTCCAGCACCACGATGGCAGCGCCGGTGACGGCCACGGCAGCAGCCGTGCCAAGAATACGGAACAGAGTTTTCATACCAGAACCTCCTTGTAATACAGAAACGTTAAGAGAACGTTACGACCTCTTCCAGGGGCTTTTCGGCAGGCTCTACCGACACGGCGGTCAGCACCGGGCCTTTGCCCCGGTAGATGTTGTGGAACTTGTAGCCCACCTTGGCGGTCACCCGCACCCAAGCGCGCTGTTCCAGCGCCTTGTAGCCATCGTAGCTGCAGGGGAAGCCCACAAACTGGATGTCCTGCACGCAGCAGGTCATGGCAAAACGGCCGGGCACAAAGCTGTTTTTGCCGGCGCGGTTGGTCTGGCAGACCTGTGCCAGAAAACGCACCGTTTTGCCGGTGTACTTCTGGGGCTCGTCCTGACAGTCCATGTACCAGATGCCGAAATCGTCATCCGGGATGTCGATGGGGTCGGCGTTGATATCAAAAGGCAGCGGGTCGGGAATATCATCGTAGGCTACGCTGCCGTCCTTGAACTCGTAGGCGATATCGCACTTGCGGGAGGCCTGCCGTACCAGCTTGTGCAGCTCCTGCCGGGCGTCGTCGTTGTTCACGGCTTCGGCGCGGTTGAATACGATCAGCTCGCTGCGGGCGATCTTGTCCAGCATCAGGCTGCGCATGGAGTTGTCGCGGGCGTAGGTCAGGGCGGTGGTGCCGTCGGCGGTGGCGATGCACTGGTACACCAGCCAGTTCTCGGGCAGGGCATCCGCTAGATCCTGCAGCAGCCACATGCCGTTGTACTCGATGACCACGCGGCCTGCGTCCGCTTCCTTGCCCAGCTTTGCAAGATTCTGGGGGTTCAGTTCAGACTTATCCTCCAGCACCTTCACGGTCACGCCGGGGAAGGCGAACTTCTTCTCGTTGTACTCCTCTTCGCCCTCCTCGCAGATCAGCAGCAGGGTCTTGTCGCCGGAGTCGAAATTGGGGTCTTCAAAGGTCTCCTGAATAAACTTGGTCTTGCCGCTTTCCAGAAAGCCCACAAACAGGTAGACCGGGATCTCTTTTGCCATAATAAATGGTTGCTCCTTCTCTCAATAATGGGGTTCTCAGCAGCCGAACAGCTGGGCGATGGCGGTCTCGTTCAGCTTGGAGCCGATGACCACCAGCTTGCCGCCCACGTCTGCGCTGCGGCTGCGCACTTCCCACTCGCCGGGCACATAGTCGAACTCCAGCCAGCCGTCTGCGCCGCCGTCCACGATGCCCTTGCTGCGCAGGATCATGCCGTAATTGCCGGTATCCAGCTCGGTGAGGGCGTGCTCCACCTCAGCCTTGGTGAACTTGCGGGCAGTCTCCACGCCCCAGCTGGTGAACACTTCATCGGCGTGGTGGTCGTGATGATGATGACCGCAGCAGCAGTGGTCGCCGTGCTCGTGGTCATGTTCATCATGGTCATGGTGATGATGCTCATGCTCGTGCTCGTCATCCTCTTCATCATGATCGTGGTGGTGACCGCAGCAGCAGTGGTCATCGTGATCGTGGTCATGCTCATCGTGGTGATGATGCTCGTGCTCATCCTCATCGTCGTCATCGTCGTCATGGTCATGATGATGGCCGCAGCTGCACACACCGTTCTCATCGTAGTGATGATGGTGATGCTCGTGCTCTTCTTCCTCGTCCTCGTGGGCGTGCTCCTCGTTGGCCTTGGCAGCCATGGCGATCAGCTCGGCCTTGAAGTCGTCCTTGGTGGACATGGCTTTCAAGATCTGCTCACCGGTCAGGTGATCCCACGCGGTGGTCACGATGGTGGCAGTGGGGTTCTTTTCCCGCAGCATTGCCACGGCAGCGGCGATCTTTTCCTCGCTGGCGGTCTGGGTGCGGCTGAGCAGGATGCAGCTTGCGTGGCTGATCTGGTCATCGTAGAACTCGCCGAAGTTCTTCATATACATCTTGACCTTGTTCACATCGGCCACGGTGACAAAGCTGTTCAGCTGCACGTCCAGATGCTCTGCCACGCCCTCCACGGCGCGGGTCACATCACTCAGCTTGCCCACGCCGGACGGCTCGATGACGATGCGGTCGGGGTGGTACTGCTCCACCACCTGCTGCAGCGCGGTGCGGAAATCGCCCACCAGAGAGCAGCAGATGCAGCCGGCGTTCAGCTCGTTGATCTGGATGCCGCTTTCCTTCAGGAAACCGCCGTCAATGCCGATCTCGCCGAACTCGTTCTCGATCAGCACCACCTGCTGGCCTGCAAAGGCCTCGGTGATCAGCTTTTTGATCAGAGTGGTTTTGCCGGCGCCAAGGAAGCCGGAGAAGATATCGATTTTAGTCATGTTCCAAATGCCTCTTTCTTTTTATCGCAATATTCGCAATTGTTAGCGCAAAGGGCCGCAGAGTGCTGACCCAAAAATACTACACCTCTATTATAACAAGGCTGTCAATGGAAAACCGGCCTTTTTCAAGAAAAAATTGTAACTTTTTTTGCAAATTGACGGCGTTTTGGGGGGAGTTTTGCCCCCGCATTGCATTCTTCCCCGCAGAATGATACAATAGCAGCAGCAAACCATCGCCGCCGGACGTTTTTCCGGCAAATGACAGAAAGAGGGCTTTTGTTATGAGTATGAACACAGTTCCCGAGCGTCTGGCCGCGCTGCGTGCCGCTATGAAGGCAAACGGCGTGGATGTCTATCTGATCCCGGTGGGCGACCCGCATTCCAGCGAGTATCTGCCCGACCACTACACCTCCCTGACCTACTTCTCCGGCTTCCACGGCGAAAACTCCAACTTTGTGGTCACCATGACCGAGAGCGCCGTCTGGGCAGACGGCCGGTACTTTGTGCAGGCAGAGAAAGAGATCGCCGGTACTGAGATCCAGCTGATGCGCATGGGCGAGCCGGGCGTGCCCACCGCCGAGGAATACTGCGGCAAGGTGCTGCCCGAGGGCGGCACGCTGGGTCTGTGCGGCCTGACCGCCAACTGTGCACTGGTCAACAACCTGAAAAAGGAACTGGAGCCCAAGCACGGCAGCATCAAGACCCTGTTCTTGGAGGATGAGCTGTGGGTGGAGGGCCGCCCCGCCCGCCCGGCTACCCCGGCATGGATCCTGCCCAAGGAGTACGCTGGCTTCTCCCCGGCGGAAAAGCTGGAGCAGCTGCGCGGCAAACTGAAGGAGCAGGGCTGCACCGCCCAGCTGGTGGGCAAGCTGGATAATCTGGCATGGCTTCTGAACCTGCGCGCCATGGATATCGAGTGCACCCCCTACGCCATGGCCTACTGCTATGTCACCCCGGACCGCGCCGTGCTGTTCATCGATCAGGCGCGGGTCACCCCGGAGGCTAAGGCAGAGCTGGAAGCCAACGGCGTGACGCTGGCCGACTACGACAGCATTCTGGACGGGATGGCCGCCGAGACCGAGCCCCAGACCGTGCTGGCAGAGAGCGCTACCGTGAACTATGCCGTGTATCAGGTGCTGGAAAACAACCCCGCCCTGACCGTGAAGGACGCCGCCGACCCCCTGCTGGCTATGAAGGGCGTGAAGAACGAGGTGGAGCTGGCACACCTGCGCGAGTCCCATCTGCGGGACGCCGTGGCCATGGTGCGGTTCCAGATCGAACTGGAAAACCGTCTGGCTTCCGGCGAACAGCTGACCGAGCTGACCGTGGACGAGATCCTGCACAAGTACCGCAGCGCAGACGACAAGTTCCTTGTGGAGAGCTTTGGCACCATTGCAGCCTACGGCGGCAACGCAGCCATGATGCACTACCACGCCACCCCGGAGGATCACGCCGTTCTGCAGCGCAAGGGCTTTTTGCTGGTGGACAGCGGTGCTACCTATCTGGACGGCACCACTGACATCACCCGCACCTACCCGCTGGGCGAGCTGACCGAGGACGAGCGGCTGTTCTATACCTGGACGCTGCAGTGCCACATCGACATCGCCAAGGCCGTCTGGCTGGATTACTGCGACTGCCACATGCTGGACACCATCGCCCGCGAGCCGCTGTGGCGTCACCTCATCAACTACCGCTGCGGCACCGGCCACAGCGTCAGCTTTGTGGGCAACGTCCATGAGGGCCCCCACGCTTTGAACGGCCGCAACACCACCCTGATGCGCCCGGGTATGATCGTCACCGACGAGCCCGGCGTGTACGAGGCCGGCGAGGTGGGCATCCGCATCGAGAACGAGATCGAGTGCTACCACAAGGCCGACAACCAGTACGGTACCTTCCTTGCCTTCCGTCCCCTCACCTTTGTGCCCATCGCTACCTCTCCCATCGTGCCCGGCGTGCTGGACAAGGAGCAGGTCGCTTGGCTGAACGATTACCACCGCAAGGTGTTCGAGCAGCTGGCACCCCGCCTGACCGAGGACGAGCGCGCATGGCTGGCCGAGAAGTGCGCCGCCATCGGCTGCTAATGCTAAAAAGAACAAAAGTCAGCTGCCGCTTGCCGTCCTGACTCTTGCCGTAAAAATGCAATTCCGGGCAGACCGCAGTCTGCCCGGAATTGCTTGATTTAAGATGATTTTTCCGCAAAGGAAACCAAACCATGATCTTTCACATTGCGATCTGCAGCCCGGACGGGGCGCTGCGCAGCAGGCTGGAGCACCAGTGCATGGAGTTCTTCGCCCGGCGGGAGGACGCCTGCATCGTGGAGCAGCTGCAAAGCCCGGAAGCGCTTTTGCAGCAGGATGCCGCCGGGCTGCGGTACGAGCTGTACCTCATTGAGCTTGCGGCGGTAGCCCGGCCCGAAGGGCTTACGGCGGCGGCAGAGCTGCGCCGCCGGGGCCGCCGCGCGCCGCTGGCTTTTGTGGCCCGCACCCCGGCGCACGCATACAGCGCCTACCGGGTGGACGCCATGCAGTATCTGCTGCAGCCGGTGCACCAGCCGGAAGTTTCTGCCCTGCTCAAGCGGGCGGTGGAGCCGGAATACGGCCCCACCCTTACCGTGACCACCGCCGACGGTGTGCGGGCGCTGGCCTATGCCGAGATCGAATATCTGGAATGCACCCATCATATCGTGCACTTCCACCTGACCACCGGGGAGGATGTAGCCTCCCTCTCGCTGCGGGTGCCCTTTTCCGCCGTGGCGCAGCCGCTGCTTGCGGACGGCCGCTTTGTGCAGCCGCACCGCTCCTATGTGGTCAATCTGGAGGCGGTGCAGCTGCTGGCACCCGGCGAGGTACGGATGCGCAGCGGGGCGCGCATCCCCATCCCCCGCGGGCGGGAAGCCGCCGTCCGGGAGGCTTTCTGCACCCGGGTAGGGTAAAAAGCAAAAAAGTCGCTGCACATTCGTGCAGCGACTTTTTTGCTTAACGATTTATTCTTCCTTATGCCGGGGCTTTTTGCGGCGGGCGTGCTTTTGGGGCTTGCGGCGGGGCTTTTTGCGGGAGGGCTCGGGCTGGACAGAGGCATCGTTCAGGCGGGACATTGCATCCAGCAAAGCACCCTGCAGGCTGTCCGAGGGTACCCCGCTCTCCGAAAAGGCGAACAGGAATTTGTAGATCTGGGGCTGCAGCTCCTCGTACAGCCCAAGGCGGGTGTACACCTCCTTGAACAGCTGAAAAATCTGTGTCTTGTTCTCTACGATGCCGCGCAGGTCGATCTGGGTATGGCAGAGGCTTTTGGGGTTCTGGATATAATGATATCCGGCCTCGGGGATGGAAACGAACACCTGTGCGTGCTCGAGATACCCCATGTTGAAGATCAGATCCTCGGCCCAGTGCACATCGGGCGCAAAGCCCAGCTGGTTTTGTGCAATGATCTCCCGGCGGTAAAGCTTGTTCCACAGCACACCGTAGTAAAAGGAGGCGGGCTGCTGCATCAGGCGGCGGGCGTAGTCCTCCCGGCTGTAAACGCCCTGCGGCAGAAAGCCGTACTTGTGCACCTCGGTCTTGGGGGCTTCCGGCTCGATGCCAAGGGAGGTCTGCAGCGTTTCCAGCGCGTGCCCGGTCTTGCTGGAGTTGGAAGGGATCACCATCCAGTATGGGGCGATCACAAGGTCGGCGTTGTGCTCCAAGGCAGCCTGCACAAGGTTCTGGGTGTAATCAGGGTCCAGTGCGTCATCACTGTCCACAAACTGGATATAGTCGCCCTGCGCAAGGGTAAGCCCGGCATTCCGCGTGCGGGAAACGCCCTCGTTCTCCTTATCCACCACCACGATGCGGGGGTCCTTGGCCCGGAACTGCTCACAGATGGCAAGGCTGTCATCCGTAGAGCCATCATTCAGCACGATGATCTCCAACTCCTGATAGGTCTGGCTGCAAATGCTTTCCAGACAGCGGGAAAGCCCCTTCTGGGCGTTGTACACGGGCACAATGATGCTGACGAGAGGGTTCGTCATGGCAGGGCCTCCTTTTTTGACGACAGAATTTGAGTATTATTATTATCATACTCCTGCGGCGCCCGGATTACAAGAGCGCCGCACTGTGGCAGTTTTGTGAAACCTTACGCCTGCGCCCAGTCCAGTGCAGTCCAGTCCGGCAGGAACTGGTCGCAGATGCGGCGCAAAGCGGGGGCGTCGGCGGCGCTGGTGGTGTCCTGAATGCCCACCAGATAGAAGCCGGCGTCGTGGGCGGTCTGGGCAGCGTAGAGCGCGTCCTCGCACACGGCGCACCCGGCGGGCTCCGTGCCGCCAAGGCGGTGCAGCGCTTCCATAAAGGGAGCGGGGCTGCTCTTGCTCATAGCACCCCGCGCCTCAATGTAAAAATCAAAGTATTCGTCGATGCCAAGGCGGGTCAGAACGGTGCGGCACTGGCTGCTCCATGTGTTGGAGCAAACGCACATCCGTGCGCCCTCGGCCCGCAGCCGGGCAAGGGTGTCCCGCACGCCGGGCTTCAGTTCCACCTTCTCGTACAACTGGGCGATCACCTCGCGCATCACGTCCAGATAGCCGTTCCTGTCCAGCGGCAGCGCATACTCCCGGATGAGGTACTGTGCGCCGTCCTCCATGCCCATGGTCAGCAGGGTCTCGTGCAGGTCTGCCTTCGGGGTGCGGCCAAAGCGTGCCAGCAGCGCCTCCGGGGCGCCCTCCCATACCACCACCATGCTGTCGGTCAGGGTGCCGTCCATATCAAAGATCCATTGTTTGCAGTGCATACGTTCCTCCTGTTGTGCGCCCTCCGGGCCGCTTTTATACTCATCTCCGGTTAGTATAGCACGAAACTTTCACAGGAAAAAGGCATGATCTCTGAAAAATCGGGAGAATTTTACCTGAAAGTATGGTATAATTATAACAATTTTAGAAAATACCGGGAACGTGCACGGGAGGGCTTGATATGGAACGCAGAGAACCCACGCAAAAGGCGCTGGTGCTGGCAGGCGGCGGTGCGCGCGGCAGCTATCAGGTAGGCGTCTGGCGGGCTTTGATGGAGCTGGACTGGCACCCGCAGATCATCACCGGCACCAGCGTGGGCGGCTTGAACGGTGCAATGTTCGTGCTGGATCTGTACGAGACTGCCCGGGATATGTGGCTGACCATCCGCAGTCGGGATGTGATGGAGCTGCCGGAGGAAAACGCCGACCTTTCCGCCCTGCACCAGTTTCTGCGCCGGGTGGTAAAGGAAGGCGGCATGGATGTGACCCCGCTGGAGGAGATCGTGGAGCGGGTGCTGGACGAGGATGCGCTGCGGGCAGCGCCCATCCGGTTCGGCATCGTGACGGTGGAGCAGCGCGGGCTGCGCCCCCGGGAGCTGACGCTGGAGGATATCCCTGCCGGGCAGGTGCGGGACTACCTGATGGCTTCGGCGGCCTGCTTCCCCGCATTGCGGGCGCGGCAGATCGACGGGGTAAAGTTTTTGGACGGCGGGTACAGCGATAATATGCCCACCGGCCTTGCCAAGACCATGGGCGCAGAGGAACTGGTCTGTGTGGATCTTGAGGGCGTGGGCATCACCCGCCCGAACCTGACCGGCCTGCCCACCACCATGATCCGCAGCTACTGGGAGCTGGGCGATATCCTGCACTTCGACCCCGACACCGCCAAGCGCAACATGGAGCTGGGCTACTACGACACCCTGCGCGCCTTTGGCCGCATCCGGGGCTGCGCCTACGCGGTGGACAGCGGTGCGGACAGCAGCGCCGATGCCGAAGCCTTCCGCGCAGCCTTTGACGCCGTGCAGAAGGAAGTGCGGGAGAAGTACCCTGTCACCCTGACCGCCGATGCCGCTTTACTGCTGGCACGGATGAAGGACGCCCAGCTTGCCCCGCTGGAAGCCGCCGCCGAGGACGCCGGGGTAGACCCCACCCATTTCTACACCACCCGGACGCTGGCCGAGGCGTTTCTGGCCGCGTGCGACAAAGAGCGTATGGAAAGCTTTGCCCCGCTGTTCACGGGCAGCAGCACCGCCGGGCAGGCGGCGCTGGCCGCTTTGCTGCCCAATACATTCTTACAGGCGCTGGTGTGGCGCACTTTGACCGCACCGGCTTTGCCGGAGGTGACAGAAGATGAAGGTTTATAAAGGCGTATCCGCATCCCCGGGGCTGGTGCTGGGTCAGGTGAGCCGTCTGGAGCACCATGTGGAGACCTTCAGCCACGGCCCTTTCAACCCGGAGCGGGAACTGCGGCTGCTGGCAAACGCCGTGCACACGGCGCAGAATGAACTGGACTCCATGGCGGAGCGCGCCGCCCCCACCGAGCAGGCCATCTTTTTGTTCCAGAGCATGATGCTGGACGACGAGGGCATGATGAACGAGGTGCGCTTTTGCATCAATGCGGGCATCAGCGCCTCGGCGGCGATGCATCAGGTGGGGCAGCGCTACGCCGACCAGCTTGCCAACATGAAGGATAACCCCTATATGCAGCTGCGCAGCGTGGATATTCTGGACGCCACCCGCCGGGTGATCAACATCCTGACCAACCGCCCCCGTGTGTGGCTGGCGCTGGATCATCCGGTGATCCTTGCCGCCGACCGGCTGATGCCCACCGACCTGTTCAGTGTGCCCTCCGGCATGATCTTGGGCGTCATCACCGCCGAGGGCAGCGGCCAGAGCCATGCCGCCATCATTGCCCGGGCAATGAACATCCCGGGCATCGTGCAGGTGGGCAAGGATTTTCTGGACGACTGCGACGGCCGCACCGTCATTCTGGACGCAACCAACGGCAACTGCATCCTTGACCCGGATGCCGTCGCCCGCCAGCAGGCGGAGGCCAGCATCTGCCAGCTCCAGCGCGAGGACGCGGAGATGAAGCAGCTGCACAGCCTGCCGGACGAAACGCGGGACGGCGAACCCTTTGAGCTGCTGGCCAACTGCTTCGGCCCGGAGGATATCGACACCGCCATGCAGTCCGGCGCAAAGGGCGTTGGGCTGCTGCGCAGCGGCTACATGATGCTGCCCGGGCGCATTCTGGACGAGCAGGAGCAGTATTTCTTCTACTGCTCTTGTCTGGCCGCCGCAAACGGCTGCCCGGTGACCGTGCGTACCTTCGACTTTGGCTCCGACCGCACCGTGGCCGATGCCAATCAGGGGCCGCAGTCCTCCAAGCTTGGCCTGCGCGGCATCCGCAACAGCCTGCGCCAGCCCCAGCAGTTCCAGACCCAGATCTGCGCCTTGCTGCGCGCCGCCGCCCGGGGGCCGCTGCGGGTGATGTTCCCCATGGTGACCGATGTAGAGGACTGGGACGCTGCCATGAGCATCGTGGAGCACTGCCGCCAGAGCCTGCGGGAGCGGGGCGTGCCCTTTAACGAAAACACCCAGTTCGGCGTGATGCTGAGCATCCCCGCCGCCTGCCTGACCGTGGAGGACTTTGTAGCCCACGGCTGCGATTTTCTGGTCATCGGCACCAACGACCTGACCCAGTACACCCACGCCGCCGACCGGGAGCTTGCCAGCGCGGAGCACTACTACCGCCCCGCCAGCCCGGCCATGAAAAAGCTGATCACCATGGTGATGGATGCCGCGGGTGCGCACCACGTCCCGGTGACCATCTGCGGCCTTGCCGTGGGCAACCCCGCCAACACGGCGCAGTACCTGCACCTCGGTCTGCGCAGCTTCTCGGTAAGCCCCCAGAACCTGCTCAAGGTAAAACAGGCTCTGCTGGACACCGATGCCCACCCGGATGCTGGGGAAAACGGCTGAAAATGCTTTACAAAACGTAATATAATGCAAAATAATAAAAGGCTGTTGCACAAAATCCTGTGCAGCAGCCTCTTTCGCTCTTTTTTGTTATAGCTGTCGTTTTTCTTTACGACCCCCTTCCGTGAAAAAGCACCCCGGGAAAATCCGCAGATTTTCCCGGGGTGCCAATTTTAAATAATTATTCCGCTGAAGATGGTCAGAGCAAAGCGGAGACCATTTAAATCGTCAAGCGTCTTACTCCAGATTCCCCGTCAGGGTCATGACGGCGGAGAGCACCGCCAGCGGGGCGGTCTCGCAGCGGAGGATGCGGGGGCCAAGGCCCACCGTTTTTGCCCCGGCCTTGGCGGCCATTTCGGCCTCCTCGGCGGCAAAGCCGCCCTCGGCGCCGGTCACGATGGCAAGGCGCAGCTTTTGCCCATCGGCGGGCTTTGCCTCCGCCAGCAGCTGACGCAGGGGTGCGCCGCCGCACTCGTAGCAGAACAGCACCAGATCGTACTGGGCAAAGCTGCGGCACACCGCCCCAAAGTTCGGCAGCGGCAGGGCTACGTCCGGCAGAACGCCCCGGCCGCACTGCTTGGCGGCTTCCAGCGCAATGCGGTTGTAGCGCTCGTTCTTCTGCTCCTCTTTTTTGGGCGCAGCCACGCAGTAGCGGCTGAAGAAGGGTACGATGTGGGCAGCGCCCAGCTCCACCCCGTGCTTGATGATCTGTTCCAGTTTGTCCTGCTTGGGGTAGCCCGCCAGCAACGTCACCTCCACGGTGGGCTCGGCGGCGCTGGGATAGCCCAGCTCTACGGCAAAATCCACCCTGTCCTCCCCAAAGCCGGTGATGGTGGCGGTGTACTCCACGGCGTTGCCGTCGCAGAGGATGACGGTATCCCCCGGCTTTGCCCGCATCACCCGGGCAAGGTGATGGGCGTCCGCACCCCGCAGGGTGGCGGTGCCGTCAGAGATCTCGGTGGTAAAGTAGCGGTGCGGCATACTGTGCGCTCCTTCTTATAATATTTGAATCTCAGGCCTTTTTGCAGACGATGCACTCCCAGCCGCGCTTTTCCTTGACTTCTGCCACGGCGAGGCCGGCCTTTTTCAGCCCGGCGATCACTTCGTCCTTGCGGCTGTCGATGATGCCGCTGGCAATAAAGGTGGCACCCTCGGCCATCAAGCCGGGCACGGCGGGTGCAAGGCTGAGGATGGCGTTGGCCACGATGTTGGCGGTGATGATATCATAGGTGCCGCTGGCCTTATCGGATAGATCACCCACCAGCACGGTCAGCTTATCCTGCACGCCGTTCAGCGCAGCATTCTCCCCGGCGGTACGCACCGCCACGGGGTCGATGTCCACACCCTCGGCGCTGGCAGCGCCCAGCTTGAGGGCGGCAATGGCAAGGATGCCGCTGCCGGTGCCGATATCCAGCACCCGCTCGCCGCCGCGCACCTGCTCGTCCAGCGCTTCAAGGCAGAGGCTGGTGGTCTCGTGACCGCCGGTGCCGAAGGCAAGGCCGGGGTCAAGGATCAGCTTTACCCGGTCGGTATCGTACTGCTGCCACGAGGGCACCACAGCCAGACGGCTGCCGATCTCCATGGGGTGGTAGTATTTGCGCCAGCCGTTCTGCCAGTCCTCCTGCTCCACGCCCTCGGTCTCCACGGTGTAGGGGATGCCGGCGGCTTCCATGCGGGCGGCGATGAGCGCCAGCGTCTCCACCTGAGAAGCGCCCGGCTCCAGATACAGATGGATGATCACGGTATCCCGGGGCTTGTCCAGCAGCTCCTGCTCGATCAGGTCCACATGGGCGATCTCGGCAACCTGCTGCTCAATGTCGCTGTAATCCTCGATGTAAATGCCGCCCTCGGCGATCAGGGTGGCAACGGCTTCGGCGTTTTCGGCATCAGCCTTGGCCACGGTCAGGCGGATATCGGTCCATTCCATAGTACAAGTCTCCTTTTTATCCTTGCCCTTCCGGCAGCGCCGGAGGGGAAAAATTCTGTTACCTGTATAGTACCCGATTCTGCGCCCGGATGCAAGCCCCTCGGCAAAACCGGCGGCGCTGCCGCCCGAAAAGGTGCACAGATTGACTTTCGGTAAAACATCCGGTATGCTATACTGGACAAGGCAAAAAACGTGATGCTGTGCAAAGCGGCATCGGAAAGGGATCTTTATCGTATGTGTACCAAGACCTTCACATGGCGGCTGCTCACCGGCCCTGAGCTGACCGAGGTGTATCTGAACGAGATGCGCCGGGATTTCCCCGCCGGGGAGCTGAAGCCCCTGAGCATGATCCTGACCAGCGAAGCAGAGGGCACCGCCCACACATGGGGCGTGTTTGACGGCGACACGCTGGCGGCTTATCTTTTGATGGTGCGGCCGGAGGGCTGCCGGGTGAGCCAGCTGGATTATTTTGCCGTAGTGCCCGCCTACCGCGCCCACGGCATCGGGGCGCAGCTGCTGGCACAGCTGCCCGCCCAGGAGGGCGATGCCGAAGCGATCCTTATTGAAGCCGAAATGCCGGAAAAGGCCGAGGACGCCGCCATGGCCGTGCGGCGTCTGGGCTTCTACGCCCGCTGCGGCGCATGGGACACCCACTACACCGAGCATCTTTTTGACGCATGGTTCCGCATTCTGGTGCTGGACTGCCCGGGCTGCGCCTCCCTTGCCCCGGAGGCTGTGGTAGAGGCACTGGCCGACTGCTACCGCCGCACCATCAGCCCCACCCAGTGGCAAAAGCACGTTCAGTTCTTTGCCCCGGACGGCAGCGTGTGCGGGTAACCAAACCATCAGATGCGCAGGGCGCGGAGGAAGCTTCCATGAGCGAATTTTCACACCTGAAAAACAAGCTGCTGGCCGAGCAGGTGGAGGATCAGATCTACCATTATATTCTGGACGAAGCGCTGGAGCCGGGCGCAAAGCTGCCCAACGAGTTTGCGCTGGGCGAAAAGTTCCGGGTGGGGCGCAGCACCATCCGCGAAGCGGTCAAGCTGCTGTCCAGCAAGGGCATCGTGGAGGTGCGGCAGGGCTCCGGCACCTATGTGGTGACCACGGTCAAGGGGCTTTCCGACCCGCTGAACCTGCGCAGCGTGCAGGACAAGAACGCGCTGGCTTTTGATCTGGTAAACGTCCGTCTGCTGCTGGAGCCGGGCATTGCGGAAATGGCCGCACAGAACGCCACCCCGGAGGACATCGAGCGACTGCGGCGGCTCTGCGAGCGGGTGGAGACCAAGATCCACGAGGGCGACCGCTACATCGAGGATGACATCGCCTTCCACACCTGCATCGCCGAAAGCAGCAAAAATCTGGTGGTGGGGCAGCTGATCCCGGTCATCGACACGGCGGTGATGATGTTCGTGAACGTCACCCACAAAAAGCTCATCGACGAGACCATCATGACCCACCGCATGATCACCGAGGCCATTGCCAACCACGACCCCATCGGCGCAAAAGCCGCCATGGTGATGCACCTGAACTTCAACCGCAGCTACATCAAAAAGGTCTACGATGGCGAGGACCCCGACGACGGCACCATCGGCATGGCGGCGTATGTCAATTGATACACAAAACTGATTGAAAATGCGCTCCGCTTTGCTCTGCGCATAATCAGCGGAAAAATATTTTTTATAGAGCAATGCCGGAGCGTCTGCGGACGCTCCGGCATTGCATTTTCACGGGTGGGGTCGTGAAGGGAAGCGGCAGCTGCAGCGCCGCTTTCTACGAAAGCGCGGCGCTGCCGGAAAGGCTTTGACTGAGAGGGTTCTTTCCAAAATCGTCAGATGACTTTTTCTTCTCTTTTTTCTCAAAAGCCGCTTTGACGGCTGATTTTGGGCAAAATTCGCCCAGATTTGGGCAGTGTGCATGATGTATCCCAGAGTTTTTGCACAAAAAGTAGGACATGCCCGTGACAACTTGCAAAGAGACGTCTGCGGATTTACAATAAAGCCACAAAAAGGTCCCGCAGAAAAAGGACGGAAGCAAGCAGTATTTGGAGGTAATGAATATGGAGTTGCGTTCACAGGAAGTCCGCACTTTAGCACCCGAGAACGACCCCCTGAAAATGGGTATGGGCTGGAAGGTCGAGGACCTTTCCAAGCCCCAGATCATGGTGGAGAGCACCTTCGGCGACAGCCACCCCGGCAGCGCCCATCTGGATCAGTTCGTCAAGGAGGCTGTGCAGGCGGTCAACGACAACGGCGGCAAGGCTGCCCGCTACTTTGCCACCGATATGTGCGATGGCATCGCACAGGGTCATGACGGCATCAACTACTCGCTGCCCCACCGTGACGCCATTGTGAATCTGGTGGAAGCACAGGCCAACGCCAGCGTCTATGACGGCGGTGTGTTCATCGCCAGCTGCGACAAGTCCGTGCCCGCCATGCTCATGAGCATCGGCCGTTTGAAGGACATGAGCGCCATCGTGGTCACCGGCGGCGTCATGGAAGCCCACACCCTGCCCAAGGAGTATGTGGTCAACGACCCCGCCTGCGCCATCAACGAGCTGCTGACGCTGGAGCAGATCGGCAAGTTCGACGCATGGGAAAAGACCGGCGTCATCCCCAACAGCCAGCTGGATTACTACAAGCACAACGCCTGCCCCAGCTGCGGTGCCTGCTCCTTTATGGGCACTGCTTCCACCATGCAGATCATGGCCGAGGCACTGGGTCTGATGCTTCCGGGCACCGCCCTGATGCCCGCCACCGCCCCGGAGCTGAAGCAAGCCGCCTACGATGCCGGCAAGCAACTGATGGAGCTGGTCAAGAAGGGCATCACCGCCAAGGATATCGTGACCAAGAAGAGCTTTGAGAACGCCATCATGGTGCACGCCGCCATCTCCGGCTCCACCAACGCCACCATGCACCTGCCCGCCATCGCCCACGAGTTCGGTATCGAGATCGACGCCGACACCTTCGACCGGATGCACCGCGGCGCACACTACCTGCTGAACATCCGTCCCTCCGGCGATTGGCCCGCACAGTACTTCTACTACGCAGGCGGCGTGCCCCGCGTGATGGAGGAGATTAAGTCCATGCTGCATCTGGACGTAATGACCGTCACCGGCAAGACGCTGGGCGAGAATCTGGAGGAGCTGAAGAAGAACGGCTTCTACCAGCACTGCGATGCCATTCTGGCGGAAAAGACCGCCGGTTTTGCCCGCCCGGTCAGCCGCGAGGACATCATCCACAGCTTTGATAACGCCAAGGGCACCGACGGCAGCATCGCCATCCTGAAGGGCAACCTTGCCCCGGAAGGCTGCGTCATCAAGCACACCGCCTGCCCCAAGAATATGTTTGAAGCCACCCTGCGCGCCAAGCCCTACGACAGTGAGGAGGCGTGCATCTCCGCTGTGCTGCACGGTGAGGTGAAGCCCGGTGACGCCATCTTCATCCGCTACGAAGGCCCCCGCGGCAGCGGTATGCCCGAGATGTTCTACACCGGCGAAGCCATCTGCGCCGACCCGAAGCTGGCTTCCAGCGTAGCTCTGATTACCGATGGCCGCTTCTCCGGCGCAAGCCGCGGCCCGGTCATCGGCCATGTCAGCCCGGAGGCTGCGGTGGGCGGCCCCATCGCACTGGTGGAGCAGGATGACCTGATCCAGATCGACGTGCATAACCGCAAGCTGGCCATCGTGGGCGTGAAGGGCGAGCCCAAGACCCCCGAAGAGATGGACGCCATCCTCGCCGAGCGCCGCGCCAATTGGAAGCCCAAGGCTCCCAAGTACACCAAGGGTCTGCTGAAACTCTACTCTCAGCACGCCGTCAGCCCCATGAAGGGTGCATACATGGAGTAAACTTCTCCGCACAAACAACAGAAAGTAAACTGTCCGGCGGGTTTTGCCGGACGGCTTGGATAAGTGTAACCAAAAATCACGAAACGGAGGAAATTTCTATGACAGCAGTTGCAACGCCCGATGCGGCACGGCTGGTTTTTGCTGCCGTGGCTGGTCTGATCCTATTGCTCGTTCTCATCATCAAGTTCAAGGTACACGCCATGATCTCCATCCTGATCGGTGCGGTAGGCATCGGTCTGATGGCCGGTATGCCCCTGTCCGACATCATCGGCTCGGTGAACGAGGGCATCGGCAACACCTTAAAGGGCATCGCCCTTCTTGTGGGTCTGGGCTCCATGTTCGGTGCCATTCTGGAAGAATCCGGCGGCGCACAGACGCTGGCTGTGACCATGGTGCGAAAGTTCGGTGACGAAAAGGCCGCGTGGGCACTGGGCATCACGGGTCTGGTGGTGGCCATGCCGGTGTTCTTTGATGCAGGACTTATCATCCTCATCCCGCTGGCCTTCTCTCTGGCAAAGCGCACCAAGCGCTCCGTGCTGTACTACGTCATCCCCCTGCTGGCCGGTCTGGCGGTCGGCCACGCCTTCATCCCGCCCACGCCGGGTCCCGTTCTGGTGGCTACCATGCTGGGCGTTGACCTTGGCTGGGTCATCCTCGTCGGCATCTTCTGCGGCATCTTTGCCATGATCGCCGCCGGTCCCATCTGGGGCAGCATCTGCGGCAAAAAGTACATGGTTGAAGTCCCCGAGCACGTTGCACAGCAGGCAGACATTGACGAGAGCAAGCTGCCCAAGTTTGGCACCATCGTGGGCATCATCATGATCCCGCTGCTGCTCATCATCGCAAACTCCGTGGCAAAGGTAGTGCCCGCACTGGCAGGCATCCAGCCTGTTCTGGCCTTCCTCGGCGAGCCCTTCATGGCGCTGCTGCTGGCTACCATCGCTGCTATGTACCTGCTGGGCACCCGCCACGGCTACACTAACGCCCAGCTGGAAAAGATCATGACCAAGTCTCTGGAGCCCACCGGTATGATCCTGCTGGTCACTGCCTGCGGCGGCGTGCTGCGCTATATGCTGCAGAACTCCGGTCTGGGCGATGTCATCGGCAACGCCGTGGCAAACGCCAGCCTGCCGCTGGTGCTGGTGGCCTTCATCGTGGCTGCTCTGGTGCGTATCTCGGTGGGTTCCGCTACCGTGGCTATGACCATGGCAGCAGGCATCATCTCCGCCATGCCCGGCCTCAGCGCGCTGAGCCCGCTGTACCTTGCCTGTGTCACCGCTGCCATTGCAGGCGGTTCCACCGTCTGCTCCCACTTCAACGACTCCGGCTTCTGGCTGGTGAAGAGCCTTGTGGGTATGGACGAAAAGACCACCCTCAAGACCTGGACCATCATGGAAACGCTGGTCGGCGGCGTGGGCTTCCTGGTAGCACTCGTTATTTCCTTCTTTGCCTGAGCGCCTGTCCGGGGCCTGCACCTTGGGATAAGCGTTGGGAGATATCCTTATTCATTTACCTCGTTACCTCCTTCAAAAACAGCCGCTCCGGGTGCGCCCGGAGCGGCTGTTTTTTGCGCCTGCGTGACCCGGTCACGGAAAAGCGGGCTGCGTATGGGGTATACTGATGGTGTCAGTAAAACACAACACCCATTCAGGAGGGAAAAAATATGGCAGTCATCAACATTACCAAGGAAAACTTTGCACAGGAAGTGCTCCACAGCGAAAAGCCCGTACTGCTGGACTTCTGGGCCAGCTGGTGCGGTCCCTGCCGGATGCTGAGCCCCGTGGTGGACGAAGTAGCCGAAGAGCGCACCGATGTAAAGGTGGGCAAGGTGAACGTGGACGAGCAGCCGGATCTGGCGGCGCAGTTCGGGGTAATGAGCATCCCCACCCTGCTGGTATTCGAGCAGGGCAAGCTGGTGCGTCAGGCTGTGGGCGCCCGCCCCAAGGCCGGTGTGCTGGAGCTGCTGGGCTGAATTATTGTTTTGAATGTGGTACAGCGGAACACCTGCGGGCGTTCCGCTGTACCTTTTTTCATGGGGAAGGACACAAAGGCAAACAGCAAAGCGCCCGCCCTATGGTTCGAGCCGAACCACGGGGCGGGCGCTTATTTTATATGGAGTTCAGAAGAAAAATGCGGGATTCAGCTTACAGCTGGGGGCCTGCGGAGACCAGAGCCTTGCCGTGCTCGTTGCCCTCGTACTTAGCGAAGTTCTTCACGAAGCGGCCGGCCAGATCCTTTGCCTTCTCTTCCCACTGAGCGGCATCTGCGTAGGTGTCGCGGGGATCGAGGATGGCGGGATCGACACCGGGCAGAGCGGTGGGGACCTCAAAGTCGAAGTAGGGGATCTTCTTGGTGGGAGCCTCGTTGATGGCACCGCTCAGGATAGCGTCGATGATGCCGCGGGTATCCTTGATGGAGATGCGCTTGCCGGTGCCGTTCCAGCCGGTGTTGACCAGATAAGCCTTTGCGCCGCTGGCCTTCATCTTCTTGACCAGCTCCTCAGCGTACTTGGTGGGGTGCAGCTCCAGGAAAGCCTGACCGAAGCAAGCGGAGAAGGTGGGGGTGGGCTCGGTGATGCCGCGCTCGGTGCCTGCCAGCTTTGCGGTAAAGCCGGACAGGAAGTAGTACTGGGTCTGCTCCGGGGTCAGGATGGAGACCGGAGGCAGAACGCCGAAGGCGTCAGCAGACAGGAAGATCACGTTCTTTGCTGCGGGAGCAGAAGAAACGGGACGCACGATGTTCTGGATGTGGTTGATGGGGTAGGACACACGGGTGTTCTCGGTGACAGACTTGTCAGCGAAGTCGATGTGGCCCTCGGCATCCAGAGTGACGTTCTCCAGCAGAGCGTTGCGCTTGATGGCGTTGTAGATATCGGGCTCGGACTCCTTATCCAGGTTGATGACCTTAGCGTAGCAGCCGCCCTCGAAGTTGAACACGCCGTTGTCGTCCCAGCCGTGCTCGTCATCGCCGATCAGCAGACGCTTGGGATCGGTGGACAGGGTGGTCTTGCCGGTGCCGGACAGGCCGAAGAACACGGCGGAGTCGCCGTCCTTGCCGATGTTGGCGGAGCAGTGCATGGGAAACACACCCTGCTTGGGCAGGACATAGTTCATCACGGAGAACACGGACTTCTTGATCTCGCCGGCATACTGGCTGTCGGTCAGGTCATCCCAGCTCTCGGGAGCGGTCAGACCCAGCTCCTCCATGAGAGAGTTGTTGAGCAGGAAGCCGACAATGGTGATGCCCTTGGAATACCAGTAACCCTCGGTATCCTTGTACTCGTCGCCGAGCTCGGCGGCCGCGTCAAAGGTGACGGGCTCAAGCAGGCCGTCGTCCTTGGCACTCATGAACGCGTCGATGCCGCCGCCGAACCACAGGTCAGCGGACGGGGTGCCGCCCTCGGCGCGGAGCTTGGAGAGCACCTCGCCGGAGGACATGGACAGGCATTCGACCTCCACGCCGGTGTCGGCGGTGAACGCGTCGAACAGGGGACCGTAGACGTCGCCGGTGGCGACGACCTTCATCGTGCCGGAGAGCTCGGGAGCGGTGTCCTGAGGCTCGTCGGGCGTCTGCGTG
>OKSS01000020.1_pt1 | contig 44220 bp, 32 predicted proteins | sample 1633641 | NCBI WGS metagenome assembly OKSS01 (sample SAMEA3879549, study PRJEB24766) | human gut metagenome | biome: human-associated habitat; feature: feces | place: USA | collected 1985/1987
TGAGACCTCACTAGTTAAGCATGTTGTCTTTCCATCTTATACCCACTTGATTTACTACTTGCAGTTCCGAGTAGTTATTGGACTTTGACTCTTTTTGCAGCCTTATCCCTGCAAGTAGCCTTATATCAAGTTTCTGTGCGTTGGGTCAGATATTTGCCGCTGACTTCTTTCAGATTCCGCGTCACCACGGACACCCTTGTCTCTCTGGCTAGACGATTCCCACTACTAGGGCTCGTTAGGGACTTGCACCCATTAGACAACACACATGCTAGTCAAACAAAAAGCCAGACGCCCCACTCTCTCATGTAGCGTCTGCCTTTAACTGTTTCATAAAAAGTCTGTCAGAACTTATAGCCCAACGTGAACAGAACCTGATGGCGGTTTAAGTCGACCTTTGACGGCGCCAGACTGTTGGCGACATTGGAAGTGGCTGTTGGCACATGAAAGGCGTAAAAGTCACCCGTCTGCTTCTGGAACTGATAGGCCATATCGAAATAGGCGTGTTTGCCGCGATAGCCCAGTCCGCAAGTGAAGCGGTTGATGGAAGAGAGGTTCAGATAGTCGGTGTTGGCGCTATAATAAAAGGAGGGACTGCTTGTGAAGAGATTCAGGAAGGCATCTTTCGACATGGGCGCAGACTCCCAGTTGTAACCCGCACGCAGATAGAAATCATCGGCCGCACGCAACTCGGCTCCCACCTTGATGGTGCTGACGGGCTTGAGGTATTGCTGGGCTTCATTACACAGCGCTTCGTCTTTTTCCCCGCTCGACCAGTTGTCGTCATAGCCAGGATAACGCACCTGACTGGCACCGTAGTCGCGGTATTCATATTCGGCATTCAACGCCAAGAAGCTGCCAACAGTGGTGGCCATGCTCAAATTGAACTTCCACGGCGTGCGAATCTTGTAGTCGTTGTCGCCCACGTTGAGCGACTTGTCGGTATAGTTGGCAACGAGGTTGCCGTTGCTATCATAGTTCTTGAAGGGAGAATTGACATAGAGATACTGACTTGAGGTCAAGTCATAGAAGACAGGAGTGTGTACGGCCACACCGATGCGGAAGGGAGATTCTTCAATGGGGCGCAATATCACACCAAACTTAACGTCAAAACCTGTTCCAGTCAATGCCTCAGCATTGCTGGTGTTGTATTCATGCAGCTGACCGGGGTTGGCGGGGTCGATTATCATTTCGGCATAGTCTGTGCGATTGTGGACATCCACATTATACAGGCCGAATGTCATACCGGCATATACCTGGTCGCAGAAGTTGAACGAGAGGTTGAAATCGTATTGCTGGATGCCTCCCCACTGCGCACGGCGATAGTTGTATGATTGCGAATCAACGGGATCGTATCCGGCCACTGTTCCATCGGCATTTTTGTTCATATAGAGCAACTGCGTGTCGTAGCCCAGCAAGGTGAGTGGCGTGGTGTATGAACGGTCGTTGTCTTTCGTCAGGTCAAGGAAGCCGTTGTTGACATAGGTGAGGTCGAGCATCTGATGCGTCTGGGAAAGTCCGCCCGTATAGAAATCGTCAACGCCCACAAAGCTCTTCATGTTGCGACGCTTGTGGTAATTGAAACCGAGATTGATGAACCGCAGATTGTCGTCGGACGACATACGCGCAGCATAGACGAAACCTGCCTGGTCAAACGAAGCACGTGTCTTGCCACGGTTGGCAAAATCGAGGGCATTTGGCTGCGAGTTCAAGCCAGCCGACATGGCGAAGTCGCTGCGACGGTAGAGGGCCGTGCCCGCAGGATTGGTCCCCATGGTTGAGATTTCAGCACCAAGAGCGCTCATGGATCCTCCCATGCCGACGTAGCGAGCTGTTCCATTCAAATCCTCGCCTGCAAAATTCTCAATTTTATAGATATCCTGGGCACACATCGGCAACGATGTCAGTCCAAGTAATCCAAAAGTCAGTAATTTGTTCATATCATCATGTTTTTGCGAACGTCTGCCTCTGTCGAAAGCGTCAGCCGCCATTCGTTATGTCTCAGAGGCGATTTGGCAGCATGTTTCTCCGTCTGTCTCTATCGGGATACAGAACGTTCAATTTATATTCCCACTAATGGACTATTACTTATCTGCGTCCGCCAAATGAGCGACCGCCGCCGGAATTGCCGAAGGAGCGCCCGCCACCTCCCGAATTGCCATAAGAACGCGACGGCATTGAGGGCGAAGACACTGAAGAGCGCGAAGGGACGCTATTTCCGTAGCTACGTGAGGGGCGCGTTTCCGTGCGTGTATTGGTGCTGCCGGAATTGCCATAACTGCGGCTCGGACGCGTCACACTGGAGTTGGGCACCCGTTGGCTGCCGGCCGAAGGACGATAGTTCTCCCGTGAAGGACGGTAGCTGTCGCGCGAAGGGCGGTAACTGTTGCCTGAATATCGGCCGTCGGATGAATTGTAATTGCGCGAAGGACGATAGGCTGTCACGCGGCGGGAGGTGTCGAGATAACGACCTCCTCCTGGTTTGGGCGCCCATCCTCCCCAATGCCAATGGTCGTACCAGCCGGGATGCCAGCCCCAGGAATAAGACCACCAGGGGTCGTACCATCCATAGCGCCAATAGAAAGAGCTACAGTAATAATACGGACTTAAGCCCCATCCGTACCATGAACTGTAATAAAGATCAGCATCCCAAGGCGTCAGCCAAGGGTCGTAACAATCGACCCAAAGTCCGTAATAAGGACTGCTCACAACCACTCCGACACGCGGAGAATGGAAGCGAATTAGTCGCGAAGTGTACACGCCTTCTTCGTCATATCCAGCGTCTGGCACATAGGACGTGTCTGGCGTTGCCTGTCGGCGGTTGTACTCATCCACATTCCGCTGCCCAACGCGCCCAGAAGCCCAGTTGTCGTTGTCGCGGAAGGCGTCTGCGCCATAGCCCTGATTTTGGATATATTCGTAGTCGGACTGCAACCGGCGTTGCTGGCGTTCCTGCAACTTTTTGGCCTCAGCGGCCTTTCTGGCTTTCGTCGGAACGAAGTACACATCGTCATCTTGCGCAAAGCTCCACGAAGTGAAGCATGTGGCAAGAATCAAGATTGCAAATAAACGTTTCATAATAAACCTCCTTTATTTTCTTAATGATAAACAGGGGGCGGACGAATGCAGAGCATCAAGTTCGCTCGGTTGTTTTATCGAGCCGCCGCCTATCTTATGCAAAGATAGTGCAAGGCGAGAGCAGAGCATCAAACTTGTTTGAATGCTTTGCCGAGCCGCCGCCTATTTTATGCAAAGATAGTGCAAACCCATAAAAACGTCAGACCATTAAATAGTTTTCTGATTCCTTTTGAATATTATTAACGAAGCACACGGCTGACCACTCACAAGGTGAACACTTATTTAGAATTATCGTGACTCACTTTATGCCTCTCTCATTGAGGGCCTCAGCATATTTCCGCGCATTCGCAAGATGTTCCTCATAAGTCTTGGCAAAATTGTGCGTTCCCGAGAAGTCCTCTTTTGCACACATATATATATAGTCATGGTGCGCGAAATGCAACACGGCCTCGATGCTCGAAAGCGCAGGGATGGCAATCGGGCCAGGAGGAAGTCCCTCATGGCGATAGGTGTTGTACGGACTTTCGACTGAAAGGTGTTCGTGCAGAATACGCTTCAAGGCAAACTGCTTTAGGGCAAACTTCACCGTCGGGTCGGCCTGTAGTTTCATGCCTTGGTGAAGACGATTCAGATACATGCCGGCCACCATCGGTTTTTCTTCCGAATTGGCCGTTTCCTGGTCAACAATCGATGCCATGATTATGACCTCGTTGGGCGTCAGTCCAGCAGCCTTAGCCTCTGCCTTGCGCTTCGAAGTCCAAAACGCATTCGACTCCTTGTGTAAACGCGCCATCAAATCCTTGGCAGAAATATTCCAAAAGACCTCATAGGTATTTGGAATAAACATACATCCAATTGTCGTCGTGTCGTATCCCAACTCCTGGCACAACGCTTCGTCGGAAAATGCCGAAGCGAGCTGCGCAGAATCAAGTTCCAACTGCAGGGACAAGCGTGCAGCAAGGTCTCCCAGCGTGCGGACATTGGGAATGGTCAGTTTGACCGGCGTTTGGCGTCCGCCCCGGATATTCCGGAAAAGAGCCAGCGTGCTGATGCCGCCACCAGCGATGTAGCAGCCCGGCCGCACCTTCTTCATCCCCACAACGCCAGAAAGGATGCGAAACCCGAGCATCTGGCGCGGCGAAGCCACGCGCTCGAGCTTGGCTTGTATGGAATCGCAATTGTCATCACGGTCAACGCGCACCATGACTTCTTCCTTCGCAGAAGAAAAGCTGCTAAAGAAAAGCCAATAGCCAGCAATGCCCAAAATCAGGGCCACCAAACCTCCATAAAAAATGGTTCTTTTATTACAAAACTCTTTCATTTCTCTGTTTCTCTAATAATCTTGGGGCAAAATTACAAATTTATCATGCACAATGCCCCTACGTATGAGTAATTTTTCTTACTTTTGCACACAAACACATGCAATGTGCTTTTCTGTTCATTTGTTTTTTTAACCAAACATGGAAACATACAAAGATTTCATCGGATATATAGAAGAGACTGTCAAGGCTCATTGGGATCTTGACGCACTGACTGACTACAAGGGTAGCACGCTCCAATACAAAGATGTTGCACGAAAGATTGAGAAGCTACACATCATGTTTGAGAACGCAGGCATCCAGAAAGGCGACCGCATTGCCCTCTGCGGACGCAACTGCGCCAACTGGGCGGTGGCATTTTTGGCCACACTGAGTTATGGCGCCGTGGCAGTGCCCATCCTCCACGAATTTAAACCAGAGCAGGTTCATGGCATTGTCAACCACTCTGAAGCCAGACTGCTTTTCGTTGGCGACCAGGTATGGCCGTCTCTCAATGCAGACGAAATGCCACATTTGGAAGGCATCATCAGCAATCTCGACTATGCCCTACTCGTGAGCCGCACAGAGAAACTCACGGAGGCCCGCGAACACCTCAACGAATTCTTTGGCCGTAAATATCCCAAGAATTTCAGAGCGGAGCACGTGGGATACAGACATACGACAAGCGGCGACGATTTGGCGCTCATCAACTATACTTCTGGCACAACCAGCAACTCCAAGGGGGTGCTCATCCCCTACCGCGCATTGTGGTCAAACCTGCTCTTCGCTCGCGAAGTGCTGGGCGACAAGGTGAAATGCGGTGACCCTGTCATTTCGATGCTGCCGCTGGCCCACATGTATGGCATGGCCTTTGAATTTCTCTTTGAATTCATGCACGGATGCCATGTCTATTACCTCACGAGAGTGCCATCGCCAAAGATTATCTTCATGGCCTTTGCCGACATCAAGCCGGTTGTCGTTGTTTCCGTTCCGCTCATCATTGAGAAGATCATCAAGAAATCTGTTCTCCCCAAATTGCAGACGCCGAGCATGAAGCTCCTGCTCAAACTGCCGCTCATCAATGCCCGCATCCGCGAAAAAATCCGCGAACAGCTGGTGGCGGCCTTCGGCGGTAGATTTTACGAAATCATCATCGGCGGCGCAGCCTTCAATAGCGAAATCGAAGAGTTTCTACACAAGACGGGCTTCAACTTCACCGTCGGCTACGGTACGACGGAGTGCGCACCGATTATCAGCTATGTCGACTGGCATGATTTCCGCCCTGGTTCGTGCGGCAAGGTGGCGCCACGCATGGAAGTGCGCATTAATTCAAATGACCCGCAAAATGAAGTCGGAGAAATTCTGGCACGCGGTGCCAACGTCATGTTGGGCTACTACAAAAAACCAGAGGCAACCGAAGCTACCATTGACAAGGACGGATGGTATCACACGGGCGACCTCGGCGTGATGGACGAAGACGGATATATCTACATCCGAGGAAGAAGCAAAAACATGCTCTTGGGCTCGTCGGGCCAGAACATCTATCCTGAAGAAATTGAAGACAAACTCAACACACTGCCTTACGTTTCTGAAAGCATCGTCATCCAGCGCGGCGAGAAACTCTACGGACTTGTACACCCCGACTATGACGAAGCGGAACGCGACGGATTGGGAGAAAACGAGCTGCGAAACGTCATGGAGCAAAACCGGAAGGACCTCAACCAAATGGTGGCCAACTACGAGCAGCTGACACGCATCAAGATTTTCGAAAACGAATTTGAGAAAACCCCGAAGAGAAGCATCAAACGCTTCCTCTATGAAAACGTGGAACTGTAAGATGCTTCGCCCCACCAGGCGGAATGGTATGCAACAGTTACATATACAAGCTATTATACTTATATATATTATATAGGTATATAATCCCCCTAAGAAAGCACCGATAGCAATAAACGCTACCGGTGCTTTCTTTTGTTTTCAGAGACAAGGTGATGCCCAGCAAACTGACAAAAAGCCCGTTTATTTCTGACTTAATGTCTTGGTTTCTACGTAGAAAAGGCTTGACCGTCTGTCAAAAAGTCGGTAAGATTTAAAGGATGTTACGCCCAAACGATTGGCAAAGGCTTTGCCCGAATATGGGTGTCTTGCAAAAAGACGCAAGACAGGCTCCAAACAGGTAATCGGCTACCATCAGCCGGGCATGTGCGGGGCTTCACAACTGAATAAGAAAACTTAAAAATAAGGAGACTACAACTATGACATTTGACAACTTTACTATTAAAGCGCAACAAGCCGTTCAGCATGCCATTGACAAGGCCACAGGAAACGGTTCGCAAGCTGTTGGTGCCGTACATTTGCTTGCAGGTGTCCTCTCCGTCGGCGAAAACGTAACCCAATTTCTCTTCGGGAAAACGGGTGTCAACGAACGGACGTTGCAGAGCGCCGTTGACAACGAGCTCAAGAGCTATCCGCGCGTTTCTGGCGGTGGACAACCATATTTGGACAATGATGCCAACGAGGTGTTGCAGAAATCACAAACCATCGCCCAAAAGGAAGGCGACGCTTACGTGGGTTTGGAACCCTTGTTGATGGCACTGCTTGAAGTGAAAAGCACGGCTTCGCAGATGCTCAAGGATGCCGGACTGACTGCCGACGCGCTGCGTGCTGCTGTCAAGGAATTGAGAGGCGGCCAAAAGGCCACATCGCAGTCGAGCGAAGACACATACCAGGCACTGGCTAAATATGCCCGCAACTTGGTTGCAGAAGCACGTGAAGGAAAGCTCGACCCTGTGATCGGACGTGACGAAGAAATCAGACGCGTGCTCCAAATTCTTTCGCGGCGAACGAAAAACAACCCAATTCTGATTGGTGAGCCTGGTACTGGTAAAACCGCCATCGTTGAAGGATTGGCGCAGAGAATCGTCAGAGGCGACGTGCCTGAAAATCTGAAAAACAAGCAGCTATACTCTTTGGATATGGGTGCTTTGGTGGCTGGTGCCAAGTATAAGGGCGAATTTGAGGAACGACTGAAGAGCGTCATCAACGAGGTGACCAACGCTGAAGGCGACATCATCTTGTTTATTGATGAAATCCACACGTTGGTGGGCGCTGGAAAGGGCGAAGGCGCCATGGATGCTGCCAATATTCTCAAACCAGCTTTGGCGCGCGGCGAACTGAGAAGCATCGGTGCGACGACCTTGGAGGAATATCAGAAATATTTTGAAAAAGACAAGGCCTTGGAGCGTCGATTCCAAACTGTCATGGTGGACGAGCCGACACCAGAAGATGCCATCTCCATCTTGCGAGGACTGAAGGAGCGCTACGAGAACCACCACAAGGTGCGTATCCAAGATGATGCTCTGATTGCCGCCGTGAACCTCTCACATCGGTACATTTCCGACCGCTTCCTGCCAGACAAAGCCATCGACCTGATGGACGAGGCGGCAGCAAAATTGCGTATGGAGCGCGATTCGCAGCCAGAAGAGTTGGACGAAATCACGCGACGCCTGCGCCAGTTGGAAATCGAACGTGAGGCCATCAAGCGCGAAGGTGACGAGCAGAAACTCTCCAGCCTGAACAAGGATATTTCCGAACTCGAAGAGAAGGAAAAGAATTATCGCGCAAAATGGGAAGGCGAAAAAGAACTGCTCGGCAAAATCCAACAGGACAAGCAGCAGATGGAGCAACTGAAATTTGAAGCTGAACGCGCCGAGCGGGAAGGCGACTATGGAAAGGTGGCTGAAATCCGCTACGGAAAACTGCAATCGCTTCAAAATGACATCAACCAGATACAGGAGGAGCTGAAGCGCAGACAAGGCACAGAGGCCATGGTGAAGGAGGAAGTCACTCCGGATGACATTGCCGATGTCGTCAGCCGCTGGACGGGCATACCTGTTAGCAGAATGCTGCAAAGCGAACGCGAAAAACTGGTTCATCTGGAAGCAGAGCTCCACAAGCGCGTCGTTGGTCAAGACGAGGCCATCGAAGCTGTTGCTGATGCTGTTCGCCGCTCCCGTGCCGGACTGCAAGACCCGAAGCGTCCGATTGGCTCGTTCATCTTCTTGGGCACAACGGGTGTCGGAAAGACGGAATTGGCCAAAGCGTTGGCTGAATACCTCTTCAACGATGAAAACATGATGACGCGTATCGACATGAGCGAATACCAGGAGAAATTCAGCGTATCGCGCCTGGTCGGAGCGCCTCCTGGATATGTCGGCTACGATGAAGGCGGCCAGTTGACAGAAGCTGTGCGGCGTAAGCCATACAGCGTGGTGCTCTTCGATGAAATCGAGAAAGCTCACCCCGATGTTTTCAACATCCTGCTGCAAGTGCTCGATGACGGACGTCTGACCGACAACAAGGGCCGTGTCGTCAACTTCAAAAACACCATCATCATCATGACTTCAAACTTGGGTTCTGCATTCATCCAAAGCAAGTTCGACGAGATGAAGCGCAAGAACGACAGCGAGAAGGAAAAGATCTTGGAAGACACGAAGAACGGGGTTCTCGACATGCTGAAGAAAACCATCCGTCCTGAGTTCCTCAACCGCATCGATGACATCATCATGTTCCAGCCTCTCAACAAGGAGGAAATCGAGCAGATTGTCCGCTTGCAAATCAACGCCGTTGTCAAACGGTTGGCCGCGCAAGAAGTCACCCTGCACGTCAACGATGATGCCATCGAACTGATTGCCCGCGCAGGATTCGACCCCGAATTTGGCGCACGTCCTGTCAAACGCGCCCTCCAGCGCCTGCTGCTCAACGATTTGAGCAAAGCCTTGCTGGCTGGAACGGTTGACAAGAGCAAGACCATCGAGGTTTCTGCAAACGGCGACAGTTTGTCGTTCAGAAACTAAACATCGAAATCTAAAGAATTTTTAGACACTCTATATCGCAAAGGAGCGTATCAACAGACTGACTGCTTGATACGCTCCTTTCTTGTTTACATACACGAGATGTGGCACATACATTTACCCACCACAAAATCATCACACATTCACATCAGGCAAATTATTGTAATCGCGACTGTAGCGCAGCATCTGCTCGTCATAGGTTTCGTCATAGGTCACCGTCACATCCACAACCCGTCCGTTTTCATCGAAGGCGGCATGATAGACGGGATTGATGAAACCCTTGTAGGGAGAGAGGTGCAGCGTTTCATATCGCTGCAAGATTTCCTGATGCAAAACGGGGTCAATCTTGACACCGTAGTTCTCAACCAAGTCACGCGCCGCTTCAAAGTCGCCTTCGCTCTTAATTCTCTGAATCTCAGCCAACAACTCGGCAAAAAGACGGCGCAAGGCAGGATAATCGTTGATCTTCACATAGGTCTTTCCCTGCTTCTGAATGATTTCCACAACGTTTTGGTTGCGGCCTTTCTCATAAGCCCAACGGGCAATCAGGGCACGGTTGCGCATGTGGGCTTCCTCAATGACATGCCCTGGTTTGATGCGAACCATTTGCGTCAAGAGCCCGTTCATCATATACGTATAATACTGGCTTTTGTAGGCCTCTGTATTAGGGGTAAGCCCCAGTTCCACCAGTTTTTCGTCGGCGATATAATAAAGTCCGAAAAGGTCGGCACGCGCCTCCTCAATGGTCGAGCCGTAAGCACGCAAGGCATCTGAATCCGTTGTCGGCAAAAGTTTCCCACTCCCGTGTCCCAGACATTCGTGCAAATCGGTATGCAAGTCGTCACAGACATCGCCATACTGGCTAATCAACGCCCGTGTTTCGTCGTCAACGACAAATTCGCGATCCATGCCACTGCCGTGGGAGGCTTTGTTGTAAGCATCCGTTATATTGCCGATGGTGACGCTCTTCGAACCATGTTCACGCCGAACCCAATCAGAATTGGGCAAATTGATGCCAATGGCCGTTGAGGGGTAAAGATCGCCTGCCAAGATGGCTGCCGTTATCACCTTTGCCGACACGCCGCGCACCTTCTCCTTCTTGAAGCGGGCATCAACGGGGGAATGGTCTTCAAACCATTGAGCGTTTGTCGAGAGTTTTTCAGTGCGCTGCGTCGCCGCAATGTCTTTGAAGTTTACATAAGCCTCCCATGAGGCTTTCATGCCAAGCGGATCGCCATAGGTCTCCGTGAAGCAATTGGTGAAGTCAACGAGCGAAGCGGTGTCCTGCAACCAGGCGATTGAATATTCATCGAAGATGTGGAGATCGCCAGTGCGGTAAAAAGCCACCAAGAGGTCGATGACCTTCTGTTGCGCTGAAGAATCAGCATAATCACGGGCTTTTAGCAGATTGGAAACGATTTTTTCTATGGCCTGTCCGTAGAGCCCGCCGACTTTCCACACGCGCTCTTCGAGTGTTCCCTGCGAGGTACGCACCAATCGGCTGTTCATGCCAGTCATCACGGGACGCGGATTATCGGGGTCTTTCTGCTTGGCATAAAACGCCTCAGCATCCTCCTGAGAAATGCCCGCGCCGTAGTAGTTGCAGGCAGAAGTGGCCACCAAGTCTTCGCCGTCTTTCTGGTTGACGCGCATGGACATAATGTCGGGATTGAAAATAACGGGACACAATTCGTCCAAAAGTTTGTCGACAGCCTGTGCGTCAGTCAGATTGAATTGCTGCGCAGGGATGGCCTTGACGGCGGCCCGAAAATCAGCCTCCGTAAAATCTGGCACAAACTTCTCGCAACCGTAATGATGATGGATGCCGGAAGAAAACCAAACGCGCTTCAAATAGACCGTCACGGCTTGAAAAAACGCGCTCTGCCTGTCACCAATAAAATTCTGATACAACGCTTCGAGCACACGGCGAATCCGCAGATTGTAGCGCCCGTTTTGGTCAAACAGAATGTCGCGCCCGTGAAGAGCGGCTTCTTGCAGATAGTATATATAGGTCTTTTCCTTCAGAGAAAGTTTTTCAAATCCTTCCACCTTATAGCGCAACATCTGGATGTCGGCAAACTGCTCGTCGGTGTATTTGAAGGGATGCATAGCCTGCATAGTTTCGCAGGAATCGTTCTTTTCCATTTATTTGATTTTTGCGGTTTACGTTTTTACCTATTATTCTGAAGAGAGAGGGATATAATTCTCCCGCCTGCATAATCCTATGCACCCTCTCCTCTCCCTTTATTATCTGTTAGCGTCCTTGTATTGCATGCTCTGACACGTATTTCTGCACAACGTCTTTATAGGAGTCTGAGATGGGAAGCACGAAGTCAGCGATGGCGACACTGTTTCTGTCCACCATGCTAACGCGCTTCATGTTGACGATGTACGAACGATGTATTCTTAAGAAGGACGTGGAAGGCAGCGTGTTTTCCAGTGTGCGCATTGACACGAGGGACACAACGGCACGCTGGGAAGAAGCCAAATGCATTTTCACATAATCTTTCAATCCCTCGATATAGAGAATGTCTTGACACGACACACGGACATACTTATAATCGCTCTTCACGAAAAACATACCATCTTCCACGGGCAAGACCGCATCTATATTTCCGTCCTCCGCAGGGAGATTATCGGTGACTGGTTTTGGCTTGCAGACGACCTCCTTTGCCGCCTGACGGCCAACAACAGTCAAGACGCGCTGGGCGGCTGAGAGGAAATCGGTGTATGCAATGGGTTTCAAGAGATAGTCGATAGCGCCCACCTTATATCCGTCGATGGCAAATTCACGGAAGGCCGTCGTGAAGACCACGTGAATGGAAGAGGGAATCATGCGGGCAAAATCCAAGCCAGTCAAATCGGGCATCTGTATGTCGAGAAACAGGATGTCGACAGGCGATGTCTGCAACGCATACATCGCTTCAACCGCACTGCCATAGGTGGCAACGAGGTTGAGGAAAGAGGTTTTCTGCGCATAACTCTCAAGCAACTTCACGGCCAATGGTTCGTCGTCTATAATTGCACAGGTCAGTTGTTTTGCCATAAGCAGGTATTGAAATCAGAAATATATTTTTATTTGAGAACTATATGTGGCGCCGTCATTTTCTGTTCCATAAAGCCATTCATAACGCCCTGGATAGGAGTGTTCCAGACGTTGCAGCACCTGCTTCAAGCCGATGCCGCCAGGACTTTTGTCTTTTGACGTCTTGGGATGGTTGCTGTTTTGGCAGACAAAGACCAACTGGCGCTTGGAGGAATCATAGTCCACTCGTATGCGAATGAAACTCCGCGAAGCGGGACTGATGCCGTGCTTAAAAGCATTTTCCACCAAAGAGATAAAAATCAAAGGGGCCACAAATGCCTGACCATCGGTCTTGACTGCATCGAAATTCGTTTCAACACTGACCGATGAGGGTAAACGCAGACGCATCAGTTCCACATAGCTCTCCAAAAACTCGATTTCCTTTTCCAGCGTGACGGTCTCGGCCTCGTTTTCATAAAGCACATAACGCAACAACCGACTTAACTCTTCAATGGCCCCCTGGGCTTGTTGCGGGGAAAACGCCGTGAGCGCATAGATATTGTTGAGCGTGTTGAGGAGAAAATGGGGATTGATCTGGTTCTTCAGGTTCTTCAACTCTGCTTCACGCCGGCCCAGCTCGGCCTCCGAGCGTGCCCGCTCTGCCATCTGCCACTGAACACTGAGACGGACAGCCACTGCCATGAATGCCAAAAACGCCAAAGACAAAAAACTGCGGAAATGAAACAGCATCCATGCCCAAAACGGCGGACAAAGATGCACCTTCCCGCCATCAGCGGCCTTCGGCGGAGGCAGAAGCTGCACATATAGTTCCCGACTGAAGAGCAGCAGACAAATCAAAACGATGTTCAATAGTACGAAACGCAACACCCTTTTCCTCTCGTCCAAAAGCAGGCGCGGAACAAAATAAAAATAATTGGCATAAAACACCAAGCAGGATGATATCGGGAAATACAAACGCTGAAAATAAGACAACCAATCAACAGAATCTTCACGCCGCCCATAGAGCAACGGAAAGGCAAATATGTATGTCCAGATGCAAACATGGATAACAATGGCCACGTTGCGCTCTGTTTTCTTGTTGTCTGTCATGATGTTCTCCCCCTTTGGTTTCTGTATGTTACGCAAAGGTAGTTTAAAGTATTCACATAACTGCATCTTCACTGCTGATTTTTAATAAGTAATGGTGAAAGAATAAATTGATCTATTTCGACAGGGCATTTGAACACCTACTTACCATTACTAAAGGCCTGACAGACACCGCGCAGGATTTCTATCAGGCCTTTCAGACGGCTGGGGATTCAGCAAATTCCACACAACAAAGCACCTACTCCTTTTGCAGAACTGTTTTTGCCAACCGCCAACTTATTACATACGCTTTCTTCAAAAAAACTTATTCATAACGAATGGCTTCAATCGGGTCAAGATTGGCTGCCTTCTTTGCCGGATACCAACCAAAGAAGATACCGGTTGCCGTACACACAGCGAAACTCAGGACAACGCTCCACGGCTGTACCAATACGGGCCAATGGGCAAACACATTGATGGCCCATGCAGCACCGAGTCCCATCAGAATACCAATGACGCCTCCAGCCAAACTGAGAAGAATGGCTTCGATGAGGAATTGTGCCAAAATGTCGATGCCGCGGGCGCCGACCGACATTCTCAAACCGATTTCCTTAGTGCGCTCGGTGACGGAAACATACATGATGTTCATGATGCCGATACCGCCGACAATGAGGGAGATGCAGGCCACCACCAAGAGCAACACCGACATCGTGTCGGAGGTGGAAGTCATCATCTGCGCCATCTCTTCCTGAGAGCGGATGGAGAAATTGTCTTCGTCTCCCTCTCCCAGTTTGTGCGACTCGCGCAACAAGGAGGTGATTTCTTCAATGGCCTGATCGGTCATGCCCTCGGTGATGGCAGAAGCATTGATGCCTTGAAGATAGGTGACGGCAAGGATGCGCTTCATGACGGTGGTGTATGGTGCAAGCACGATGTCGTCCTGGTCCATGCCAAAGGAGTTGTAGCCCTTCGACTTCAACACGCCGACGATGCGGAACGGCGTAGTGCCGAAACGGATGACGCGTCCAACGGGGTCCTCGCCGTTGGTGAAGAGGTTGTCGGCAACGGTTTTGCCAATCACGCAAACCTTCGCGCTCGTCTTGACATCTTCCTCCGTGAACATCTCTCCGTCTTCAACTTTGAGTTGACGGATTTCCAAATAGTCGGGCGATATGCCATACATGGTCGACGGCGTGTTGTTGTTGCCATTGACAAACTGCCCAGAGGAATTGACAGACGGACTAATGGCTGAGAGATAACGGGTGTTTTCCTTCAGAAGTTCATAGTCCTTGAGCTTGAGCGTCTGCATTTCTGAAGCATCCTGACGGGCACCTCCAGGCCCCTTGTCCTGCCCCGGATGAATCATGATCATGTTGGAGCCCATCTCCGAAATGTTCTTCTGGATGCTCTGCTTGGAACCTTGTCCGATGGCAATCATGGCAATCACGGAACCGACTCCGATGATGATGCCCAACATCGTCAGAAAAGAGCGGAGCTTGTTTGCACCAATGGCACGTACAGCTATTTTAAACAGATTAGAAATATGCATATTTATATATAAGTAAGTAAGCAGTTAAGTAAGCAGGTGTTCAAGAACAAGGATGCCGACTGGCAGATCAGATAACGATGCGACGTTTCATTGAATGACTATGACAACACAAATCCATGACACACACAAAATCACAGACACGCAAATCCACAAACACATCCCTGTTCTGAACACCTGCATTACAAAATACACATGAGAGAGACACACGCACTAATCGTCTACCGGCGCTGGCAGAGCAGCCAAAGCCTCCGCTGCCGACTGGATGTTGCGGTTGACAACGTCTTCACGGATTTTCCCGTCTCGCAATACGATATTGCGGCTGCTATATTGAGCTATCTCCGGATTGTGGGTCACAAAGATTATCGTGCGTCCGGCACGGTAGAGCTGTTGGAAAAGCACCAGAATCTCAAAAGACGTGCGGGTGTCCAAGTTGCCGGTTGCTTCATCGGCCAAAATCACGGCAGGGTCATTGACCAAAGCACGCGCAATGGCCACGCGCTGCATCTGTCCGCCCGACATCTGGTTGCTCTTATGATACAAGCGGCTGCCAAGCCCAACCATTTCCAGGGCTTTTATACTGCGCTCGCGCCGTTCCTTAGCCCCGACAGAGGCATTATACATCAGTGGCAGTTCCACATTTTCAACGGCTGTTGTCTTTGGCAGCAGGTTATAGTTCTGAAAGACGAAACCGATCTTGCGGTTTCTGAGCACCGCACGCTCCCGCCTTCTCATCTTGCGAACCGGCACACCGTCGAGCAAATATTCTCCTGAGGTGGGCGTATCCAGACAGCCCAACTGATTGAGAAGCGTTGACTTTCCAGAACCAGACGTTCCCATGATGGTGACAAACTCGCCCTCGAAAATCTTGAACGAGATGCCGCGCAAAGCATGTACCACCTCGTCGCCCACCAGAAAGTTGCGCTTCACATTCTGAAGTTCAATCACAACCTTGCGGGAATCGGCAGCCGCCATGCCAGCCTCATTATTTGAAATCACTTTTTGATTATCCATACACCAAAACGATTTTTAAAGTAGATGGTCAGACTGGCTATTTTTTGTTTTTCCTTGGGCCTGGTGCAAAAGGACTGCTTTCAGAATTGTCGCCCGCGTTGGCCTGTTCTGCGTCGGCAGAGGGGGCCTTCATTTCCACGATTACCTCAGCACCTTCCTTGATTCCGCTGACAATTTGAGTGCGCGTGCCGTTGGTGATGCCGGTTTTCACGGCATAAGCCTTCAGCGTTTTTCCCTCACGCACCCACACCTTGTGAGCGCCCTGGCAGTCTTCGATTTTCTCCCCAGGATTCAGCATTTCCTTGGTCGGCGTGAAGCGCAACGCCTTTGTCGGCACGCTCACGATGTTGTTGCGTTCCATAGTAAAAATAGTGACGTTTGCCGTCAGTCCAGGTTTGAGTTTCAAATCTTTGTTGGAGGCAGAAATCACCACCTCATACGTGACAACGTTGCTCTCCGTCGTTGCTTCCAAGCGCACCTGGGTGACCTGTCCTTCGAAGGTCTCGCCAGGATAGGCATCCACGGTGAACGACACGCGCTGTCCGACTTCAACTTCGCCTATGTCTGCCTCGTCAACATCGGCAATCACGCGCATGTCCGTCAAATCTTGGGCTATCGTGAAGAGCGTCGGCGTGCTGTAGCTTGCAGCAACTGTCTGCCCCTCTTCCACGGCCTTGCTGATGATGATGCCGTCAATCGGCGAAGTGATGATGGCATATCCCAAATTGGTCTGTGCCTTCGAAACAGCCTCTTTTCGCTGTGCATAGGTGCTCTCTGCCTGACGGAGCGAGAGAAGGGCGGTGTCGTACTCATTGCCGCTCACGAGTTCCTTGTCATAAAGCGCCTTGATACGCTTATAGTTGGCTCGCTGGTAGTCCAAATCACTTTTCGCCCCCGCCAGATTACTTTTCGCACTGTTCAGTTCGCTCATGAGATTCGTCTTGTCGAGTTCGGCAATGATTTGTCCCTTATGAACGACGGAATTATAGTCGACATAGATTTTGTCGATAATGCCACTCACCTGCGTTCCGACTTCCACCTTCGTAACTGGCTCAATCGTACCAGTGGCCGTTACGCTGTTGCCGATTGTTGCCTTTTCAACGCGCGCCGTTTCATAGTCCATCACGGGTGCCTCTTTTTTGCCCCCCATCAGCGCATATACGATTGCTGCCAGAACAACAACACATGCGATGATGATCATCCACTTTTTCTTGTTCATATCTTTCTATCTTTAATTTTCAAATTGACATTACATTGTTTGCATAAAAGTCGAGCAGCGCCTTGTTTAACACCGTCGTATATTTGTCTTGCAGCATGCTCTGCTTGGCAGAGAGCAGATTGGCACGACTCGTCAGCAAGTCGGAAATATTTTTTAATCCCAGGCGAAACTGCTCCTGAATGAGGTCGTAACTGGTTTGAAGGGCCTCCACGTTGTCTTTTGCTGCCTTATATTTTTCTTGATTATTGGTGGCATTCAGCCAGTAGTTTTCAACCGTAGAATAAAGCTGCTTTTGATTTTCCAGGAGGTCGAGCTGGCTCGTGACCTCCTGAACGCGAGCTTTTTCAACGGCACTCTTGTTTTGCCGGTTGTCGAATATCGGAATAGAGACCGACACGCCAAGCGTTGCGTTGAAATTGGTTTTCATCTGTTTCGCATAGCTCGTCTGCGTACCCGTCAGATGACTGTCGCCCACGCCGCCCGTCAAACTGACCGTTGGCATATATCCCGCCCGCGCAATCTTGGTGGCGAGTTTGCTTTGCTCAATCGATGCCAGGCTCTTCTTGATTTCTGGTCGCTTGTCGAGCGCCGCGGCATAGACGCTGTTTTTTGCAGGAATCGCAGAGAGAACGCTCTCATCCCCCACTTCAACATCCGCGATGTCAATGTCAGCGTTGTTGTCGATTTCCAGCAATTGCTTGAGCTGCGTCTTGTAGTTCTCTATCTGCGTTTTGACATTCACCACGTTATACCTCCCACTGCTCACTTGCGCTCCCAGCTGCGCTAAGTCGGCCTTGGACATCTGTTTTTCCTTGACCATCTGTTCGCCACGGGCATACACGATTGAATCCTGCTTCAGCAGTTGCGTATTCACCTTCAAGGCCTCCTGCATATAGAGAATCTGCACATACAATTGTGCAATCTGCTCCTGTATGCTGTTGACGGTGGCGGTCGTCGCGTACGATGCCATCTGCTGTTCAAGTTCGCTGTTTTGGACATTCAAGCGGTTCTTGCCGCCGTTCCATAGCGTCCATGAAGCATTGATGCCATAACTTCCGCTCTGCGTGGCCTTGTCTGCCGCCTTCGAAGCGATACCGCCGTTCACGAAGTTGCCACCGCTCTCTTGAAAGGGGCGGTACGTCACGCCTTGATTCATCGAGGCGTTCAAACTCGGCAGCAATCCCGCCTTGGCCTGTAGCACACCGATGGCCGCTGTTTGTTCCGAAGCCTTGTTCTGCTGGATTTTCAAACTGTGAGTCAGTGCATAGTCAATGCAATCCTTCAAATTCCACACTTCCGACTGCTGCGCAAAAGCAGAGCCCAGCGCCGCAAAGGACAACAGAAGCGGAATAATCCATTTTTTTCTCATGCGTATCTCCTTTATTTCTTATTCAACAATTCTGATTATGCAGACGAACTCTCTGGCGGGCATTCCACACACACTATAGCGCACCAATGAATGCCACACCAAATCCCGTCGGCTTACAAGGGCAAAATTACAACCTCTACCCAGAAGCCGATACCCGTTAAACATCTCTTTGGAAAATGAAATCGACGAATCCCGCTTTTTCTTCGGCAAATGCCGATGCCGACTTGCCAGCGAACGCCGCGCCGCGTGCAATCGTGTCTCGGCCAGCATGCGTCCGCGTCTGCACCCAGAGGCGTTCGTATCTGGGAGCAGAAGCGGTTGCATCAGCTCCCAGAGGCGATTGCGTCTGCTCCCGTGTTCGTCAATAAGCATAGGGAACAAATCGGGGGCGACGATTCCGCCGCCCCCATCTGCCGCCATCCGAAATATGGGGCAACTCTGTTTTCTGGGAAATAAGAATCCGGTAAATCCGCAGCCATTTATTCAGCTACGGATTTACCGGATATGTGTTTTGAGAATTAGTCTCGGATGTGCTTTGAGAATAAACCTCAGGTGTTAGACACACCTGATTATTTAACCATCACCTTGCGTATACTGCCATCCTCCATACGCAGGATATTGATGCCACGCTGTGGTGCTGCAATTTGCCGACCGTCAATCGTGTAGCGGGCTTTGACTTTTCCGCTCACGTTGGTGTCGAGTGGAGAGGTGATGGACGTAGGGTCAAATTCTTTGAGTTCCACGGTCATGGGTTTCTCTGCCTCAACGATGAAATCGGCAGCAACATGATGCTCTACGTCATCAACGAGGAAAACAGCCGACACGGTATAGACACCGGGAAAAAGGTCTGTATATTTACGACGCTCAAACAGGCTGTAATTATAGGGTATTATCCGTGTACGTTCCTTGGCAAAGAATAAATCAAATTGGCGCAGACTATTAATCCATACCCCAGCCACCTGTTCGTAAGAGAAAGTGACACGAACCGGCTTTTGGCTGTGAGCAATGACTACAGTGTCGGCACTTGAAGGGTTGATGCGCACAATGTGGTTGTTGCCACTATTTCTATAGAACAATACCAAATCAGCCTGGGAGTTTTTCGACACGAGGATTGCGCTGTCGCCAGTTGTGGTCTCTTGTTTTCCGAGGCTGTTAATATTGGTACGACCATAATATATGGCACTGGTGTGGAAAGGATTCACATCATCGGCATCAATTAATAATGGAGATTTCAGCGTATAACCGATAGACGCGTCGGCCTCTTTTTCGATTTTCACCTGCCGATAGTCAACGGAATATTCATTATAACCGTTGTGCAAAGGGATGGTTTCATCGGCAAAGACAACACTGTTCTTCGACAAATCACACTTGTATATGGGAATGCCGTGGGGAGATTGTTGCAATACGTATGGACGCGTTCAAGACCGAGATCTTTTATACGAAGCAGCGTGTAGGCCTCTTCTGGGAGAGATTGCACGAGGTCGTCAGTGGCTGTAAGGGTGAAGCGGTGAGAGAAAATAGAGGCCTCTGATTCTTCGTTTTCGTTGCTATTTTGCATGTGCCAGATGTACTGACCTTCTGGAAGTATGAGGGTCAAGGTGTCGTAGGGCACAGGATTTTCTCCCGTTCCAAAACTTTTGGCGCAATCATTGCGGTGCGTGACGGAGGTGGAGACATCATCGTAGTCGCCTGTCTGATCCTTGCCATATTTACCACTCAGGTGCAAGCGATATTTGCCGCCTTGCAGCAAATGGCAGGGGATGATGAATTTCACGGGATGCAACTCAGCAAAGCTAATGCCTTTAGAACCATTAGAGAAGTTTTCTTGTGTCAAGTGGAACTCCGTCCGCTGGTCGGATGGGCTTTCGTAAATGAAAGCACGACCTTCTACTGTAGGGCCAAACGTTTCTTTCTCGTAATTAGAAAGTCCAATCTTAATATACGGGAAGGTACTTCCTTCAACCATCATGGTCCAGATGACGTCATTGCCTTTGATTTCACGGCTGATAAAATTTCTTGGCACATTAAAGCTCCTATTGTCACGCCATGCGTAAGGACGGCTCACGTTATTAAGAACTAAGAAGTAAATATCGTCAACGAACGGGGCGGCATCGGCCAAAGTAATTGTCACCTTGAGAGGTTTGCTGCGGCCAAGCGACAAATTGACAGGTTCAGTGCTCTCGGGCACGGTCAGCTCTTTTATAACGTAGTAGCCATCAGCGTTGTATGGTGTGAGAAAGTCGGGGTCCGAAGTTTTTACACTTGGCTTACTTATCTGAAACGACTGCGTGCCTGGCAGTACATAAGCGGCACAAGTGCCATCGGGAGCGGTAAGGGTTAATTCGCGACCGACGTTATAGAACCCGTAACCAAAGAATTTCGAATTCGTTGGTTTCTTCCATTTCTGCTCTTTGTAGTACACAGATTGTAATGTGCCGTCCACGGGACATTGCGTCCCCTTGGTGTCAGTGATGTAGAAACGACATTCCACAGCCTGACGATAGTCGGTGGTGATGGTCTGGTCGGGAGTGTCAGCCACTGTAATAGAGTCGACATGCAGCGCGAGTTCGTTGCTTCTTGGAATCACGAGGTAACGCAAGATGTCACCTGGCAAAGCGTAGAGCGCCCAAGGAGCATTGAAGTCTGGTTCCATGTTTATTACATTATTGCTGTATCCGTAGTAGGAACCCACACGGAGGTCGGGGGCGAGCATGGCAGACACAAGAGCACCATTGCGATCAATCACCGGTTGGAAAGTGACCCGGCGAGCTGAAGCCAAGTCGTTGCGGGAGATGGTCACGTTTTCATCATCCGACAGGAGAATCTTTCCCGTAATGATACGGTTCAAATGCATGCTGTAAATGCGGTAGTAGGCATAATCTCCTGATTTACAGTTAATGGCTCTACATAAAGAACGCATATCTATACTTGAAATCCCCCACCATGCAGAGTAATTACCGTCACCATTGTAAAAGTTAAGTGTGAATCGGTAACTATGGTATCTATACTGATTAGCATCTCCCTGATTGTAAGTACTACTCAAAGGGAGGCATTCATTAGCATAGTTGCTGAGATCCTGAAATGCAGGATTGTTGGAAAACGTGATTTGAAGGGAACCTATGTCCGAATCCAAGGTTTCTGCGTCTACGCCTTGAGGGGCATCGAGACGGACACTTAGCCTTTGTGCATACAAAAATTGCGAGTGGAAGCAAATGCACAACAAGGCGGCCGTGATTGCGCGACGGAAAAAATGTTTATTTTTCATCTTTAATGATTTTGGATAAATTGTTATAAAGTCAGTAGACAGGATATTTAAAGGATGTACTGGTTTAAAGTCCATTTTTGTATGTGCAATGGCGCACAAGGCATAGCATACGAATGCCTTTATAGAAAGTAGTCATCTTATCATAAATTCTTCCCTGATACGTGTCGGGCGCAACCTTTAAATGTTTGAGTTCTGAATGCTTCAAAATTACAAAAAATAATTTTACTCCCCTTGACATTACAATTTTTAACTCTAAATTGGGGAAATTTTCTCTATTATACTACTGCCTGCCTTTTCTGATTTGCCGAAATGCCCTTATAAATCGCATTGCTGCGAACGGATTTTGCCCATTTAGGCGATACTGACAAAACGCGGCCACCACGAGAATCTACAAACAAAACAAACGGCAAAAGATACGCATGAAGCACGTGTCTTTTGCCGTTTGCTGTTGGAGGAGAGATTACTAAAGTTCCCCTCGGAAATGAAAGCGTAATTATCTACGGAACGGGATGGGAGAAGAAACTTCTGCCCCCTCTTATTTCGATGTTTTTTCAAGAAGATTGGCGCTCAGCATGTCGGCTGTGTGCAAGACGACAACCAAAGGAGAGCGCTCCAAGGACGAACGGAAAGCGAAGCGGGTGCTGCTCCCCTGCTCTCCCATTTCAAACATGCCCATGTGCCATCTGATGGCCAGCAGTTCGTCTTGCTTCAAGCGCAAGAACCATCCCAAGATGATACACGACTTCTCGCCGTGGCCGAAAGGAAACTCGTCCTGAATCTCATAACCAGAATAGCTCTCCCAGCGCCCCTCTGCATTCTTGCGCCAACGCTCTGTCTTACGATAGATTTTCGTCTTACACAAATCATGGAAAAGCGTTGCGATTGCCAAACTCTCCTGGGAGATTTCTTCCGAAAAAGGCGCAGTCTCAAGCTGCACTGAAGGCGCATAGACATGCTCCACGAGTTTCATCGCCACATCGTGTACATTCAAAGAGTGGCGACACAGTCCCCCGTCTTCATTCAGATGGAAGGAGGTTGAGGATGGTGCCGTGAAAAAATCTGTTTTGTTTTCAAGATAATCGAGCAGTTTGTCGATTCCTTCGCGGTGGATGTATTTCCGGCAGCGGTTGAGATATTCCTCCTTGTTGGCCTTTATAACATCAGTTGTCATACTTTTTGATTATGCGTCAAACAATTGTTTTATCCTTTCTGTATCAAGAAGATACTGTATGTTCTTCCCATTTGGCGTGTAATGCGGATTTTCAGAAGCAAACAACGACACGACCAAATTGGTGATTTCGTCTCTTCCAAGAATCTGCCCCACGGGCATGGCCGCCTGTTGTGCCAGGCGGTTGGCAATGATTTTGGCAATGGTTTCTTCTGCCTTTGGTTTGCCCTGCATCGTCTCATCAAGAATCGACTGCAAGAGCGAGATGACGTCAAGCCCTTCTGTACCAGAGGGAATGCCCAATATGGAAAAGCTGCCTGCACCAAGCGGCGAAATGTCGAACCCAACGAAGGCCAGTTGCTCCATGAGGGCTTCGAAATGCGTGGCAGACGACAAGGGCAACTGAAGAAGTTCCGGGAAGAGCAGTCCCTGACTGACGCCCTTGTGCATCAGCAGCTGATTGAAAAACATGTCATACAACACACGCATATGGGCGCGATGCTGGTCGATGAGAACCACTCCTGACGAGGAAGGCAAAACAATGAAACGGCCGTTATACTGGAAGGCTGAGGCTGAGAGTTCCTTCCAATCGTCTTCCTCTGCGCCATTGTCCCAAAGCATTTCTTCGCCCGGCATCTGAGTGTCTTTAGGGGACATTGACGCTGCATCGAACAAGGGCGTGTGTGCTTGGGCATCTGAGCCATGCACAAAATTCGCAAAATCCGAAGAAGACTCTCCGCTTCCCTCTGTCTGCGAATCGGAGCCTCCGAGCGGAAGAGAGAAATCCAAATTCGAAGGTTTTGCATAGGCGTTTTCCCATCCTGAGGCGCTGCGGGAAAAAGCATCACGCCTTGCCGCGCCGCTTCCATTCTCCGAAAGCGGCGTTTCCTGCGGCTGGTCGAAAGGATTGAAAGAGCTGTCTAAATGCACCTGGGGTTGCTTAACCTCGGTGTATTCTGGATTAAAAGCAGGGATGGAGGGGCAATTTTCCGTGTCGAAATCCAAGGTCGGAATGGCATTGAACTTTCCCAATGCCTCGCGCACGGAGGCAAGAAGTATCTGCCAAATCGCACTGTCGTCTTCAAACTTGATTTCAGTTTTCGCAGGATGTATGTTTACATCTATCTTAGAAGGATCTACTTGGAAATCAATAAAATACGACACTTGTTCATTGTCGGGAATCAAACGCTCGTAGGCTGTCATGATGGCCTTGGAGAAATAAGGATGCTTCATGTAGCGGCCATTGACGAAGAAATATTGATGGAAGCCCTTCTTTTTGGAACTCTCAGGCGTTCCGACATACCCGTTTATCTTCGCCAAAGAAGTCTCCACACTGACAGGAAGAAGTTTGCTGTCGACATTTTTCCCGAAGATGCCCCTGATTCTCGAACGAAAATTGCCCGCGGGGAGGTTTTGCAGCACACTGTCTCCGGAATAGAGTTTGAACGACAACTGCGGATTGGCCAGCGCCACTCTTTCAAACTCCGTCAAGATGTTTGACATCTCTGTCTGGTTGGACTTCAGAAATTTTCTTCTTGCCGGGATGTTGTAAAATAGGTTCTTGACCGAGAAATTCGCTCCCACGCTGCAAGCGTCGGGCTGCTGGTCGATGACCTTACTTCCTTCGATTTGCAAGCACGTGCCAATTTCCTCGTCGGCCGTTCTCGTCTTCAGTTCCACCTGCGCCACCGCCGCAATCGAAGCAAGCGCCTCGCCGCGAAACCCCATAGTCTGCAGATTAAACAGATCCGAGGCTTGGGTGATTTTCGACGTGGCATGCCGCTCAAAAGCCAAACGGGCATCGGTCTCGCTCATTCCCTTTCCGTTGTCAACCACCTGTATGCAGGTCTTTCCCGCATCGACAACGATGACCTGAATGGACGTTGCTCCGGCATCGATGGCGTTCTCAACAAGTTCCTTGATGACAGACGACGGACGCTGGATGACCTCTCCCGCTGCAATCTGATTGGCAACAGAATCCGGAAGCAGTTTTATTATGTCGCTCATACTGTTTTTCTATTCTCGTTTGTAAGTAGGTTTGACCATTACCTAAAGAGGGGGGGTAATAAGTAGAAGGTCACTTCACGTTCAACTTCTGCAACGGGGCTTCATGACGCACAGAAGGCTTGAGTTCTGTCCCTTTCTTTTTCGGCCGCCACTCGAAGATATCGTTTTTGTCAATGGGACGAATATAGTCAAACCAGGCAAAGCCTGGCAGCAGGGTCTTCTCCTGCGGCGCCAGTCCGGCCACATAAAACGTGCCCTTTGACCCTGGTGCCCACAAGCGTTGCATCTTGCCGTCCTTCATCGTCATGCGAATCTTTGCGGTTTCGGTGGCATTCTGATAGATGATGGTGCTGTCTCTTTCCAACGGATAGTTGACCACGCTCGCATTGCCGTCAACGCAATTCATTTTGATTTTCCCATTTTCAAAATAAGAACGCATCAGGTTGCCGCTAACCTGGTTGAAATGCAGGGAATCCAAGCGTTCCACAAGCATGGCCTGCCGCATGACACGCACACTGTCGATAGTGGAGTCGTTGGCAAAAGCGTGAATTTCCTCACCAACAATCTGGCGGTTGTCGCTCCAAACGATGGGGTCTCTATAAAGAGACAATGCTCTGCTTTTGGTTGAGAAAACAAGCGAGTCGGCCACAGCTTGTATGTCCGCACGGTAAGCACGGGCATGAAAATATCCGTGAACAACGCGATAGATGCTATCGGTTTCCATATTGTAGGTGAACACCTTCATCGTGTCGGCATGCACATAGAGCGTGTCGTTGCCGTCGGAAAAATATTCCGCCCAAGCTTTTCCCGTTGCCAGTCCCTTTCCTGAGTACTCATTATAATGGCAGAAATCGCCATACATATTGTATTTCCCGACCGTGTCGCGATAGACAACGTTGTTATATCCAAGGGCCTCCCCCGTTTTTCTGTCATAAAAAACGCTATCGCCTTCCATCATCCCCGTTTTGTTGTAAATGATGGGGTGTTTATAGAGTTTGGCCTGTTCGCTCTCCGTATTATAGCTACCCTGCTCAGTATAGATTCTGTCGTCGCCGCTATAGATATTGGACGGGCCGCAGACATCTACCCACTTGGTGATGATGTCATAATTGAGCGTATCGGTGATGATTCTGAATTTTGGGTTGTTAAGTTCGACGTTGTAGTTAAACACCGACTTGCGGGTGTCTGTATGATATTCTCCCCAATCAGACGTAAGCACACTTTTGCCGTCAACGAGTTTGCCGCCGTCGAAGAAATAGGCGAAGGCGTAGAGGCGGTCGTAGTTGAGCGAATCGGTATAAAGGGTCTGCCCACGATGTTTCATAATGACATTCTGGCGCACCTCGGCCATCTGGTCGTCGCCGCGATAATAGAGGCGCTCACCCGTTAGGGAGAGGGTGTCGCCCTGTGTCATGCGCACATGCCCAAATGCCTCAAAGGAATTGCTGGCCTGAAAATATACGGCACTGTCGCAGCGCAATATCATTCCGCCATGCTGAAATTTCACGTTGCCGCTCAAACGCTGCGCACCGGGAATTTCATATTGGTCATACACCCAATTGTCGGCGTGCACCAAATGCAGACGGTCTTCTTTTTTGTCGTTGGAAGACGAGAAGGAAAACACTTTGGCATGACCGCCTATAACGACAGACAAGACGAAGGCCCAAATGGCCCACGTCTTGTTGCTGATAAAACTATATCTGTGTTGTTTATTTTTCAACCTCATTCAAATTGCGGATTACGAACTGGTTTTTACGCTTGCCTATATATGCCGCCGTCTGGCACAACGAGGCAGGATTCCCGGTGAAAATTTTCAGCACACCGCTTTTATTTAACCCAACCTGGATATTTGAAGTCACAATGTTTCCAGTTGTCATTGATGCGGATGTACGTATTCTTCTGCTTTTCGCGGATCCAATCGTCAACCACGGCCTCGCAACGCTTGCCGTAGACGATGTCTTTCAAAGTCTGGAAATCCTCGGTCATGCTGGCGCGGTGTGCATCGGTCCTATTTTTGAGACGCACGATGGCGCAGACCTCGGCACCACTGCTATTTGTCATTCTGAATGCCTTCGACACCTCTCCCACCTTGAGATGCTCCACCACCTTGGCCACGTCGGCTGGCAGCTGCGACATCTGGAATCTGGAAGTGACGAGTCCCGTCTCCATGTCGGTATAGGCCATGATGCCATTGTTGTTTCTCGTGTCTTTGTCATCGGAAAGCAGCGGAGCGGCCTCGTCGAAAGTGAACTTGTCGTTTCGGATGTCATCGGCGATGGAATCCAAGCGGCCTAAGGCACGATCATATTCGCTTTCCTCGATTTCTGGTTTGAGCAGGATGTGGCGCACGTTGATTCTATCGCCACGTTTGTCGATAAGCTGGATGATGTGGAAGCCAAATTCTGTTCTCACGATTTTCGACACCTTCTTCGGGTCGTTCAAACTGAAAGCTACATTGGCAAACTCAGGCACCCACTGGTTGCGACCTGAATAGCCCAACTCTCCACCATTACGGGCAGAACCGTCCTGGGAATAGATCTTGGCGAGGGTTGAAAATTCAGACTCGCCGCTATTGATTCTCTTGGCAAAATCGCGCAGGCGCGACTCAATGCGCTCCACTTCCGCTCGGCTCACTTTGGGGACAGACGTGATGATCTGCACCTCTACCTGTGTGGGGATGAGCGGCAAACTATCCTCGGGGAGGCTTGAGAAATACTTGCGCACTTCTGCCGGCGTCACCTTGACGTTTTTGGTGATATTCTCCCTCACCTGACCAATCATCAGGTTGTTGCGGTACATGGTTTTCTGCTGTTCGCGATATTGGGCAATCGACTTGCGTGCAACGGTTTCGACATTCTCGCGCGAACCGAAATTCTGGATGGCGCGGTTAATCTGTTCATCGGCAGCACGGATGACGCGTGCCTCATCGACTTCCACACTGTCGAGCGCCGCCTGATGCAGAAAGAGTTTCTGAATGGCCAACTGCTCAGGAATCACGCAATATGGATTGTCAATATGTTCGCCATACAATTCGGCGCTAATTCGTGCTTCTTCGACATCGCTACGCAAAATCGGCTCGTCGCCAACCACCCAAATCACTTCGTCAACGACGTTGGATTTCTGAACCTGCGCGAAGGCGCCGGCAAAGCCGAGCGACATGAAGGCCGAAAGCAATAAATTTCTTTTATTCATTGATGCTTATGAGTTATACTTAGTAATGGTGAAAGTATAAATTGAGCTATTTTGACAGGGCATAAGAAATAAATCCTTACTTACAAAATTGGTCAAGTCTTTTTTTTGCCATTACTTAGAAACAGGAGAATGACTTTTGATCGTGAATTGATTATTCCTGCGCGCTCCACGCTTAGTGTTTGTTCACCGTGGCGAGCACAGCCTTATCTATTTCAACAGGGAACTGCTGACGGAGCTTTTCAATCCAAGCCTTTTCGAGACGTTCCTGCAAAGTGGTTTCCACCTGCGACTTGACGTCGACATAAGTGGCAGGCTGCTTAAGTTTTTTACCCTGCACGCCAGCAAACACAAACGGGGCTCTCGTCTTCACTTCGTCACCGCCAAAAATAAACTGGTCGGCCAATTTGTTTTCACCTTTCTTGACCAAGACGGGGCCAACAACGCGGACCTGCACAGAGTCTTTGTTCAACTGCTTCTTGATTTCGGCCTGCCATTCTCCTTCGCCATACTTCTTGAGCAACTTCTTGGCCTTCTTCAGCGCCTGCTCGCTCTTGGCTGAGATGACAAAGCCCTTAAAGCGCGGCTCGTCCCACGCATAGGTCTTCTTGTTCTTCTTGAAAATCTTAGCGAGCGCCTGCTTGTCGTTTGAAGCTGGGTCCCAAATTTCCTGTTTGCTGATTTCGTAAAGCAGCAGTCCGTCGTGGTATTCCTCAATGAGGTACTTCAAATCGGCATTGGTGGCAACCTCAGCATTCATCACGCTGTCGAGCACCGCTTCACGGGTCAGTCGTCCGTGGCTTGCCTCCACAATCTTGCCAATACGATAGTCGGCCGAATTTTCCTCGATGCCCTGACGCTTCAGTCCTTCAACAATCATGGATTTCAACTGAGCATACGGTTCGAGTTGCTTACGTTCGAGCATCCTGATGATGTGGAATCCCACGGAAGTCTTGACAGGACGCGACATTTCGCCGCTCTGAAGGGCATAGGCAGCATCCTCAAATTCCTTCAAGGTCATGTCCGGCCCAATCCAAGGCAGTTCGCCGCCCTTGGCACGCGTGCCTCTATCGTCAGAAAACTGCTTGGCCATTTCAGCAAAATCGGCACCATGTTTAAGGACATCGTAGATGGAATCTATGCGGTGTGACGTGAAGTCAACCGCGCCCTGTGTGGCATTTTGCGGCACCATAAGCAGGATGTGGGCCACGCGCAACATATCTTTCCCTTTCAACTGCGCCTGGGTCTGGGTGTACACGCTGTAGGCAACGGAGTCGATGAAGGTGGAATCAACCAGAAACGGCTTCAACTGAATGTCGCGATATTGGGCAAATTCGCCTTTGAAACTTGAAAGCGTATCCATGCGCATCGCTTCCGCAGCTTCCACCTTGAGTTTGTAATTCACAAACATTTCGACGTATTCGTCCACCGTTTTGTGCTCCACAGCACCTTCGATGTTGCTGTTCTTGTTATAGGAATACTCAAACTCACTCCGAGTGACGGGCTTGCCGTTAATGTGCATCAAAACAGGGTCATTGCTCTGGGCAAACGCGCCCAAAGAAAATGCCAAGGCAAATATGGGTAAGAAAAACTTTTTCATTGAGTAGAAAGGAAAGGAATATATTAAGGTGTCATGAAAACCCAGGGGCTGAATCAGCACCCAGATTAAGGAATGTTCTATAAATTAGTTTTAATGGAGATTCCTTATTTAGGATTGACTTGGCCGCTTTTACATTTCTCACTCGCATCTTGTTGTATTTCAAAGACTCACATAGCTCGCTATGCTCGTCTTTGAAATACAACAATCTGCTTCGCGATAAATGTAAAATCGGCTCAAGCTAATTTATAGAACACCCCTAACTGAAAAATGCCACTCTTCCACTATGCCTAAAGATTCGCCTAAACCATAACACACGCGATGTGTACATGGCCAAGCCACCATGGATTCACAGTAGAAGGGTGACATTATTTTATATATAATCCGTCAAAACGAATCGCATATCTTTTTTATTCAGAGCGGCTATAGTTGGGAGCCTCGCTTGTGATGGTGATGTCATGCGGATGGCTTTCCATCACACCAGCACCCGTGATTCTTGTAAACTTGGCGTTGTGCAACTGCTCAATGGTGCCGGCACCGCAGTAGCCCATACCTGAGCGCAAACCGCCGACCATCTGGTAAATAACCTCCTGAACCGAGCCTTTGTAAGGAACACGTCCAGCTATACCCTCTGGAACGAGTTTCTTGACTTCAACAACGCCCGACTGGAAATATCTATCCTTAGAACCATTCTCCATAGCCTCCAAGCTGCCCATACCACGATAGGTCTTAAACTTACGGCCGTTGAAGATGATGGTTTCACCCGGACTTTCTTCAGTTCCGGCCACCAACGAACCAATCATAACACAAAAGCCACCAGCTGCAAGCGCTTTGACAATGTCGCCGGAATAACGCAAACCACCATCAGCAATCAAGGGCACACCTGTTCCCTTCAACGCCTGGGCTACGTCGTAAACAGCCGACAACTGAGGCACACCGACACCTGCAACCACACGGGTGGTACAAATAGAACCCGGACCGATGCCGACCTTGACAGCGTCAGCACCTGCCTCATAGAGCATGCGTGCAGCATCGCCTGTGGCAACATTTCCCACCACAATGTCAACACCTTGGAAAGAAGCCTTGGCCTCGCGGAGCTTTTCAATCACGTATTTTGAATGACCATGCGCCGTGTCGATGACAATGGCGTCGGCACCTGCCTGAATCAAGGCTTCCATACGCTGCAAAGTGTCTGCCGTCACGCCGACACCTGCGGCCACGCGCAAACGTCCCTTGGCATCCTTACATGCCATCGGTTTATCCTTGGCCTTGGTGATATCCTTATAAGTAATCAAACCGACCAACTTACCGTCCTTGTCAATGACAGGAAGTTTTTCAATCTTGTTTTCCTGAAGAATCTGGCTGGCGCTCAGAAGATCGGTCTGCGTATTGGTGGTCACAAGATTCTCAGAAGTCATCACCTCGTCAATCTTCTTGTCGAGGTTGCGTTCAAAGCGCAGGTCTCTGTTGGTCACGATACCAACCAGGTGCATCTGGTCGTCAACGACAGGAATACCTCCGATGTGGTATTCGCGCATCAAAGCCAGCGCATCCTTAACTGTACGGCCACGCTGAATTGTTACGGGGTCATAAATCATACCATTTTCTGCACGCTTCACAATGGCCACCTGACGCGCCTGGTCTTCGATGCTCATGTTTTTGTGAATCACACCGATACCACCTTCTCGCGCAATGGCAATGGCCATTGGTGCTTCTGTCACAGTGTCCATAGCTGCTGTCACGAAAGGAATCTGCAAATCGATGTTGCGAGAAAATTTCGTTGACAGACTGACGGTACGCGGCAGTACTTCTGAATAGGCAGGGACCAAGAGGACATCATCAAACGTTAAGCCCTCCATAACAATTTTGTCGGCAATAAAATCTGAGTACATAATGCTAAGGTGTTTTTTTATTGCATGCAAAATTACTTTTTTCATTTCACGCAGGCAAGTTCTGACGCCACATTTTTTCACGGCAGACGTGTTAAGTATTAATAAAGAAGAACGAGGAGCCGTGAGAAGAAAGGGTTTAACTATTTTGGGAAGGGGCTTTAAAGAAGATTATACAGCATCCGCCCCCAGTACACTTCAGCGACATTCAATTTCCAAACCATCATAAGCAGCATGCACGTTGTCGGGCAAACGTTCTTCGAGCGAAACGTGGAGTCCGGCATGATGGCTCATGTGGACGAGATAGGTGTGCGATGCTTGTACACGGCGCGAAAAAGCAACAGCTTCTTCAATGGTCTGATGGCTGGCGTGCGGTTCAAAACGCAGCCCGTTGACGATGAGCGTTTCCACACCTTCCAGAAGAGGGAGGCTCTCGTCGGGAATGGTTTTCATATCGGTGATGTAGGCCGTGCGTCCGAAACGATAGCCCATGATGGGCAGCTGGGCGTGCATCACCACAAAAGGAAGGATTTCCTGCTTTCCAACGCAGAAAACTTCACCGGGGCGCACGGGATGTAGCGAAATCTTGGGAACACCAGGATACCTGTGCTCCGCAAAACAATATGGCATACGCTCACGCTGGTGTTCCAGACAAATGGCATCGCCAAAGACGGGGATTTCGCCAAAGACGCAAAAGGGGCGCAAGTCGTCGATACCCCCAACATGGTCGTAGTGTTCATGCGTGAGGAGCACAGCGCTGATGCGGCTAAAATGGTTAAGTGAGAGTACTTGCTGGCGGAAATCAGGGCCGCAGTCGATCAAGATACTTTCGCCGCAGTCGGTCTCAATCCATGCGGAAGTGCGGAGCCGTTTGTCGCGCGGGTCTGCCGAGGCGCACACCTGACAGCTACACCCCACTTGCGGTATGCCCGTGCTGGTACCTGTTCCTAAAAAACGTAACTTCATCTTGAGCGGTTTGGATTTTACAAAGCAGGTGTTCAAAATTAGTCTATATTGCCTTGTCGCATTCTCTCCCGACATTGACAGTATAAAATATTTTTGAATACCCGCCCGATTATATAAAATTGACCTCTGGATGGATGTCTATGCCGAATTTTTCTACGACGTCAGCACGCACGGCGTCACTGAGGCGCACGATGTCGGCACCCGTAGCACCGCCGCGATTGACCAAGACAAGGGCCTGTTTTTCGTAGACCCCAGCGCGGCCGAGGTTCTTTCCCTTCCAGCCGCATTGCTCAATCATCCAGCCTGCGGGGATTTTTACGCCATTTTCAACGGCATAATGCGGCATGCCAGGATATTGCTGCTGCAGCTGACAGAATTTTTCGCTTGACACAACGGGATTGACGAAGAAGGAACCGGCACTGCCGATTTCAGAAGGCTCGGGCAATTTACCACGACGCACATTGATGACGGCTTGACGCAGAGACGCTGCCGTCAAAGTCTCCACGTCGATGCTTTGTTCCTGAAGGGCACGCGTCAGAGCGGCATAGGAGAGATTGGGGCGGAAGACGGTTGAAAGGCGATAGCAGACGGACGTCACGGCATAGCGCCCCTTCAATTCATGTTTGAACGCGCTGCTGCGATAGGCATAATGCAACTCTGAGGGGAGGAAAATGCGGAGGGAACCATCGTGTAAATCAACGGTCTCCACCTTTTCTATATACTGGCACACTTCGCTGCCATAGGCGCCGATGTTTTGCACAGCGCTGGCACCCACTTCGCCAGGGATGTACGACAGATTCTCCAGACCATAATAGCCCTGCTCAACGCAGCGGGCCACAAAGTCGTCCCAATTCTCCCCGGCTCCGGCCTTGACCACCACTTCCTGTCTGGCCGCATCGCTCATTTCGACTTCCACGCCTTTGATGGCGGAGTGCAGAACGATACCCGGGAAATCAGTGGTGAAGAGGAGATTACTTCCGCCGCCGATGTGCAGCAGGGGAAGGGAAGTTTCTGAAGCAGCATCAGCGAGTCTGCGGGAGATGAAATCCCGGAGTTCGTCCACCGTTTCATACTCAACAAACTGCCGGCAACGGGCATCTATGCCAAAAGTATTGTGGGCCGACAACGAATAGTTGTTCTCTGTCTTCATACGAATTATATTCCTTAAAAATATGCAATTTTTATATCAAACGGACATTCCGACACCCTCTTCTCTCAGGCATCAAAACGGCGCACGCGTTTACTGGACGACCTGCCGGGGGCGCTATATGCTCTCCATTCGGACCAGCGCCCAAACGCCTCTGTGCTTTCTGAAGCTCAACGTGCAGCTCATTCCCGCCGAGGGGCTTGTGATGACCAACACGCGCTGCCCGTTGTTTGAATACCGCTGTCCGTAGTTGATATTCGTGATGCGTCCGGAGGGCATATCGGGCTTAAAGTCGGGCCACTGCGCCACGTCGAGCACCCCATCGATGGCTTGGAAATTGTCGGAGTCATACGTCTTGAACTCAAATGGGTTGGCGATATGCGCCATCTGGAAGTCGTGGTCGGTTGAAAAGCGCTTGTAAAACTCAAAGAAGTCGCGGTTAGCATTCCGGCCGATGTTGTGCGTGTCCAAACGGAAGAGCCTCCACTGGCCTTTTTCTTTAAAAAAATGATATTGCTTGACGCGCCCCTTGTCGAGATAAACCCATTCCACGATGACGTGGTGGACGCTCGTGTCCTTTTCGCTGGTCACGCTTTTTTCGTCATCGAAAAGCATGGTGTAGACTTCCTCACGGACATATACGGGGTCGAATTTCCACGCGCCCTCTGCTATGGGTTTGTTTTTCCCGTCCACGAGGTTTTCCAAAGGAAACTTAATGCGTTTCTTCTGGAACTTCCTATTACGCATGAAATTATACATAAAGTCGTCGAAGAGACCGTCGGCCGCCACTGGAGGCTCCGCGGTGTCAGCGCCGAGGCTGTCGGTAGCAAGGCTGTCGGGCACGGAATCCGCCGGAACTGTTTCCGCTTCCGCTGTTTCTGTTTTTTCTCCCCGACAGGCGCACAGCATGAGTATTGCCGAAGCGACAATCATCAAATAATACTTCATAAGACTATCCTGAGTTATATATGGGAACAACAGGCTACGGGAGGGAGCCCCCGCGTCCGCCGCCCTGTTCTTGATAAAACGGCACGAAGTTACTGCAAAGCAGGGAGAGGGCAAAATGATTGGGCGTTTTTTTGCTAAACAAAAAACGGGAAGGTCAAGCCGAGATTCAATATGCCTTTTTTACAAGCTAATGACGGAGAACGGGAATCGGTGGAAAGCAAAGTGTGAACTACAGCACATAGCCATAAGTCCTCAGCCTTTCAACCACCACATTCCAATAATCCTGCTCGATGAGCAGAATATAGTTCTCAGCCCTCAAAATGTGTTTCTTGAGACATTCGTCCGTCAGGATGACGTTCTGAAGGCGCTTGTCTTTGGCATCTATACGGCGGAGCATGTATTTCTTACCGACGGTTGCCAGCGGGGAGCAACGCAACAGAACGTCCTTGAAGAAACTGGTCCACACCTCCGGCAATTCTTCACCGAAATAGCGTTTGAAAAGCGCAATGCGTTTGTTGACATCATCTGCCGTTGTGCAACCCTCCAGGAAAGTGCCATAGTCAACACGATAGAGCGACGATGTGACGCTCTTCCCAAACTTTTCAAGCACGAAAGCATAGGGGCTTTTCGGATTATTTAACTTCAATAAGAGACGCTCGTCGTCAATGGCGAAGTCCGTCTGAGTCCCCCCTTTCCTGTTTCGTCATAATGGCCAATAAGACCAATTACAAACTGACCGAGCTCTGTTATCCGCAAAAATTGCAACGTGTCGTATATGCTGGTGGCATTGGACGGCGGAACAGCGCTGTATGCAATTTCCACGATGCCGAGGCTCGCCAACAGGAACAAAAATGATTTCACAAAAGGATTTGACAAGTTGCTAATGACGTTGTCCAAAGAGATGATACTGTTTGTGAATCCGTTGACAAGTACTGACTTATAGAAATAATCCTCATAGAATAGCTCGTAGGTGCCTTCTGGCTGCTTAAGTTTGTCTGAAGCTTGCGTCCTGACGTTCACCAAGAAATAATCAACAGGCATCCATTTCTCTGAATCGAGTTGCGACAGCACGCCGCAAATATTTCTGATCAAATCGTTGACCTGACAGCCGTCGAACTGCTTGGACTTGAAACCGCTCACTTGAGGCAACAGGAGTTTGATCAACAGCGCACTCGGACAGGTGTTGATTTTTTGGAATATCAGACGAACCATGTCGGCCGCCGTTAGGTTCAAGCCGACACCACCTGTTTTCAGCGTCATGAGCATCACCCTGCAACGGGAATCTCCTTGAAAGCGCTCAATCACCATTTTCCGATTGCGTGTAGCACCAGTCATGCTCACATAATCAATGCCGTTTTCTTCCAACGCTTCTCACAACAGTTCGAGTCCGGCAATGAAATTGAAGAACACAACGGCTTTGTGGCCGTTGGCAACGGTTTCAAGCAACGACTCCACGAGAGCACCAAGTTTCGGTGAATGAATTTTCCCATCGGTCAGACTCTCCGGCACGGAGGCTATACGGCGCAACTCGCTCAACGCTTGAAACATCACAAACTGCGATTTCTGCACGCCGTCAATTTTTATCGTCCTATCTATCAATTCTTTGTAATAAGAGCGGTGCTCTTCATAAAAACGCGTCGGCATCAACCTTTTCAAAGAAGATAGTGGAAACTGGCACTACTTCGCCAGAAGAAAAAGAAAGACTTAAGTCCTCAGCAACGACGTCAATCTGCTCCGTGTAGGAATGCAACACGGAGAGATAGCGCTCAAGCATATCTTCTGAGAATGGTTCTTCGAACACCGACAGATAATTGTAGTTGCCACCAATCGGCCGCACCTGATAAATGCCGTTTCCCGCCCAGGCGAAACATTCGGAAAGCATCACGACAGCTTCCTCCCCTTCGCAGGCGACAACGCGCACCGAAGGATGGAATTCAACGCCCTCTTTCTTCAAGCGCAACTGCAAGAAAGTCTCATCGGAATGGAAAACAATGGGCGTCATTTTCCCGTCGACGATGTTTTTGCAACGCACCAACTGATGGCACAAATACGGATGATCACAAAGGTTTACCGACTTGTCCGTTTCTTCCCATATAATGCGAAACTGACGCTCCCGCTGTATATGCTCAATGCTACGGATCAGTTGAGATTCCTCAGGTTCATAATAACGGCTGTCAACGTCAACAAGGATACCCTTTTCGTTTACAACACTCAATGCCACGCCCTTTTCAGTCTTCTCAAGTCTGAAAAACACGCGCCCGCTTCTTTTGAGTTCCTTCCAGGAATTCTCTTCGGTTTGGAATTTTAATGCTTGCAGCTTACTCAGGAAATCCGACATATATTTTATTTATAGTAATGGTGGAACGGGGTTAGCCTCAACTATCCGTGTTCGATAATTATCCAAGTGTTTTTTCTGCGTCTCCCGCCGCGCTTTCCACACCTTGTTGCGTTTTTCTACGTCGGTGGTGCCGCGAACGGCGTGCCGTTTTGCTTGCTGCCGTTTTGTTCTCGGCTGTTTCAACCGAAGCCGTCTGCCCGTCTGACACAGCGGTTTTGCCATTTTCTGGAACAACCTGCGACGCATCGGCTTTCTTGGCAGAAGGCTTGCCGTGGCAGTTTCCGCGGTTTCGGTTTCCACCCTGCTTCCGCCCTTGTTCTTTTTTTGCATCTCCAGATCCGCCCTTTCTTCTCTTCCTGTCGGCATGGCGGCCTTTGGAAAGATCTGTCTGCTCCGACGGAGCCATGAAGCCATCGGGGAGAACAGCACGCGGTATCTCGATTTCCAGCAAGTTTTCAATTTCATGGAGCGAAGGGACATCGCGCTCGCCCACCAACGTCACGGCGCTACCTTCGCGCCCTGCGCGTGCCGTTCGGCCGATGCGGTGCACGTAGTCTTCAGCATCGTGCGGCACGTCGTAATTGATGACAAGTTTGATATCGTCGATGTCTATTCCTCTCGCAACAATGTCGGTGGCGACAAGGATGTCAATGCGCCCGGCTTTGAACGCGAGCATGACTTCATCGCGCTGCTTCTGCTCGAGGTCGGAATGCATGGCCGCGGCGTTATAGCCTCGGCGGGAAAGCAGGATACCCAGTTCCTTGACTTTCTGCTTAGCACCAGCAAAAAGAATGACGCGACTGGAGCCGTGTGACGAAAGCACGTGTTTCACGAGCGCCGTCTTGTCGCTTTCCTTGCATACGTAAACGCTTTGGTCGATATTTTCAGCGGGCTTGGACACGGCAATTTTCACCTGCACGGGGTCGTTCATGATGCTGTTTGCCAAGGCCGTTATCTTCTGCGGCATGGTGGCTGAGAAGAGAATGGTCTGGCGCTCGCGTGGCATTTCCGCAACAATCTTGAGGATGTCTTCGCTGAAGCCCATGTCTAGCATGCGATCGGCCTCGTCAAGCACGAGATGAGTGGTGCGGGAGAGGTCGAGCGTGCCCAACTGCAAATGCGTGATGAGGCGGCCAGGGGTGGCAATGACCACATCAGCGCCAGAGCTCAGGCTTTTTCTTTCCTGCTCATAGCGCGTACCGTCGTTGCCGCCGTAGACGGCCACACCGTTGACGTCCATATAATAGGCAAAGCCCTGCATGGCCTGGTCTATCTGCTTGGCCAACTCACGCGTAGGAGCCATGATCAAGCAGTTGACGGCATCGGCAGGATGGGGATTCTGACGGAGCAAGGTCAGCAGGGGCAAAAGATAGGCCGCGGTTTTTCCTGTGCCGGTCTGGGCGATGCCCATGACATCACGGCCTTCAAGGATTGGGGGAATACACTGTTCCTGGATTGGGGTGCATTCGTCAAAGTGCATATCGTAAAGAGCGTCGAGGATGTCGTCGCTAAGTTCTAAATCTGAGAAATACATGGGTGTGGGTGTCGTTTTAAAAATTCGGATTGCTAAGAACGGATGCCTGCATGGGGAAGGAAGAGCGAGGTTACTCTGGCGTCCGCTTGTAGAGAATAAAGGCAATGACGGCAAACACGGCATTGGGAATCCAGGCGGCCAAAGCGGCGGGCATCCCGGCATTCGTTGAGAAAGTGGCAGAGACGGTCTGGAACATGATGTAGGCGAAGCTCAAAGCCAACCCGATGCCCAGGGAGATTCCCATGCCTCCCTTGCGTTTCTGGGAGGAGAGCGACACGCCGATGACCGTTAGGATGAAAGCGGCAAAGGGCATGGCGAAACGCTTGTGGTATTCCACCTCAAAAGTGTTGACGTTGGGCGCTCCGCGCATTTTCTGTTTTCCGATAAATTCTCCCAACTGTGGCAGGGTCATTGTTTCCTGCTGGTTTTTGGTGTAGAAGAAATCGGAGGGCTCCATCATGATCATGGTGTCGAGCTTTTCCCCACTTGATATTTTCTCGCGCCTGCCTTTCAGCGTGCGTATATTGTACATACGGATTGTCCAGCTGTAGCGCCGGTCAGACAGCGTGTCGTACTGGATATTCTGGGCGGTTAGGTGCGAAACAAGTTTTTTGTCGACAAACTTGTCCAATGAAAATCCGTAGCCGCTTTTCGTCACATTGTCGAAATGGGTTATATAGGCAACAACGCCGGTGTCGACCTGCATTTGCACGTTATCGGCCGTGGTGGTGCTTTTTTTCTTGACGTAGGCATTCTCGAAATTCACCCTCGAAATGTTGCCGACAGGAATGACGTAAGCTCCCAGAAAAAAGGTGACCACAGCTATCAGGAAGGCCGAGAGCATATAGGGGCGCAAGAGCCTGCGGAAGCTCATGCCTGCGGCTTTCATGGCGATTATTTCTGAATTGGAAGCCAGATTGGAGGTAAAGAGGATGACGGCAATGAAGACGAAGAGGGGGCTGAACAGGTTGGAGAAATAGGGGATGAAGTTCAGATAATAATCGAAGACTATTTTCCGGACTGGCACGTGCGACTGCGTGAACTTGTCGATCTTCTCGTTGTAGTCGAAGATGATGGCAATGAGAATGACAATGGCAATGAGGAAGACGTAGGTGCTCAAGAATTTCTTCATGATGTACCAATCAATCCGTCCAATTCTGACAGACCCCATTGCCTGCTTCATCCATGTAGCCAGACGCTTGCCTATGTTTGTTTTTTTACCTGTATCTTTCATTGTTGGGGATGATGCGCCTGAGAGCGCGTTGCAAAATTAAAGTATGGCATTTCCATCGCAGGGCCTTACAGGTAGGGTGTTCAAAATCCAGAAAAAATCCCGCACGATTTTTGACCAAATAAACGCTATAACTCACTGATATTCTGCAACAATTATATGCATAATGTATCGGAATGGAAATTCTGCACGATTTTAAAATTGCAGTTTCTTGATTTACTGTTAGTTAGACATCTATTTTGGGGATAATTTGGACATAAAAATTATGTGGATTTTGAACACCCTACCTTACAGGGGCAGAAGCGAGAGTCGATGAGCACTGGTGAGAGATAGGGGCAAGCCCCTATCCTGGAATATGAGCCCCTTTCAGGGGAAGCGGCGCAACGCCATGCTATTTGGCCCAAAACCGCGCAGAGATTTTTCTGGATTTTGAACACCCAACGCTCTGGGGCATGACTTTGTTGGATTTTTAGCCGTGCTTGTCCGCCACAATATTCGTCCCCCTCACTTTGCGAGCAAAGTGAGCTACAATGCTGCGCCCCGTTCTCCGCCGCAAGAAATTCGTCAATTCGTTGTTACGCTGGCGGAGGCCAAAACAGAAATTCGTTGTCCCGTCCGCCACGAGCTTCGTTCCCCCGTTCGAATGCCTCCTGCGCTTTACAACCAATGTCCCATTAATCCTTAAAAGTATTATAAAACATTGATTTTCCTTTCTTCCGCCGCCCTCTCAGATTTAAAAACGTAACTTTGCACTGGTGGTATCAGTACCTATACCGAATCTAAGAATTTAATAAACAGTAAAATAACAAATAACAATGAGAAAAATCTTATTGACAGCCCTGCTGGTAGCGGGAGGGCTGACGGTTTCTGCGCAATCTCTGCCTAACGGGGATTTTCAACAATGGAAAACAACGTGTGGTAAATCAGACCAGACCTCTCCCAATTTCGGAAGTGCTCCTGCAGGATTAGCCACCCGTCCAGGTGTTGAACCGCAAGACTGGAATGGCTCAAACGTCAACCAGACGGTATTTGGTCAAAATGCTCATAGCGATGCGCTTGTTACCCGTCAGGGAGATACTGAAAATTTTTACGTCAGATTGGTATGCACCAAAGTCGGTGCTTTGGGTATCACTGCCGAAGCTCCAGCCTTTATCAATTTCGGAACTCCTTGGGTTTATGCCGTTAGCAAAAAAAATAAATGTGATGGCGGCGTGTATGGCGGTATGTCGTTCAGCTATAAGCCTGATGCCATAAAGGGACGCTACAAGCGTACGCCGGCTGCAACGAAAGAAAAAGCCCGCATCATTGCCTATCTGTGGTCGGGTACTTTCAAGTCTTCCATTCCTTCTGGGAACTCAAAAGAAAGAACGCAGGACGATGTCGACCGTGCAATCATGGGCCGCGTCAGTGGTGTCACTGGCGATGGCAAATTGGTGGCTTCTTGCGACTATGGATTTGAGACAACCAAGAACAACGATTGGGAAGAAATCATCGTGCCCATCAACTATAAGCGGACAGACGTTGTCCCCACCAAAATGAATGTCATCATTTCAAGTGACGACTATTGGACTCGCGGTAATATGGTTGAAAACAGCACCCTCGAAGTCGACGATGTGCAGTTCGTTTACTACCACGCCTTGAAGAACGTCACCTACAATGGTAAGCCCATTGAAGTAAAGGAAAACGAGTCACAGTTCTACATCCCTATTTCTCCAGACGAGACTTTCGATTTGAACAAATTGAAGTATGATAAGGTGGGCGTTGGTGCAACAGTGGAAGACCCTGTTTACGACGCAGCCAAGAACACCGTGACCATCACCGTCAAGGGTAACGACTTCGAAAAGAACAACAAGAGCGTAACGACCTACGTCTTCACGATTGTCAAGGAGCAGACGAACTTCACCGATGGCCTTTCCGTCAAACTTGAAGGAAGCGGCACATTCCCAATTTCCGATGCAACGATTCAGCTCGTCAAGGAATTAGACGACAGCTATACTTTCCAACTCAAGAATTTTAGTTTGGCACAGGGTCAAATTCCTGTCGGCACAATCCGCATCAAGAACCTCACGATTGACGGCAACCACATCACAGCCAAACAGACCATCAACATTGAGAATGGCGACGATGCAACGGTTGAGAGTTGGATGGGCCCGATGCTCCAGAATGTCCCTGTAGAATTGGATGCCACGCGCAACGGCGACAAGTTGGTTGCGAAGATTTTCATTGATTTTTCTGGTATGAAGATTCATGTGCTCTTCGCTCCGACGGTAGACATCGACGGCACAACAGACGTAAAGACCATCGAACCGGGCATGAAGAATATCCGTTTCACCCGTCCTTTGAAGAAGGGTTGGAACTCCATCTGCCTGCCGTTCAATATGTCTGCTTTTGATTTTGAAAATAGCACTGACACCAAGCTTCAGGCCCTCGCCTCTTACGACGGCGAAGTCCTCAACTTCGAAGAAGTGGAGAATTTGGAAGCCAACGTGCCTTATCTCGTTTACATCACTGGCGCCAACTCGGAAGATCGCATGTTCCACGGATTCAATATCGGCACAGAAGTATTTGCCGCCGAGCCCCAGGCCCAGTGCCGTGGCGGTTTCTGTTTCCAGGGCAACTACACGCCGAGCTTCGCCATGAGAAACCGTTATGGTGTTGCCGACCACGGTGCCGAAGGCCAGTTCATCCAGAAGGGCGGCGAAAAGTCCACACTTCCAGCCACAGGCGCTTACTTCACGGCCAGCGGCAAACCAGCGAGCGTGAAGCTCAACTTGGGCGGTGAGGTGACTGGCATCAACAGCAACGGCGTCATCATCAGCGACAGCGCTTCAGCTCCCGTCTTCGACCTCAAGGGCGTGCGCGTCAGCAACGGTTCTCTCGAAGGTCTCCCCAAGGGTCTTTACATCCAGGGCGGCAAGAAAGTTTATGTGAAATAACCCAACAACATAAAAAAATGAAGAAAACATATAGCGCTCCCAAGAGCGTAGCAATACAGGTCGTTGCCGAAGGCCCTTTGGCCCTCTCTGCAGGTAGCAGTCTTTCTGGCAACGGCGGCATCAATTCTGGCGTACGTCCAGGCGAAGATACGTTTGAGGGCGAGTTCAGTTCCAACAAACAGGGCTGGAGCGCCGACAACTGGAGCGAGGAAGAATAAAACTCCATAAATCTTTAATAAATTACCGGGTGTTCGGAATCAAGCGATTCCGCGCACCCGGTTTTTGTTTGCGGCGTTGTCGTCGCTTAACCATCTTCGCGCCCCTCACTTTGCGAGCAAAGTGAGCTACAGTGCTTCGCCCCCTCTCTCCCTTATTTCCCCGAAAAATCGCGCCCCAATTCCCTCGAAATCCTTACCTTTGCGTTCCAACCCCTTGCTTATGAACCACAATGACAACTCCTTGCCCCCGTTGCAACTCAACGCGGCGCAAACCACACTGCTTGAGAATATCATGGCGGCCCTCGGCCGTTCGCCTGCCTATGCCCATGCCCCCACCATGCGCCAGCTCATGGCTTACCCCTATGCCGCCACCGATGCCGCGCTCCCCGAGGCCCAGCGCCTCCAGGTCGCCGCCGAAAGCGCACTGAATGAACTCCGCATGGCGCAGATGGGATGGTCCATGCTCGGCGTCAGCACCCTCAAAACCCTTGCCAGCGAGGTGAAAGCCCTCGAGAAGGCCCACCCCGAATGGGCAGTGCGTCCCGTCAACAGTTCTGCTCCCGCTCCGCGCACGGCGGCCCCAGCCCTCCCCGTCATGGAGGTGAAAGCCGAGCGCCCGTCCCAGTCGTCGCAGCAGCCGAATGCCGCCGCCACCAACCACCGTGCCCCCCTCTTCCGCCAAATCACGCCCGACGAGCGCCGCGCCAACCTCATCATTCTTCTCGCCTGCGTGCTGACCGTTGGCTCCATTTTAGCCGCCTCCGCTGTTGCCTACTTCGGCTTCGATGCCGCCAACGTGGCCAAAGACATCGCCGTCGGCGCTGGCACGGTGGCCACGCTGCAACTCGTGCGCGTTGCCCGACAGTGGCACCGCCGTTTCGCCGTGCGCTTCAATCTCTGCCGCCTCGCCGTCTGCCTCGCGCTCCTCTTCTCCTCCGCCGCCTATCATGGTGCCCGCGGCATCGTGAAGGGCATCTGTCTCTTGGCGTCCAACGACCATCTCTACGCCCCCTCCGCCATCTCCGGCATGGTGCTCTGCACCTTGGCGGCCCTGGCAATGAAATACGCTGTCAACCGCCTCCCCGCCGCGCATTTCCATCGGGCACCCTGGCTCGGCTGGGGCATCAGTTTGCTCCTGACGCTGGCGGCAGGCTTTTTCTTGAGCATGGCCATTCAAAAATGAGGAAAACGCACGGTGACCTTTCGCGTAGGGTGTTCAAAAACCAGAAAAAACTCTGCACGATTTTGAGCCAAATAACATGGCAGTTGCGCCGCTGCCCCTGAAAAGGGGCTCATATTCCAGGA
>OKSS01000025.1_pt1 | contig 40115 bp, 33 predicted proteins | sample 1633641 | NCBI WGS metagenome assembly OKSS01 (sample SAMEA3879549, study PRJEB24766) | human gut metagenome | biome: human-associated habitat; feature: feces | place: USA | collected 1985/1987
CGGCGGCTTGCCGTGGGTTCAGGTCGAACAGCTTGGCGGTGAGGTCGATGGCATCGCCTTTGGCTCCGCAGCCAAAGCAGTAATAATAGGTGTCGTTCAGCTTCATGCTGGGGTCGCTGTCAGAATGGAACGGACAGCACACCATGCCATGGCGGTCGGGCTCCATGCCGTACATTTCTTCCACCTGCCGAACGGTGATGGCGGACTTGATCTTTTGATATAAACTCAAAATCTCTCCTTTGGTCAAAGGTTCTGGCACGGATCAATTTGATCCCTGCCACGTTCAAAGTCACCGGTGTTCCCCCAATGGGAACTTCGGTGAAGCCGGTCTCCCTTGCTGCCTCCCGACAGGAAATCTTTTTGGACTCTGTGTCGGCCCCATGCAGGGCGCTCGCTCCCCCGATGGGAGGTCTTGGCGGTCTGGGCAGTTCGGACGGTCATTCTGTTCTCAAGGTCCTGGTATGAAAGATATTTCAGAGGGCTTTCGCGGGAAGCCCTTAATATGTTCGCTGCTGGGGAGTTAATATGTTTTCTTTCTGTCTATAGGATAGCACCGCAATGGCCACTGTGCCGTATATCCATAATGTCGGAAAACAGGTGCAGAATCAGCAAAATTCCACGCTTATGGACAGGAACTGCCGGAAGTGGTATACTGTGCAAAAAACATCGGAGGTGCGACCATGAACATCAAGCTGACACTGGGAGAACGGCTCAAAGACCTGCGTGTGGAGCGGAATCTGAAGCTAGAAGCTCTGGCAGAGCAGACGGGTCTGTCCAAATCGGCGCTGTCGAAGTATGAGAGCGACGATGTGACCGACCTCAGCATTTATGCGGTGACAACGCTGGCTGAGTTTTATGGTGTGACCACGGATTACCTGCTGGGTGTGACGGAAAACAAAAAACGCCCAGATGCAGTCCTTTCGGACTTGCATCTGAGCGATGGCGCAGTGGACGTATTAAGGAATGGAAAATTCAATCATCGGCTGCTGTGTGAGCTTCTGGAACATTCCGATTTTGCCCGGTGGATGACCGACCTTGAGATCTGTGTGGATGGTCTGGTCAGTGACCGCATCCGGGACATGAATGCCATGGTAGAAGCTACCCGGCAGGAGCTGGAAAAGCGATACCATGCCGATACAGAGGACCTGACCATGCGGACGCTGAAGGCAGCGCAGATCAACGAGGACGAATATTTCGGACGGATCCTCTACGATGAGCTGGCGGCGATCTTAAAGCAGATCAAAGCGGCACATGGGACCGATAAGACCACATCGGACGGTGCAGCGATCGAGCAAGCAAAAAAGCAGCTTGAAAATGCGCAGAAGTTTGAAGGTTCCCCGTTGGAAAAGAAGATGAATGTCCTGATGGGACAGATCGGCATCGACTATTCCAAGCTGACGAAAGAAGAACAGATGACTCTGCTGCGGGTGTTCAACAAATCCTCCATGTTGAAGCACCGCACAAAAGCAGGGATGCGTGGTAAGCACAGACGTTGATCATTTGCCTTGCGGCTTATAGGAGAAACGCTGCTGCGGCAGGAAGGAGAACGTACACCATTGGTTCCTCTGAAAGCCTGCGCTGGGTGGCAGAGACCGTCAATAGCCACGCCCATCTGCGCATCCTTCTGCCACAGAACAGGTGCTTGCCGGAGCCTTTCGCAGCCCCTTTTCCGCGTCAGCCGGAACCAAGGTGTAACACACTAGACTTTGCAGGCAAAGTCGTGTGCCAAAGGGGTGCTGCGGCCCCTTTGGAAACCCAAAAGAAACGCCCATCAACTGCGCTGCTCGTCCTCGGCCAGTGCGCTGATCCGCTTGCCCATGGCCTTGACCAGCGGAACGACGAGCGCATTCCCCATGGTGAAATAGCGCAGTCGTTCCGGCATCCCGGCTGTCCAATCATCTGGGAAGCCGTTGAGCCGTTCGCATTCGATGGGCGTTAGCGTACGCAGCCGTTGGGTCCGTGGGTCTGCGACTACATGGGTGCTGCGGGAAACGGAGCCTTCGCTGGTGAGCATCGTGCGGGCAGGAAAGTCGGAACGATCGGGAAACGCCATGGAGCCTTCCGAAAAGAAATAAGTAGAACCGTTCCTACGGTGGCGGGTCTCCTGCTTTGCGCCCTTGAGATACCGCCAGTGGTCGATGTCGGCGGCGGAAAGGAAATATCGCTCTGCAAGTGGGGCGGTCTCCAGCACGGAGCAGAGCGGCTTATATGGGAATTGAAGAGGGATGCTCTCGACGGAATAAAAGCGTCCGTTGACCATGAGCCCGGAGGCGTAGAAGTGGCAGGATTGTGCGGCAGACAGATCCTTCAAATCGAGATAACGAAACTCATCGAGCCATCCCTCGCTGTATTTCCGTTCAAAACCATACAAGGGAAAGATGGGGGCAAAGAAGCCGTCCTGCAGGAGCAACTGGTGGGCACCTTTCAGACCCTCCACACAGATGAGGTCCGCCGCTTTTCGGAACAGGGCGGTGTCGTTTCGGAAGGCAAAGAGAAAGGTGCGCCGCCTGCGCTGTGCTTCGCCATAGTCGGCGGCATTTATCACCCGCCATTCGACGGCATAGCCTGCTTCATAGAAGCACCGTAGGATGATGGAAAAGTCACGCCCTTTTTGCCATGCTGGAGACTTGATGAGCCGGTCTACGTTTTCCAAAAGGACATAGCGGGGCCTGTGTGTCCGTAGGATAGCGTTGATCTCCCACCAAAGAACGCCCTTCTTCCCTTCTATCCCTCGTGCGCCCTTTTTGGCGATGGAGTAATCCTGACAGGGAAAGCCACCGACCAAAAGGTCGTGTGGAGGGATGTTTCCTTTGGCGGTCACGATGTCCTGACAAACGTGTTCTGGACGATGCCCGAAATGCCGTTCGTAGCACTCGAAAGCAAATTGGGAACGCATGGATGGTTCCCACTGATTCGCCCAGACAGTCTGAAAGCAGGAGGAAGCCTGCTCCAGTCCAAGGCGAAAGCCGCCGACCCCGGCGAAAAGCTCAACAACACGGATCTGCTCCATGATAGGGCACCTCTTGATCGTGACGAAAAAGCATAAAAACCAAGGCCGACTATGCAGCCTTGGTTTTTTGTTATAAGATATCCAGTAATTGCTTGCCCATTTGGGTGATGAGCGGAACGACAAGGGCATTGCCCATGATGAAGTAACGCTGACGCTTCGGCATCCCAGTGTCGGTCCAGCCCGTCGGGAAACCGTTCATGCGTTCGCACTCCTCCGGCAGCAGGATGCGTAACTTCCCTGTTTTAGGGTCGATGATCGCATGGGAGCTGCGGTTCTTGGTGCCCTCACTGGTGAGCATCGTACGACCGGGACGGTCGAGAGGATCTGGGAACGCAATGGGACCTTCGGAAAAGGTGTAGGAGTAGCCGGTCTTGGAAGTGCGCTCGATGGTCTTGGCACCCTTCATGTACTTCCACTTCTCCAGATCCTCATCCTCGATGAAGAAGCTCTTGTCGATATCGCCGTTGACAACGATATCGCCGAGCAGCATCGGTTCCTTACCGTTCGGGACGGCTTCCAGAGAGAAGATCTTACCGTTGCACAGCACACCGCTGTTGTAGAAAGCGGCTCTGAAACGGTTCGTTACGTCAACGGTGTCGGTATATTCATTGAAATCGACGGTGGTCACTTTCTTAGGGTCTGCGACCTCAGAATGCACCGGGAATGCATGGGCAAAGAAGCCCTCCTGCATCAGCCAGACACGACCGTCCTTTGTGTCCGCAGAGAAACACGAGGTCATACGCTCATATTGCTTGGTGGTGTTCTTGAATGCAAAGATGAAGGTGCGCCGTCTGCGCTGGACGCAGCCATAGTCTGCGGCATTGATCACGCGCCATTCGATGCCATAGCCTTCTTCCTGTAGGCATTTCAGGATGATGCCGAAATCACGGCCACGCTGGGATGCAGGAGACTTCAGAAGACGATCTACGTTTTCCAGCAGGACATAGTTCGGATGATTCTTCTGGATGATCTGATAGATAGACCACCAGAGGACGCCTTTTTTGCCTTCGATGCCTTTGGCACCTGTGCTGGCAACGGAATAGTCCTGACATGGAAAACCGCCCACCAGAAGGTCGTGCGGCGGCACTTGATCGATAACAGTGGCGATGTCTGCGTTCACACAGTGGGAATCTTCGCCAAAGTTCTTGCTGTAGCACTTATAAGCCCATTGACCAGCTTGGCCGGGTTCCCATTGGTTTGCCCAAATCGTTTTGAATCTTTCGGAACAACGCTCTAATCCAACGCGGAAACCGCCAACGCCGGCAAATAGCTCGACAACACGGATATCGCTATTTGCTGACACTTTCATAACACCTCATTTTGTGATATACTTAGTAATAAGTATACAATTTTTCGTTAAAAAGATCAAGACTTTTTTGAAAGTTTTTATAGAAAGCCTTTCTTTTATATCGGTGGGCTTTCTATGGTTCGATATGATTATAGCAAAAATAGATAAAAAGATCAAGCTATTTTTTTGAGGAGGTCAAGAGGTGTGATGGAGCAGCGGAAGTACAAGACCAAGCAGGAAGTTCTCATTCGCGGACAGGAAGCGGTGGGTAAAACGCTGGGCGAGATCGACAAGACCGGGCGTATCGCCACAGGTAAAGGTGCAATCGGCACGGTGGTAGAAGAAAGCTGGTTCGGGTACAAGCCCAATAGCAAACCCGCCCCGGACTTTGAAGAAGCTGGCGTGGAGCTGAAAGTGACTCCCTATCGCCGGACACCTCGTGGCATTCAGGCCAAGGAGCGGTTGGTCTGCGATATGCTGAACTATGAAGAAGAATATGGCAAGACCTTCGCAACCAGTGCTTTCTGGACAAAGTGCGCCTGTATGCTCCTGATGTCCTATGAACACAAGGATGGTGTTCCAAAAGTCGATTTCACCATCGACAAGGCGGTGCTGTTCCAGTTTCCGGACGAAGATTTAGAGGTCATCCGTAATGACTGGAAGATCTTGATGGACAAGATCAAGGCAGGACAGGCACACCTGATCAGTGAGGGCGATACCATGTATCTGGCAGCGTGTCCGAAAGGCCGCAACTCGCAGGATACCCGGTCGCAGCCATTCAGCCCTATCCCGGCCATGAAGCGGGCGTACTCGCTGAAGTCCAGCTATATGACGCAGATCCTGCGGCGGTACATCTTCGGGGACGAACCCTGCGAGAAAATCATCAAAGACCCGGCAGCGTTAAGAACGACCAGCTTTGAGGACTGGTTCAGCGCAAAAGTCCGGCCTTATGTGGGAATGAGCAGGACGGAACTTAAGGCACGGCTGGGCGTAGAAACGAATGCCAAGAACCTCAACGAGCTTTTAGTGGCAGCGATGCTTGGCGTGAAAGGGCATCTGTCGAACACAGAGGAATTCCAAAAGGCAGGCATCCAACTCAAGACCATCGCCATTGAACCGAATGGCAGTATAAAAGAGAGTATGTCCTTCCCTGTGATGAACTTCTGTGCAATGATGAACGAAACGTGGGAAGAGTCTGCGCTCTATGACCTTCTTGCACCGACCAAATTCCTGTTCATCATTTTCCAAAAGTCGAGGGACGGCGAGTGCTACTTCCAGAGGGTGAAATTCTGGAATATCCCGGCAGAGGATCTGGAAGAGGTGCATCATGTGTGGCAGCGTACGGTCGATACCCTACGGGAGGGCGTTCACATCTGGAAAGATGCCAGCGGGCGGAACCGCAATAACTTGCCTAAGGCATCGGAAAGCCGTGTGGCTCACGTCCGCCCCCATGGGCGGGATAGTACGGATACCGCGCCCCTGCCTACGGGTGGTTCTATGACGAAGCAGTGCTTCTGGCTGAACAATTCGTATGTAGCAAAACAAATTGGAAAGGAATAAAATATGCCGCCGATTTTAAACCAAGATATTCGAGAAAGAGTACGTACTACCATTTCTAAAAGAGCACCACAAAATACAACAAAACAGATAAAATTAGAAAATATTGAGAACTTCAATAATCTTTCAAGAGAGGGACTCGAAAACGGGAATATTGAAAGGCGAATACTATTATATGAAACGCATTCTCATGAAAAAGTATATATGCAATATCCCGGAATTGAGAGTAAAAGAAATGGGCAACGTAATTTTTTGTTAGACGCACGTCCGATTATACAAAAGTCTGACGGTGAGATTGTGCCAGATATGAATTTTGGTCGGATTTGGGATATCATCGACAGAATCGGACAAGGGCATCAAGCAAATCTCGATGTATTAGCTGTTCTTTTTTTAAGAATAGCATATATGATTGGATATCAACATAACGATACAGAATATTTGAGCGAAACCATAAATGTTATAACAGGCGAAGTAATCGAATCGAGCATGACACGCTTTTGTTGGAATTCACTTATTCTTGACCCGGATGTTGTAGAAACCCTTGGTGATAGTTTTGGATTGTTGGGAGGTGTTTCACTAGAAGGATTTTTGTATTATAATGATTTGCTTGCCCAAAATGAGGATTGCAAATATTCATATTTGAAAGGACAGCAGTGGGATTTTAAGTCCGGAAGAATCAATAATTGTCTTTCGCATTTGACGGTTATAGCGCATATGCAGGGACATATGGGAATTTCAGAACTGATCAATAAGTTTCAACACGGAGGTGTAGCACCACTGGCTCAAAATAAATTTAATGAAGTATGCGGTGATTTGGTGATACAAGAATAATGAAACATCCGAAATCATATGACACGACCCCGGAAACATCCAAGCGGATGTCTCGTGTCCACCTGAAGCAAGGCAAGGCGGAAGTGCTTTTGGCGAAGCGTCTGTGGCATCTGGGGTTTCGGTATAGGCTAAACGATAAGCGTCTCCCCGGCTCTCCCGACATTGCCGTCCTGAGATATAATATCGCTATCTTCGTGGATGGTGAGTTTTGGCATGGGCAGAACTGGGAAGAACGCAAGCCGAGGCTGAAACGTAACCGGGAGTACTGGATAGCCAAAATCGAGGAGAATATCTCACGAGATATTCGGGATGATAAGGCTTTGCGAGCGCAAGACTGGTATGTTATCCACTTCTGGGAGAAAGAAGTGTTGAAAGATACGGATGGGTGCATTAATGCGATTCAGGAGTTGGTAGAACAAAGGATTGAGGAGAGGATGGATGAAGTAAAGGAGGAGTATCATGAGTGAAATAAAAACATCGGCGAAGGGAGTCGATTATGCGGATCCGTGTACATTGCAGATAAAGAAAAGAGTATATTCACAGGCACTGCTTATGCGGATTCCACATGACCATACTGATGTGCAGGATATTTCATTGAAAATCGGACGGTATAATATTCCTTACGGCCTAGAAAGTAAAAAGCCTAAAAGCGAATTGACGCTGAATAATGAAGAACTTGATGCGTTGATTCGTTATATTTCTGAGAATTATAAACCACTGATGCTAGGGCAGGGAGAATATATAAATGTTTCAGAGGAAAGCGCAACCTTGGTCGAGAATTTTAAGCGGCTAATAGAAGGTCAAAGTGATACCGCGCGTATGCTGATTGAAAATGGGATTTTGTCGGATAATGTTTTTCTTGCGGCCAGTGTTATAAAAAAGCGCGACGCACTTATTGAACTTCGGGAAAAACTTCAGGAAGAACAGCCGGAAAGATACTGGCAAGAGTGGTTTACAAGGAATAAGTGGGTCCTAGGATCTGATTTTGCACAAATCATTGATGAGCGCGTGATTGATACAGAGAATATTGCGGATTACATTATGAAGTCATATGATGGCTTTGTTGATTTAGTAGAGATAAAGAAACCAAATGGGTTGCCGTTTTGGGCGAGTACAAAAGATCATGGCAATTATGTTCCATCGGCCGATTTGACTAAAGCTATAACGCAATGTCTCAATTATATTTATGCGATTGAATTAGAAGCGAACAGCACGAAATTTACGAGACGTATAGGAAGTAGAGTAATCAAACCACGTTGTATTTTGATTTTTGGACGGTCGTATGACTGGAACGATGAGCAACGAGAAGCGTATAGAATTCTGAATGCGGCGTATAATCAAGTGTCGATTTTGACGTATGACCACATTTCAGAGCGGGCGCAAAATGTGCTGGGAGCGGAGGCAATAGAAAGTGTAGGCGATGATTGGATGCAAGAATAAACTGCAAGCAAAAGACCTTTAGGCGCAAGGAAATGAGATATGCAAATAGAGGAAAATATATATGCGAAACATTGAGATGACATACCATGATGTCTATTATTACTGCAATATTATAGACAATCTGCTCTATTGCTTTACTTCTTCGATAGATTGGATTAGTACTGGTGCTCAATATACCGAGCCATTTTATGAAGAGAACAACGAAGATTTTTCCAAGTGGACTTCACTTCATGGCTTTTGTGATTTCGTAATACGCAGACTGCTATTTAAAGATGAACATGAGCAATTGGAAAAAATACAGGAAAGATATGATGAACTTGAAATTGCAAATAAAGAGGAACGGCTAAAAAGAGCGTTTAATGACAGTGGGAGCAAGGACTATAATTTGGAAGTAGATAATATCTTTAAGATATATAGGATACCACATGAACCATTCTTTTCATATTTGATAACACATGAAGTTGAATCTTTTGTAGACGCATACGACGATTTTACAATGTATGATGACGAATTAGACGATGCGATAGAACATTTATCAAGGGAACTTTTCTATATTCTTTTTCAGAATCGGATGTTTCTGTATAGATTTAATTCGTATATGGCAAACGCAAATCCAACGACTAGAAAACGGTGCTATATACCTAAATGGGTGAAAAATGCGGTAAGATATAGAGACCGAAATAGGTGCGTATGCTGCGGAAAAGATTTATCAGGCGGATGGGATTGTGAAGATGAAGAATCTGTACACTTTGACCATATGGTTTCGCTTTGTGCCGGTGGATTGAATGATTTATGTAATATTCAGCTTCTTTGTAGTAGCTGTAACATAAAAAAGTCTGATGGCTCGTATACAAGGCAGATATACAAAGACTGGTATGATTTTGAAGGATGAAAGCATAGAACTTAATTCTTATATGCTGACACTCTTGGATTTGCGCTGACTTTTACGCTGACATTTCGGGATTTACGCTGAAAATACGCTGACTTGGCATGGTTTACGCTGAATTTACGCTGAAAACGCGTAATCGCGCGAACAAAGCGCGAATAAATCCAGCTGACCGCGAATAAACTGCGAACCAAAATCGCACGGGCGTGCATTTTTCATGCGTGGGAAGGTGCGACGTGAAAGTGAGAATTTGCAAAAATAAACTGTAATACGATTGAATTTCGGAAAAGTGGAATCGCACGCTGGAATGCACGCGTGCAATGTTGCCTGAATAAAAGTCAGCGATAAAAACGCGCGCCGCGCGATTAGCAGTTTTGCCGCGCGTTTTCTAAGGCTCAATCTTCCAGCCTGCCGTGGTCACACCCCAGCGACAGATAACGCTCCATCTCCCCTCTCAGCACCATCTGTGCGTACTCCAAGGGCTTGTTGTAGAGCAGCCAGTCCAGTTCTGCCCGCTGTGCCGGGGTGTTGCCGTACTCGTCCTCAACGGCGATGCAGTCGATGGCAATGGTGGTGCCATCCTCGAACCGGGCTTCCACCCGGTTAGTGTCCATGTTGTAGCGGCAGGTAAGCAATTTTGTCATAGTAGTATCCTCCAAGACTTGATTTTTGGTGTGTAGTCACTCGAACCAATGCCGTCAAGTCGTTGTCGGATGAAGTGGTTTTTAGTTTGTCCGGGAGTAAGTGCACGGTTTCTGCACGGTTTTTGCACGGTTTCAAAACGTGCAAAGGGTGCAAATCGTTGCAAAATCGGACAAAGGGTGCAGAAACTCGAAGCTCAAAACCTGCGATATATCGCGAAGAAATGACGTTAAAACGTAACTTCCAAAAATTGAGGGAATCGCCCGGCGTGCGCTACGAATCAGTAGGCCGGGGGTTCGAGTCCCTTCCATCGCACCAAATAATGAAAATCCGAACCTTTTCTCGATAGGAGAAGGGTTCGGATTTTTTGTGTTCTTTGGAAAGCAAAATGCCGCGGTTGCGCAGCAATGAAAGCCCCAGTGGGGCTTTTGAGCGACCGAACGGTCTTGCGTTAGCAAGATGGAGGGGCCTCCGCCCCGACAAGTGACCATAAAAGAAAAATACCGCCCACGCAGCGCAGCGATGGATTTTGTCGGGTGAAGTAAGCGGCAAAATGAATCGGGTGTGTTGCGGGAAGGTAAGTTCTTTCGTGGACTTTTCCTCACGGAAGTGGTGGGTCTCACGGTGATAACCAACCACTTTCTGTGCCTGTGTTCAAAATGAACACGACCACATTTTGTGGGTGGTTTCAAACCAATCCACAAAGACGGTGGGATTTACAGGAAAAATACCACTGTATGTGAAATTCGTCAAGAGGGTTTTGGAAAATCCCTATTCTCACACTCATCCACCCTATCATGTGGGGAACCACGGGCATGATCTTGTGATCATGCGTTCTCCCAAAATGCTGACCCCAAATGAATACGATGTGTTTTTCAGCTTTCTGGAAAACACGGTGATGAAAAACGCATACTGACAGTAAAACCGCTCCGAGCGTTCTGCCCGGAGCGGTTTTGCGTCAGCAGTATTTATGCAGAACGGTCATAGACGGAGGGAGAAGTCATGCGTCCTTGCACAGCTTGGTCAATTCTTCGATGGCGGCATCCTCGTCCGGGCCATCGGCGGCGATGGTCACGGTCTCGCCGCACTTCACGGCCAGACCCATTACGGCAAAGATCTTCTTCATGTCGGCGACTTTGCCGTTCTTAGTCATAGTGACTTTGCTCTCAAAGCCTTTGGCAGCTTTGCTCAGGATACCGGCGGGACGGGCGTGCAGACCTTCTTTGTCCTGAATGGTGATATCGATGCTCTTCATAAAAAATCTCTCCTTTTTGGAATCGTTATTGTAAGTGCTCCAGCACATAGTTCATATCGGAAGTGGTCTTGAGCTGTTCCAGCGCATCCTCGTCTTCCAAAATCTCGCAGACATTGCCCAGCAGGTCGAGATGGTCGTTGCCGACACCGGCAATGCCGAACACGAGGTAGGCTTTTTCATCGCCGAAGTCCACGCCCTGCGGATATTGCAGCAGGACAACGCCGGACTTTTTAACGGTGCCCTTCTTCTGGCTGGTGCCGTGGGGAATGGCTACGCCCATGCCCATGTAGGTGCTCACCAGCTTTTCGCGCTCCACCATGGCATCGGCGTAACTGTCATCCACATAGCCGCGCTTTGCCAGCAGCGCACCGGCGGCACGGATGGCCTCCTCCTTGGTGACGGAGGGCAGACCCAGCTGGATGTCCTCCGCCTGGATCTTCATCACGGAACCGTTGGCTTTGGAAGCCTCGGTCACGGCAGCCGCCAGAGGGGCTACGGCTGCATTGCGCAGGTCGGATACGATCTCCTCATTGGCGGCAGCTTCGGCCTTGGCATCCAGTGCCGGGGTAGTGGAGGTCAGTGCATTGTACAATGCGTCCAGATGCGGATCTGCAAGGAAGTTATCCAATGTAACAAGCTGTGCCTGCGGGGCGCACTTGGCGGCACGGTCAGCCAGAACGCGCTGGCAGACCACCACGTCCGCGTCGGCGGGGATGGTATCCACGCTGGAGTTGGTCACGGTCAAGTCGGGGCGCTCCGCCTTAATGCGGTTGTGGAACTTGGTAGCACCCATGGCGCTGGAACCCATACCGGCATCGCAGGCAAAGACGATCTTGCGGATCTGACCGACATTTACGGCAGTAGGCTCAGGAATCTCGCCCTTAGCCTGTGCCTTCATCTCCTTCATTTCATTCTGGGCATCGGTCAGGCTCTTGGTGTGACCGGAGGTCGCTTTCAGAATGACCGAGGACAGGATAAAGGAGACTGCACCGGCGATGACAACGCCCAGCAGAACGGTGAGAATGGAATCCCGGGGAGCCATTGCCATGTAGGCGATGATGGAACCGGGAGAAGCAGGACCGGACAGACCTGCACCGGTCATAGAGTAGAACAGGATGGCGCAGAAGTTGCCCACGATGGGGGCGATGATGATCACGGGGTTCATCAGGATGTAGGGGAAGTAGATCTCGTGGATGCCGCCCAGCAGGTGGATGATCACAGCACCGGGAGCGGACTGGCGGGTGGTGTCGTCCTTGCAGAAGAAGCAGTAGGCCAGCAGGACACCAAGACCGGGACCGGGGTTGGCTTCCAGCATATACATGATGGAACGACCGGTCTCAGCAGCCTGACTTGCACCGATGGGGCTGAAGATGCCGTGGTTGATGGCGTTGTTCAGGAACAATACCTTGGCAGGCTCAATAAAGATGGACACCAGCGGCAGCAGGCTGTGCGCCACAAGGAAGTCCACACCGGCGGTCAGCACGGTGAGGATGGCAGTCATGAACGGGCCGATGACGTAGTAGCCGAGGATGGCCAGCAACATACCCAGAATGCCGATGGAGAAGTTGTTGATCAGCATCTCGAAACCGGCGGGGATATGGCCTTCCACCTTCTTATCGAATTGCTTGATGACCCAGCCGGCCAGAGGGCCCATGACCATGGCGCCCATCAGCATGGTGTAGTCCGAGCCGCAGATGCAGCCCACCACGGCGATGGCGGCGATGACGCGGCCGCGGTCGCCTGCAATCATCTTGCCGCCCTGCCCTGCAATGAGGATGGGCAGCAGGTAGGTCAGCATCGGGGATACCATGCTGGCCAGCTTTTCGTTGGGGAACCAGCCCGCTTCAATGAACAGAGCAGTGAGGAAGCCCCACGCGATGAATGCGCCGATATTCGGCATGACCATGCCGCTGAGGAACTTGCCAAAGCGGGAAACAGCGTTTTTCATTTGTAGCTCTCCTTTTTCACTTGAAAGGCAGGCGGTGCAGCTCCTGTGGCATGGGAGCTGCGGCCTGCGGACGGTTGTTCGGAGGAGCTTTCGTTTCGTTCTGGCACTATTCTAGCCGATAATGCGCCGGATTTCAATGGTGACAAGCGGTGGGGTTGTCACCGGAGGATGGTGACACCAGTGGGCTGATACGGCAACATTTCCAATGGATGCGCGGGTGATTTGTGCATATTTGCTGATGCGCCGGGATACAAGACGGGAACAAGGAAGCTTTTGTCACCGGGCAATGGTGACAAAAAACACACAACTTCTTTTCTGCGTTGGGGGCTGGCAGACGGGGTGGCACTATGCTACAATAGAAGCAATGGGTAACTTTTGGGAAAAGGAGAGAAGCAACATGGGTGCGGTGTATCGTGAGGAACTGTCGGCAAATGCACGGAAGCTGATCGAGCAGCTGCTCAGCCTTCCGCAGGGCTGGGTGACGGCGGCGGCGCTGGCTGAAAGCATCGGGGTCAGCCGCCGCACCGTGCTGCGGGAGCTGCCCGCTGTGGAGCAGTGGATGCAGGCTGCCGGGGCACATTTTGTGCGGAATCCCGGCAAGGGTCTGCTGCTGGATGAAGCGCCGGAGCGGCGAGACGCACTGCGCACCCAGCTGAACAGCGGCGACAGGAAAGAACTTTCCCGCGCAGAGCGGCGGCAGCAGCTTTTGACAAGGCTACTCAGCGAGCAGGAGCCCTGCAAAACAGCGGTACTGGCACGGGCGCTTGGCGTTTCGGAAAGCACGCTGTCTGCGGACTTGGATGAACTTGAGACCAAGCTACACCCCTACCGGGTGGAGATGTTCCGCCGCCCCGGCGTGGGGGTCTGGCTGCAGGGGGATGCTTCTTCCTACCGGAGGGTGGTGTCTGCCCTGCTGCTCCATTGCAGGACAAGTGCGGTAAAGGACTGCCGCTTGGGCTATCTGCAGGCACAGCCGCCGGTCTATGAGCCGGGGCGCATCGTGCTGGGGGCACTGGTGCTGCTGGCTCCGGACGACGGGAACGGCGTCCCGGTGGAGGTCATGCAGAATGTCAGCGGGCAGCTGATCGAAACGCCCCGGCTGATGGAGGCACTGCGCACAAGCGTGTGCATCCGGATGTAGCCGAGCACCCCGCCATCATGGGTCACGAGTTCGCCGGTGATATCGTCAAGGTGGGCAAGGCGCATCAGGACAAGTTCAAGCCCGGCATGAAGTTCACCCTGCAGCCCGCCCTGAACTACAAGGGCACCATGTGGAGCCCCGGCTACTCCTACGAGTTCTTCGGCGGCGACGCCACCTACTGCATCATCCCTGCCGAGGTCATGGAACTGGGCTGCCTGCTGGAGTACAAGGGCCGTGCTTACTACGAGGCTTCTCTGGCCGAGCCTATGAGCTGCTCCATCGGTGCTTTCAACGCCGCCTACCACACCAAGATGGGTGTGTACCATCACGATATGGGCATCAAGAAGGGTGGCAAGCTGGCGATTCTGGCCGGTGCAGGCCCCATGGGTCTGGGTGCTCTGACCTACGCACTGCACCGTGATGTGCGCCCCGGCATGGTGGTGGTCACCGATATCAACGAGGATCGTCTGGCCCGTGCGGAGTCCCTCTTCCCCCCGAAGGAGGTCAAGGAGAAGGACGGCATCGACCTGTACTTCGTCAACACCGCCAACATGGCAGACCCCGCTGCCGAGCTGCGGGAGCTGACCGGCGGTACCGGCTTTGATGATGTGTTCTGCTACGCCCCCATCGCGCCGGTGGTGGAGCTGTCCAGTGCTGTGCTGGGTCGTGACGGCTGCCTGAACTTCTTTGCAGGCCCCACCGACAAGCAGTTCAGCGCCAAGATGAACTTCTACGATGTGCACTACAATTCTACCCATGTCATGGGCACCACCGGCGGTAATACCGCCGACATGATCGAGTCGCTGGAACTGACCGCCGCTAAGCGCATCGACCCGGCTGTGATGGTCACCCACATCGGCGGTCTGAACGCCGCTGCCGAGACCACCCTCAACCTGCCCAAGATCCCCGGCGGCAAAAAGCTGATCTACACCCACCTGACCATGCCCCTCATCGCCCTGACCGATCTGCGTGCCAAGGGCGAACAGGACAACGACCCCCGCTATACCGCACTGGCTGACATCGTGGATGCCCACAACGGCCTGTGGTGCCCGGAAGCAGAGGAATATCTGCTGGCAAACTTCAACCCGGAGGACTAAGCAGAACGTGCCATGGGACAGGACAAACGCAGACAGGAGGAATCCCCCATGGAACAACGCCGCAATCAAATCGTGGAGCTGGTGAACCGCAAAGGCAGCATTAGCTTTGCCCAGCTCAAGGAAGCTTTCCCTTCCGTTTCGGAAATGACCCTGCGCACCGACCTGAAAGCACTGGATGAAGCCCGCCGTGTGGTGCGGGTGCATGGCGGTGTCAAGTCGGTGGAGCAGGTGGTAGGTACAGACGACCTGCTGAGCCGCCGTTCCGCCCGCAATGCCGAAGCAAAGCAGATCATTGCCGAAAAAGCCGCTGCTCTGCTGCGCCCCAACACCACCCTGTTTCTGGATTCCGGCAGCACCGCCACAGCAGTGGCCCGGTGCATCCCGGATCAGCCCATGCTCATCTACACCAGCGGCCTGAGCTGCGCCATGGAGCTGGCAAAGCTGGAAAAGCCCCATGTGTCCCTGCCGGGCGGCAGCCTGAACCGGTTCAGCCTGAGCGTCTGCGGTGCACAGAGCATCCAGACGATGGAGGGCATCAACTTTGATCTGCTGCTGCTGGGCGTGACCAGTTACAGCCCGGAAACCGGTTTTACCTGCGGCGTGGAGGATGAAGCACGGCTCAAGCAGACCGTGCTCCGCCGCTGTGAGCAGAAAGCCGTGCTGCTGGATTCCTCCAAGATCGGACTGAAAAGCACATTCCACATCTGCGAGCTGTCCGATATTGATATTGTGATCTCGGACGGAAAGCTGCCCGTAGAATTTTTACAGGCCTGCCGGAACGCAGGCGTAACAGTACTATAAAAGGAGCGTTATTATGAAGATCATCCGCGCAAAAGATTATCAGGATATGTCCCGCAAAGCGGCCAACATCATCTCCGCACAGGTCATCATGAAGCCGGACTGTGTACTGGGTCTTGCCACCGGCGGCACCCCGGTGGGCACTTATGCCCAACTGGTGGACTGGTACAACAAAGGCGATTTGGATTTCTCCGAGGTCACTACTGTCAATCTGGACGAGTACCGCGGCCTGCCCAAGGAGCATCCCCAGAGCTACTGGTATTTCATGAATGAGAACCTGTTCAGCAAGGTGAATATCGACCCGGCCAAGACCAACCTGCCGGACGGCACCAATCTGGACACTGCCGCCGAGTGTGCCCGTTACAACGGTATCATCCACAAGCTGGGCGGCATCGACCTGCAGCTGCTGGGCATCGGCCCCAATGGTCATATCGGCTTCAATGAGCCGGGCGAAGCCTTTGAGCTGGAGACCCACTGCATCGACCTTGCGCCCACTACCATCGAAGCCAACAAGCGCTTCTTTGACGGCAACGAGGCCCTTGTCCCCAAACAGGCATACACCATGGGCATCAAGACCATCATGCAGGCACGCAAGGTGCTGGTGGTAGCCAACGGTAAAGCCAAGGCACAGGCCGTCAAGGACGCCGTGACCGGCCCTGTGACCCCTGCCTGCCCCGGCAGCATCCTGCAGCTGCATCCGGACTGCATCCTTGTGGCAGACGAGGAAGCACTGAGCCTGCTGTAAACTCCCAAAGCCAACTTCTTCATTTACCATAACTTTGCTTAAGATCCAACCAAAGCACAGAAAGGGCCGGACTCGTTGCACGGGTCCGGCTCTTTCTGTCAGAAATAAGATTTATCTTGCAATCTTACGCAAAGAGCAACTCCAAAAGAGCCGTCATGGAGATGGTGGGTTCGCCTGCTGCGGGATTTACGCTGAAAATACGCTGAAAAGAGGTCACCCCGATCGGTGGCCTCTTTTTTGCTGCCGCGAACTGTCTGGCTGCGGCAGCGGATAACAGCAATGTCCATTGCGCTTTGTTTTGCCCGGATGCGCACCCGCAGAAAGCTCTCCCTCGTCAAACTGCCCAAAATACGGCCTTAAAAGTTTACTTGACACAATTTTCAAATCAATATATAATTGGGTCAGAGACCAATTATAGAAAAGGATGATTTCCAATGGCGCGCAGATACGACAGCAAAGAAGCAAAACGGCGGATCCTGACCGCCTGTGTCCGGCTTTTTCTGGAAAAAGGCTACACGAACACCAAGGTGGCAGAAATTTTAAAGGAAGCAGATGTTTCCGCCGGGTCGTTCCAGAATATTTTCCGCACCAAGGACGGTGTGCTGACCGAGCTGATCGGCATGATGTTCAGCAGGCAGTTCGGCGCGGTAAGGCCGCTGGCGGCAAACGCCCCCTCGCCGGTGTACCTCTACGCGGTGGAGACGGCTTTGCAGCTGGCGGTGACCGAGCTGAGCGAGAATCTGCGGGATATCTATGTGGAAGCGTACACCTTCCCCGCCACGGCGGAGATCATCCACCGCAGCACCACGGCCGAGCTGCAGGCGGCGTTCAGCGCGTACCTGCCCGGGTGCGCCGAGTGCGATTTCTACGAGATGGAGCTGGGCACGGCTGGCATGATGCGCGGCTACATGGCACGGCGGTGCGACCCCTACTTTACACTGGAGCGCAAAATACGGCGCTATCTGAGTATGAGTCTGAGTGCGCTGCAGGTCCCCGCGCAGGAGCGCGAGCAGGTCATCGCTTTTGTGGCGGAGATCGATATGCTTGCCCAGGCGCGGAAGGTGGTAGATGCCGTGCTTGCATCGCTGTCCGTGCAGTTTGATCTGAAAGGATAACAAGGTTTGATGACAAGGAGGGAGTAACATGAAAAAATGGCTGATCCGGTGTTTGACGGTGCTGGCAATGGTGTGCCTGATACCGGGGATCGTGTTAAAAGCGGCGGCAGAAACAACCACGGTGCGCTGCAAAAACTGTGGGAGTACGGAGACACGTGAGATCCTCGGATACAGAAAATATGATTCGAACAGTCATAGGGTTTATGTAACTGAATGCCAGAACTGCCACAACGATGGCAATGTTTCGTATTTAAAGGTACATACCGGCGGTACCGAAACGCCCACCTGCACCAAAGGCAAAACCTGCGAAAAATGCGGCGCGGAATACGGCGAAAAAGACCCAAATAATCACGATTTGGTGCATCACGATGCAAAAGCCCCCAGCTGTACGGAAATCGGCTGGAACGCTTACGAAGCCTGCTCCCGTTGTAACTATACCACCACCTATCAGGAGCTGCCCGCACTGAACCATGATTTGGAGCAGCACGCAGCAAAAGCCCCTACCTGTACGGAAATCGGCTGGAATGCTTACGAAACCTGTTCCCGCTGCGACCATACCACCTATACAGAACTGCCCGCGCTGAACCATGATTATCAGGCTGTTACCGTAGCCCCCACCTGTGAAGCAGACGGCTATACTGTTTTTACCTGCAGCCGCTGCAAAGACAGCTACACCGCAGACCCGACCGATCAGCTGGGGCACCAGTTCGGTGCATGGTCCCCGAACGGAACCGGCTCTCAGAGCGCCAGTTGTCTGCGGCAGGGCTGCGCGCACACTGGCAGCACGGATTGCCGGAAGTTTACTTTCCGCACTGCGGAAGGCGAAACGCTGACCTTCTGCCCCGTGTGCGGGCAGGCAGAAAACGCCGCGCAGCTGGAAATGATCGAAGCGGCAACGGCGTGGGCTAACAGCGGCAGTCTTTCTGCGGAGGATGTGACCGCACGGACGAACGGGGAATACCTGAGTGTGGCCTTTGAAACCGCAGGCAGCCTGACGCAGCCCACCGGTCGGGTAAGGCTCGCGCTGCCCGCCGGATTGCTGGAAGGCAAAACGCTTGTGCGCATTGCCCCGGACGGCACACAGACGGAGATGCCTTTTGAAACAGAGCGCGGAACGATCATCCTTACGCTGGATTTTGCAAACAGCGAGCTGCCCGTAATGCTCTTCCGGCTGGTACCCCAGCCCACCGCCCTCTGAACGCTTTTGCAGCGCGCAAACGATAAACCATAAAATGCCCGCCCACCGTGGTTTTCCACAGGTGGGCGGGCATTCTTTTGTGCCTTTTTGGGCATAAAAATACCCCCGGAGGATGCAGCGTTTTTTACGCTGTCTACTCTGGGGGCAGGATAGCAAGCGCTGCGCGGCAGCTCCCGGAAGCGGACACTGTCTTGCTGAAAAAGCACTTCCTAGCGCTGCTCCTCCGGCGGGCAGCAGCTCTCCCGGGGGATGAGCTTGTGCGGCACGATGATCTTTGTGGCCAGAAGGTTCGGGTTCTCGATGTGGTTGATGGTCTGGCTGGCAGCCTCCATGCCCAGCTGGTAGGGGTTGACGTCCACGGTGGTCAGCTGTGGGCTGCCCTGCCCTTTGTTGCGGAGTGCCCCTTGGCAAACCGGACGGGATTGCGCTATAATAGAGCCGTAACAGTTCCACAAAGGTGTGGTAAGGGAGGTGCGGTCATGATCCGGGTGGCGATCGTAGAGGATGACGCGGAGGTGCAGGGAGTATTGCAGGAGTATGTCCGGCGGTATACCCGGCAGTACGGGACAGAGTTTGAAGTGACGGTCTTTGCGGACGGCGTGGATATTCTGGAGGATTACCGCGCGGTCTACGATATTATTTTTCTGGATGTGGAGATGAAGCATCTGGACGGCATGACCACGGCAGAGCGCATCCGGCAGATGGATGCAGACGTCATCCTGATCTTCATCACCAATATGGCGCAGTACGCCATCCGGGGCTACTCGGTGGGAGCGCTGGACTATGTGCTGAAGCCGGTGCCCTACTTTGCCTTTTCGCAGCAGCTGCTCAAGGCGGTTGCCCGGCTGGAAAAGCGGGCAAAGCACTACCTGACTGTACCGGTGGAGGGCGGGCTGCGCCGGCTGGACACCGCAAGCATCTATTACTTGGAAAGCGAGGGGCACCGGGTGCACTTTTACACCGATGAGGGCGATTTTTCCGCCCCCGGCGCCCTCAAGGCCTTTGAGGAAAAGCTGGCAGACTGCCCCTTTGCCCGCTGCAACAGCGGCTACCTTGTCAATCTGGCACAGGTGCGGGAGCTGCGGCAGAGCACCGTACAGGTGGGCCCCTGCGAGCTGCAGGTCAGCCGCCCCAAGCGCAAGGCTTTTCTTGCCGCACTGACCGACTACATCGGAGGTGAGGGCTCATGACCGCGCTGCCGGATATCCCCCGGCTGTACACCGCCCTTGCCGAGTGTCTGGCGGTGCTGCTGTTCACCCCGGCGCTTGCGCCCCGCTTTTCCAAGGCGGTCACCGGGGGCATCACCCTGCTGTGGGCGGCGGTGCTTTCGGCCTTTCTGGGGCTGACGGGCAATGTGCCCGGCGGGCTCTGGATCCCCTGCATGGTAACGGCCATCGGGCTTTCCTACTTATATTTATGGGGTGTATGGAGCATCACCCTGCTGGAAGCCGGGTATCACTGCGCCCGGGCGTTTATTCTGGCAGAGCTTGCCGCCAGCGTGGAGTGGCAGCTGCACTGCGCCTTCTGGCCCGCCCGCGGCCCATGGGAGCCGCTGTCTTTGCTGCTGCTGGCGCTGGTGTATGGGACGCTGTTCGGCATTATGTGCTATCTGCAGCACCGCCGTCCCCAGCCCGCCGGGCACTTACAGATCGGCGGCAGCGCCGCCCTGACGGCGGTCATGCTGGCGCTGACTGCCTTTGCGGTGAGCAATCTGGGCTTTCTGCCGGGCAGCGAGATCAACATGAGCATTTTTTCCATCCGCACCCTGGTGGATTTTTCCGGCGTGCTGATCTTATCTGTGCAGCACGAGCAGCTGCAGGAGAACGCTTTGCACAGCGAGCTTGCCGCCATGGACGAGGTGTTGCACCGCCAGTACGAGCAGTACAAGCGCAGCAAGGAGGGCATCAACCTCATCAACCGGCGGTACCATGAGCTGAAAGTCCAGCTTGCCCGCATCCGGGAGGAGCAGGACCAGACCAAGCAGAACGCTGCCATTGCCGCCATGGAGCAGAATATCCGCCAGTACGAGGCCGAGAACAAGACCGGCAACCCGGTGCTGGATACCCTGCTCACCGCCAAGACCATGGAATGCCAGCAGGAGAATATCACCATCACCAGCGTGGCGGACGGCAGGATGCTGGGCTTTCTCACCATCCGGGAGCTGTGCACCATCGTGGGCGTGGCGCTGGACAACGCCATTGCCGCCGTGCGCGCCGAGCCGGACCCCGAAAAGCGGCTCATCAAGGTGGCGGTGTACAGTCAGGGCGGCTTTGCCATGCTGCGGTTCGAGCATTATACAGAGGCCGCCCCCGCACTGGATGCGGACGGTCTGCCGCAGCAGGGGTCGGACCTGAAAAGCGTCCGCACCACCGTCGGGCAGCACGGCGGCAGCATGACGATGCACTGGGAAAACAACTGGTGCACCCTGCGGATCTTATTTCCGCTGCCCCAAAAGCAATAATATTTTTACGGCAGGTATCCCCTGCCGTTTTTTTGTCTGGCAGGGTGCACAAATACAATGTTGCAATATTTGTGTATTAGCACAATAAAATTTGAAACCTTATTGTAACTTTTGCAAATTGTGCAGTTGAAATGACAGGTTATGCTGGAAACATGTGAAAAGAAAATGAATATGCTATACTATAACCATCGTCAGAGATGCGGCCGCATCCAAAATCAGATTATTTGACTTGAAAGAAGTAGGAGGACACTACGGATGAAGAAGAAACGGATGTCCAACAAGACGTTTCGGAGAATCACGATTCCCGTCATGGCGGTGGTTCTTGCGGCACTGATCGTTGGCAATGTTGCTGCGTATTCGTACCGTGGACTGATTTCCACGCACTTTAACCACGATACGTTTAAAATCGTTGAAACCGGAGAGGATGTAGACAGCAACTACTTCCCGTGCGATTTCAGCAGTGAAGAAGAACTGAATGAGCACAATGGTCAGGTCGCTCAGAATATCGAGAGCGAGGGCCTCGTGCTTTTGGAAAACAACGGCGGTCTGCCGCTGAATAAAGGTGACAAAGTCAGCGTGTTCTCGGTTTCGTCTGTGAACATCGTCTATGGTGGTGCCGGTTCCGGTTCTGTGGATACTTCCACGGCACCGACGCTCAAGACGGCGTTGGAAAAGTCCGGACTGAGTGTGAATCCGACCCTGTGGGATTTCTACACCAAGAAGAGTGAGGACGGATATCAGCGTAGTGCACCGAACTGGCGCGGCGGTAAGTTTTCGATCAATGAAGTGCCTTGGGCAGATGTTGCATCTGCGGCGCAGTCCTCTTTTGATGAGTACAGCGATGCCGCGATCGTTGTGATCTCTCGTTCTGGCGGCGAAGGTTCCGACCTGACTGCTGTGAATTTTGCAGAGACCGCAGGCGTTGCGGACAACTCCGGCAACTATCTGGAACTGAGCACCGAAGAGGCGGATATGCTGAAGGCGGTCAATGACCAGTTTGATGATGTGGTGGTTGTGCTGAATGCCAATAATGCCATGGAGCTGGGCTGGCTGAGCCAGTATCCTAACATCAAGGCGGCGATCTGGGCCGGCGGTGTCGGTCAAACGGGTCTGTATGCCATTGCTGACGCACTGGTTGGCGATGTGGTTCCTTCCGGTCGTTTGGTGGATACTTATGCCGCAGATGCCAACAGCTCTCCCGCCGCACAGAATGCCGGCACAAACTTCTGGATCGAGAACGGCTTCTCCAATGAATCCGACCAGTACATTGTGTACGAGGAAGGCATCTATGTCGGCTACCGCTACTACGAGACCCGTTACGAAGATGTGGTTCTGGGTCAGGGTAACGCGGGCGATTACGACTATGCAAGCGAAGTCATCTATCCCTTTGGCTACGGTCTGAGCTATACCACCTTTGATTACAGCGATTTCTCTCTGACCCAGAACGGGGATACCTTCACCGCAAAAGTGAAAGTTACCAATACTGGCGATACTTACTCCGGAAAGGAGGTCGTTCAGCTTTATGCACAGTCTCCGTATACCGATTATGACCGCGAGAACAATGTGGAAAAAGCCTCTGTGGAGCTGGTTGGTTTCGCAAAGACGGACGTGCTGAAGCCGGGCGAATCTCAGGTCGTGGAGATTCAGGTGGACAAGGAAAGCCTGAAGTCCTATGACTATACCAATGCAAAGACCTATATTCTGGATGCAGGCGATTACTACTTTGCAGTGGGCCATGATGCACATGATGCCCTGAACAACATTCTAGCCGCAAAGGGCAAGACGGTTGCGGATGGCATGACCGCAGAAGGCGACAGCACGATGACCGCAGAGTGGAACAATGCCGCTCTGGATACCAAGACGTATGCTGTGGACAGCACCACGGGTACGGAAATCTCCAATAAGTTCGATTACGCCAACATTGCAAATTACGACGAATATTCTGATACCAAGTACCTGACCCGTAATGACTGGGTCGGCACGTTCCCGACTGCATTCTGCACGCGCGTGGACGAGACCACCGGCGAAAAGTACATTACTTTCCCGCAGGAGATCATTGATGCACTGTATCCCCAGTATACGGAGGACAAGGATGCCTATACGATGCCTGTCACGGGTGAGGAGAACACGGAAAATCTGACGCTTGCGCATTACCGTGATACGATGTTCGATGATGATTCGTGGAACGACATCCTGAATGTGATATCTGCCGATGATCTGGCTTACATGGTCCGCATGGGCGGCTATGGTACGCCGAGCCTGAACTATATCCTGAAGCCCGCCACCAAGGAAAAGGATGGCCCTGCCGGTATCTCTGCAACGCTGATCGGTGGTACGCAGGGAATGGCATATCCCACGGAAGTTGTGATTGGTTCCACATGGAATACGGATCTGGCCTATGAGATGGGTGTTGCGGTTGGCAATGATGCAATGTTCGCAGGAATTCAGGGCTGGTATGCACCGGCTATGAATATCCATCGAACTCCGTACAGCGGCCGTAACTTCGAGTATTACGCGGAGGATGGTTTCATCAGCGGTAAGATGGGTGCTTCCACGGTGGAAGGCGCTCAGAGCAAGGGCCTGTTCTGCTACATCAAGCACTTTGCAGTCAACGATACCGAGGGTGTGATCGATGAAAACATGAACATCAAGGGTTCGAAGGACGGCATTTCCGCATTCCTGAACGAACAGGCACTGCGTGAGCTGTACCTCGCACCGTTTGAAGAGAGTGTCAAGAGCGGTGAAACGCTGGGCGTGATGAACGCATTCAACCGCATCGGCACGAAATGGTGCGGTGCAAACTATGAACTCCTGACGGATGTTCTGCGGAACGAGTGGGGCTTCCATGGCATCGTGATCACGGACTTTGCTGGTCTGCCGGATTATATGGATATCAAGGCTGGCTTGCAGGCTGGTACCGATATGTGGATGAACACCAACGAAACTTCTTTTGATCTGGGAGATTATAAGAATGACCCGCAGATCATGACCTATCTGCGGAACGCCGCGCACGATATCTGCTATACGGTCAGCCACAGTGTCGCTATGAACGGTCTGTCTGAGACTTCTAAGCTGGTCAATATCACGCCGCTCTGGATGAAGTGGATGTACACGCTGGATGCCGTTGTCGCAGTTTTGGCAGTGGGCTGCATTTACTGGATGGTCCGCCGCAATAAGGACGAGCAGATGCACCCTGAAAATTATAAGCCATCCAAAAACATCAACGCCTAACGGATAAATTCTAACACGCAAGGGGGCGGCGGGTATCCGCCCGCCCCTTTTCTTTGTTCATCGTCAGGAGCCAAGCTATGAAACACGCAGACATCATTCAAACACTGAGCCTGGAACAGAAATGCGCCCTGCTGAGCGGCGGTACGGTGTTCACCACCCGGGCGCTGCCGGGCAAGGGCATCCCGGCCATTACCCTGTCGGACGGCCCCAACGGCGTGCGCAAGCAGGCGGGCGCAGCTGACCATCTGGGCCTGAACCCCAGTGTGCCCGCCACCTGCTTCCCCACCTCGGCCACCGTGGCCAACAGCTGGGACCCGGAGCTTGGCGAGGCTGTGGGCGCAGCCATGGGCGAAGAAGCAGCGGCACAGGGCGTGTCGGTGCTGCTGGGCCCCGGCCTGAACATCAAGCGCAGCCCGCTGTGCGGCCGCAACTTCGAGTATTTCTCGGAGGATCCCTACCTTGCCGGTAAGATGGCGGCGGCCTACGTCCGCGGCATCCAGAAAAACGGCATTGCCGCCTGCCCCAAGCACTTTGCCGTGAACAGTCAGGAGCTGCGCCGCATGGCCTCGGATTCCATCGTGGACGAGCGCACCCTGCGGGAAATTTACCTGACCGGCTTCGAGATGGTGGTCAAGGAGGCGCAGCCCAAGACCATCATGTCCGCCTATAACCTTGTCAACGGCACCTACGCCAACGAGAACGCCCACCTGCTCATGGATATCCTGCGCAGGGACTGGGGCTTTGACGGCGCAGTGGTCACCGACTGGGGCGGCAGCAACGACCACGCCTTGGGCGTAAAGAACGGTTCTACGCTGGAAATGCCCGCCCCCGGCGGGGACGCCATCCGGGAGCTGATGAAGGCAGTGCAGACCGGCAAGATCACCGAAGCGGACGTGGACGCCCGGCTGGAGGAGCTGCTGGAACTGGTGTTTACCACCAAGGCGGCGGTGGACGCCGCACCCGGCAAGTTCGATGCCGACGCCCACCACGCACTGGCACGCCGGGCTGCTGCCCAGAGCATCGTGCTGCTGAAGAACGAAAACAGCCTGCTGCCCCTTGCAAAGGGGGAAAAGGTGGCGGTCATCGGCGACTTTGCCCAGACGCCCCGCTATCAGGGTGCAGGTTCCAGCGCCGTCAACTCCATCAAGGTGGATTCCTTCTTGGACTGCCTTGCCGAGAGCGGCCTGAACAGCGTCGGCTACGCCAAGGGCTTTGACCGGCAGGGCAAGCCCGATGAGGCACTGAAAGCCGAGGCGGTGCGGCTGGCAAAGAACGCCAATGTGGTGCTGCTATGCATGGGTCTGGATGAAATCAAGGAGAGCGAGGGCATCGACCGCGCCGACATGAAGCTGGCAGAGAACCAGCTGGAACTGCTGGCAGCTGTGGCGGCGGCAAACCCCAACGTGGTGGTGCTGCTGAGTGCAGGCTCCTCGCTGGAAAGCGATTGGGTCAAGGACTGCAAGGCGCTGGTCTACGGCTGTCTGGGCGGTCAGGCCGGTGCAGGCGCACTGGTCGAGGTGCTCACCGGCGCGCAGAACCCCTGCGGTAAGCTGGCGGAGACTTGGGCGCGCAGCTACGCCGACCCCCCCGCAAAAGCGCATTTCGGCGGTGACGGCCCCACTGTGGAGTACCGCGAGGGTCTGTATGTGGGCTACCGCTACTACGACACCGCCGGTGTGCCCACCGCCTTCCCCTTCGGCTACGGCCTGAGCTATACCAGCTTTGCATACAGTGACCTGAAAGCAGACGAAAAGGGCGTGACCCTGACTGTCACCAACACCGGCAGCTGTGCAGGTGCCGAGGTGGTGCAGCTGTATGTGGCAAAGCCGGATGCAAAAGTTTTCCGCCCCGTCAAGGAGCTGAAGGGCTTTGCCAAGGTGCAGCTGGAAGCCGGAGAGAGCAAGACCGTCACCATCCCGCTGGACGATAAGGCGTTCCGCTACTGGAACGTTGCCACCGACCGCTGGGAGGTGGAGGGCGGCAGCTATCAGCTGCTGGTGGGCGCTTCCAGCGCCGATATCCGTCTGACTGCCGCCGTTACGGTGGCGGGCACCGGCGCACCCGACCCCTACGCGGGCAAAAATCTGGAGCATTACCGCACCGCACAGGTGCAGAAGGTGCCGGACGCGGAGTTTGAAGCGCTGCTGGGGCACGCTATCCCGGAGAACAAGGTGCACATCGACCGCAACATGACGCTGGGCGAGATGGGGCACGGACGCAGCCCCATCGGCTGGCTGGCGGCTGCCGTGCTGGGCGCCCTGCTGCGCCGCAGCATCAAAAAGGGCAAGCCCGACCTGAACATCCTGTTCCAGTACAATATGCCTCTGCGTGCGCTGTCCAAAATGACCAACGGCGCTATCAGCATGGGCATGGTGGACGGCATCGTGATGGAGCTGCAGGGCTTCTGGATCATCGGTCTTGTGCGGGTGATCGTGGAGGCCGTGAAGAACCTCGTGCTGAACAGCCGCATGGAAGAGCGCTTGAAAAACAGCTGAAAGGAAGCAGGCTATGAATTTCTGGAATAACTTCGCGGCAAAGCACCCCGCCGCTGCCAAGTGGGTGCGCGAGGGCGGCCTGTTCGTCATCGTGTCCAACCTCATCACGGTGTTCAAGTACCTGCTGCTGCAGTTCCTGCCCAAGGCCTTTGCAAGCCTGCCGGTGGTGGATTTCGGCTGGCCGGGCATCGACATCACCCTGTTCGGCGAGACCTTCAAGTGGAACATCCTCGGCTACGATGCCGCCCACGGCGGGTTGCCCTACTTCTGCGCTTACATGATCGCCATGGTCATCGGCGAGTGCATCAACTTCCCCATCCAGCGCAATTTTGTGTTCCGCAGCAAGGGCAATCTGGCAAAGCAGATCGGCTGGTATGTGCTGGCCTTCTGCATCATCACCTGCATCGTCAACTCCATCAACTGCATCTGGGTGGCAGTGGCAGGGCTGCTGGTACCGGACTTCATCTACAACATCGGCACCACCGTGCTCAACGGCGGCATCTCCATGGTGATCTTCTTCTTTGTGAATAAGATCATCTTCCCGGAGGGCGAAAAAGCCGCCAAATAATAAGCTATTCTCCTTCATTTTCTTCTCTTCATCATAAACCAGAAGGGCTGCTCCGTTCTCCGGGGCAGCCTTTTTGGTTTGGGGAGAGAACCCTCTCAGTCACGCCTGACGGCGTGCCTGAGAGGGTTCGTCTCCCCGGGGAATCTGGCATCGCGCAGCGATGACTGAGGGGGTGCCTGCCGCAGCCATCTTATTTTTGTTTTTTCTGCACAAAATGTTCTGCGGGCAGGGTTTTCCTCTTGACAAGCGGGCAAATGTTTCGTACTATATTTAGTAGTATGGAATCAAAGACGCTGTACGCAGGTTTCAGTGTGACCCTGTACCCGTTTCAGGCAAAGCGTGCCTGTTTGATATAAAATGGAACCGTAAAGAGAAAAGCCGTATGCTTTTGCCCGTGCCGCCGGTTTTGGGTGGTGCGTATGGTTTTGGTGTCACTTTTTGCATTGAAAGCTCTTTCTATATCATTGCCCGTGTCCTGCTGCGCAGCGTCTCCTGCTTTTAATTTTGCATTGAATTGAAACAAAGGAGAGTGAACGCAATGACCGCGATCGGAGTGATCGTGGCCTTGATCGTTGCTGTTGTCGGTGTGGCTGCGGGCTATTTTATTGGTTACAACAACCGTAAAAAGACCGCCGAAGCCCAGATCGGCAGCGCCGAGGCCGAGGCTACCCGGCTGGTGAACGAGGCGATCAAGACCGCCGACCAGAAGCGCAAGGAAGCGGTTCTGGAAGCAAAGGACGAGGCTTTCCGCCTGAAAGCCGAGGTCGATGCCCAGAAGGCAGAGGCCGACAAGGAGATCAAGCAGCGCCGTGCGGAGATCAGCCGTCAGGAGAACCGCATCGACCAGAAGGAGACAGCGCTGGACCGCAAGACCGAAGCGCTGGAAAAGAAGGAAGAAGAGCTGAAAAAGCGCGCTGCCGAGGCCGAGGAGCGTCTGGCAGAGATCGACGCTCTGCGCGCCAAGGAGATGGAGCGTCTGGAAACGCTGGCCGGTCTGAGCCAGGAGGACGCCCGCGAGGTGCTGCTGCACAAGGTGGACGAGGAGCTGACCCACGAAAAGGCCGTGCGCGTTGCCGCCTACGAGACCGACCTGAAGGAAAACTGCGATAACATCGCCCGCAACCTCATCGGACAGGCCGTCAGCCGCTGCGCTGCCGACCATTGCAGCGAGACTACCGTCAGTGTGGTGCCGCTGCCCAGTGATGAGATGAAGGGCCGCATCATCGGCCGCGAGGGCCGCAATATCCGCGCACTGGAGACCGCTACCGGCGTAGATCTGATCATCGACGATACCCCGGAGGCCATTACCCTGTCCTCCTTCGACCAGACCCGCCGCGAGGTGGCCCGCATGACGCTGGAGCGCCTGATCGGCGATGGCCGTATCCACCCCGCCCGCATCGAGGAGACGGTGGAAAAGTGCCGCCACGATCTGGAGCTGCAGATGAAGCGCGAGGGCGAGCGTGCGGTGATGGAGCTGGGTATCCACGGGCTGCACCCGGACCTGATCAAGCTGATCGGTCGGCTGAAGTACCGCACCAGCTTTGGCCAGAACGCCCTGACCCACAGCATGGAAGTGGCCTGGGTGGCCGGTCTGCTGGCAGGCGAGATGGGCGTGAACGTCACCATGGCGCGCCGCGCCGGTCTGCTGCATGATATCGGCAAGGCACTGGATCATGAGATCGAGGGCAGCCACGTCCAGATCGGCGTGGACATCTGCCGCAAGTACAAGGAGAACACCCAGATCATCCACGCCATTGAGGCACACCACGGCGACGTGGAGCCCAAGACCCCGCTGGCCTTCATCATTCAGGCTGCCGACGCCATCAGCGCCGCCCGCCCGGGTGCCCGCCGCGAGAACGTGGAAAGCTACGTCAAGCGTCTGGAAAATCTGGAGGAGATCTCCTCCAGCTTCGAGGGCGTGGAGCAGGCCTTTGCCGTACAGGCAGGCCGCGAGGTGCGCATTCTGGTCAAGCCCGACGTCATCAGCGACGATCAGGTCATCCTGCTGGCACGCGCCATCGCCAAAAAGATCGAGGATACGCTGGATTACCCTGGCCAGATCAAGGTCAACGTCATCCGCGAGAGCCGCGCTGTGGAGTACGCAAAATAAAGCTTTTTCCGCAGGCTGCCGTGCTTTTTGCACGGCAGCCTGTTTTTTTGCGCCAAAACGATTGCATTTCCTGTTAAAAAAAGGTATCATGGATGCAGAAGAAAGCAAAAAGAACTGCGTCCGTGCGGACGCAGACCCGTAACGACCCCGGAACGGAAAGGAGCATCGTTCTATGAAAAACTGGAAGAAATTACTGGCCTGCCTGCTGGTCGGCTTGATGGCACTGACCGTGTTCACCGCCTGCGATGCCAGCGTAGGCGCACCCATGGGCCCCAAGCGCTCGGACGCTGAAAGCGCAAAGGCACTGTGCACCAAATTCGGCGTGACCTACAGCGAGGAGCTGAGCGAAAAAGCTTACAGCATTGCGAACTGGGTCGCCAGCACCTCGGTGTCTTGCTCCACCAATACCAATAAGACCGAGCTTTACCGCGTTGGAAATGCCAACGATGTCACCAAAACCAACCTGTTGCAGAACAACTATGCCACTGCATTTGAAAGCATGAGCATGGGCATTTATGGCGAAAATAATTTTGTTCCGGGCTTTGGCATTGATACAGATCTGGATTCCAGAAAAGACTACATCCGCTTTGTTCTGCCGAAGGACGGCACTTACCCCGAAGCCATGACCAAAGCCGCAAAGGGCAAGACCAAACTGGGCGTTGCCTATGTGGTAAAGGACGGCGTAAGCTACGCCGTGGTGCTGTTTGGGTGAATTTCATTACAACAAACAAAGCAGCCGCCGCACTTTCTTGTGCAGCGGCTGCTTTGCTTATGTTGTAAAGGTTATCAGCCCTTCAGGAAAGCCGGCAGAGGCTTGCCCTCCTTGAGCCACTGGTGATACTCGGCGGTGGCGGCAAATTCCACGTCACCGGCAGAGTTCAGCGCGGTCTCTACCGAGTCCTGCACCACGCCGATGATGAAGCCCACGCCCACCATCTGCATGGCGATGTCGTTGGAAATGCCGAACAGCGAGCAGGCCATGGGGATCAGCAGCAGGGAGCCGCCGGCCACGCCGGAAGCGCCGCAGGCGCCCAAAGCGCTCATGGCGCTCAGCACGATGGCGGCGGGCAAAGACACCTGAATGCCCAAGGTGTTAGCCGCTGCCAGCGTCATGATGGTAATGGTGATGGCGGCACCGTCCATGTTGATGGTAGCGCCCAACGGGATGGACACGGAGTACATATCCTTGTCCAGACCCAGCTTTTCACACAGGGACATATTCACAGGGATGTTGGCGGCAGAACTGCGGGTGAAGAAAGCGGTCAGGCCGGATTCCTTCAGGCAGCGGAATACCAGCGGGTACGGATTGCGGCGCAGGTAAACGAACATGATAAAGGGGGAAACGATCAGCGCCATGAACAGCATGGTGCCCACCAGCAGCGCCAGCAGCTTGCCGTACTGGGTAAAGATGGCCAGACCGTTGCCGGAAACGTTGGTGTACACCAGACCCATGATGCCGAAGGGTGCCAGATTGATGATCCAGCGCACGATCTGAGAAACGGCATCGGCGGTGTTGGCCAGAAAGACCTTGGTGCTCTCTGCGCCGATCTTCTTCATGGCAATGCCGAACATACAGGCCCAGAACAGGATGCCGATGTAGTTGCCGTTCATCAGGGCGCTGACGGGGTTGGCCACAAAGTTGGTCAGCAGGGTGCTCAGCACCTCACCCAAGCCCTGCGGGATCACATCGGACTGTGCCGCATCGGCCAGTACCACCTTGACCGGGAACATAAAGCTGGTGATGACCGCAATGGCTGCCGCCAGAAAGGTGGTGAGCATATACAGCCAGATCACGGTGCCGAAGCGGCGGTCCAGCTTGGACGAGCCCTGTGCCAGTGCGCTTGCCACAATGACGAACACCAGCACCGGGGCAATGCCCTTCAGTGCACCGACGAACAGGTTGCCCAGCTCGCCTACCCAACCTGCGCCCGGCGCAACAAGCGCCAGCACCGAACCGACTGCCAGGCCGATCAGGATGCGCAGGATCAGGCTGGTCTGGTTGTATTTTGCTACAACCGCTTTCAAGGTTTTCATATCGTAACACTCCTCTTACACTGTACGCCTATCGCGTACATTTTCCTGTTTCTTGTGCGAGAACAGTTGTCATTATAGCATATACGGCAAAAAAGAGAAAGTGTTTTCGGCTATTTTGCAGTCCAAAACGGTGTTTTTTGTAAGCTTTTGCAAAATTGCCTTGAAAACTGTACTTGTGTAAAATACGGTTTTGCGGTTTTGACGAGGAACAGAACCCGCTCAGGGAAGTACCCCTTCGGTCTGCATCCCCGGCTCCCCCGCCATACCGAATTTACATATAATGCAACTTTTACTTGCCAAACTATTGTCTTTTTCTGGAAAGTATTGTATACTCGTCTTGTTCAATGCAAGTGTTACTTGCCAAAATATCAGAATATTTGAAAAGAAACACTTGTCAATACAGACGAGAAAGAGAGGACACCCCTATGAACGAGACCGTAACCAAGCGTTTCCTGCTTTACTTCCGCCTGATGCTGCTGGCCTGGATCCTGATCGCAAACGCCGTCATCCACCTGACCGGCATGGAGTACAGCTGGCTGATCTTCCTGAGCAACATCATGATGTTTACGCTGGAGGGCGATGTGAAGGATCGCCTTGTCACTGTGGAGCTGGGCGGCCTTGTGGGTCTGGTGCTCACCGTGGCGGCGCTGCTGTCCATCAGTGCCCTGACCCCTGTTCTGGGCGATTTCCTCGGCTTTATCCTGCCGCTGGCCGTGGTGCTGTTCATCCTCATCATCCTGCACCCCTACGCACCCAAGGTGCTGAACAACGTGGGCTTTGCCTACCTGACCGTGGCCTGCATCGATATCCCCGCCCTGACCACCCATCTGCCGCAGTTCTTTATCACCTTCATCGTGGGCTCTGTGCTCTTTAACGGTGTCTGCGTGCTGCTGATGAAGCCCGCCAAGGCGCTGGCTGTGCGCAGCGTGGAGAAGCAGGGCGCATAAAAAAGTATATTTCTGCCGCTATCCCTTGATTTTTTTGTTCCGGCGTGCTACAATCAGCGTAGTTTCATCCTGTCCAAAACATTGATGCGGACAAACTGAAGCCCCGCTTTTCATGCCGCAGAGAGGGCTGCCCCGGGTTTCCGGGTGCTGCAAGCAGCCTGCCATGACCCCGGCTTCTACCACCGCAGAGTGCAGAGGCGAACCTCTGCCGGGCGTGCCCGTTACAGCACTGCGAGGGGCGCGTTTCCCCGCCGGGGAGCGCGCAATTCGGGTGGAACCGTGGAACGCAGACATTTGATCGGCGCTTCATCCCGTGAGTTTTACGGGGTGAAGCGCTTTTTATTTTTGTTCAACACCACATTGTCAAAGGAGAATCTACTATGAAGATCATCTACAAGGACGGTCATGTGGACGAGTGCCCGCAGGATCAGGAGCTGCACGTTATCCGTCACACCGCTGCTCACGTTATGGCACAGGCCATCAAGCGCCTGTATCCGCAGGCTGATTTTGCCTTCGGCCCTGCCACCGAGAACGGCTTCTACTACGATGTCGATCTGGGCGACCAGAAACTGAGCGACGAGGATCTGGCCAACATCGAAAAAGAGATGCGCAAGATCGTCAAGGAGAACCTGCCCATCAAGCCCTTCATCCTGCCCCGCGCCGAGGCCGTGAAGCTGATGGAAGAGCGCAAAGAGAACTACAAGATCGAGCACATGGCAGATCTGGCCGACGAGACCGAGTTCAGCTTCTTCCAGCAGGGTGAGTACGTGGATATGTGCATCGGACCCCACCTGACCTACACCAAGGCACTGAAGGCTTTCAAGATCACCCAGCAGTCCGGCGCATACTGGAAGAACGACAAGGAAAACAAGATGCTGACCCGTATCAACGGCGTGGCCTTCCGCAATCAGGAGGAGCTGGACGCATGGGAGAAGGAGCAGCAGGAGGCCCGCGAGCGCGATCACCGCAAGATCGGCAAGGAGATGGGCCTGTTCATGACCGATGATCTGGTGGGCCGCGGCCTGCCCATGTTCCTGCCCGCAGGCTACACCGTCTGGCAGGAGCTGGAGAACTATATCAAGGAGAAGGAGCGTGCACGCGGCTATCTGCACGTTATGACTCCCTGCATCGGCACTGTGAACCTGTATAAGACCTCTGGTCACTGGGATCACTACCGTGAGAACATGTTCCCCGCCATGGAGATGGAGGGCGAAAGCTATGTTCTGCGCCCGATGAACTGCCCCCACCACATGATGATCTACGCAAATCGTCCCCACTCCTACCGTGATCTGCCCATGCGCATCGGTGAGATCGCCCACGACTTCCGTTACGAGTCCTCCGGCACCCTGAAGGGCATCGAGCGCGGCCGTCACTTCTGCCAGAACGATGCTCACCTGTTCTGCACCCCGGAGCAGATCAAGAGCGAGGTCGCAGACGTGTGCAACCTGATCTTTGAGGTGTACAAGGACTTCAACATCACCGATTACCGCTGCGTGCTGAGCCTGCGTGATCCTGCCGATAAGAAGAAGTACCACGACGATGATGCCATGTGGAACCATGCAGAGCAGGCCCTGCGCGAAGTGCTGACCGAGCTGGGCATCCACTTCACCGAGGAGATCGGCGAGGCCGCTTTCTACGGCCCGAAGCTGGACGTGAACGTGAAGCCCGCCGTGGGTGCCGAGTACACCCTGTCCACCTGCCAGCTGGACTTCTGCCTGCCCGCAAAGTTCCACCTGACCTATGTGGACAAGGACGGCTCTGAAAAGACCCCCGTGGTGCTGCACCGCGCAATTCTGGGCTCTCTGGACCGCTTCATGGCCTACCTGATCGAGGAGACCAAGGGCAAGTTCCCCACCTGGCTGGCTCCCACGCAGGTCAAGGTGCTGCCCGTGTCCGAAAAGACGCTGGAGTACGCACAGGACGTGACCGAGAAGCTGTCTGATGCCGGCATCCGTGTTGTGCTGGATGACGACAACCAGAAGATCGGTTACAAGATCCGTGCCGCACAGCAGGTGGACCGCGTGCCCTATATGCTGGTGCTGGGCGCCAAAGAAGCCGAGGCCGGCAACATCTCCGTGCGCGACCGCAAGGGCGAGACCGCCGAGATGAGCCTTGAGGACTTCATCGCCAAGGTCACCACCGAGATCCGCACCCGCAGCCTGTAAGGTATAAATGATAAGTGCCCCGGAAACGCAGACAGGCGTTTCCGGGGCACTTTTTTTCACAGCAAAAGCCCCGCTCCCTTGTGCGCAGGAGCGGGGCTTTCGACTTACTGGTGACTCGAACGAAAAAAGGAAAAAGGAAAAAGGAGAACGATCTATCTGTCACGCCGGGCGGCGGGGACTGTGTCGGGCAGCCGGGCTGCCGCCGCAGCGGGAACAGCGGAGAAACTTGTGGAGCATTACTCCACGTCCTGCAGCGCGGCGTAGTCTTCCTCGCCGGTGCGGATCTTGACCACGCGGGTCACGTTGTAGACAAAGATCTTGCCATCGCCGATATGGCCGGTGTACAGCGCCTTCTTGGCGGCTTCCACCACAGCGTCCACGCTGATGCGGGAGACGATGACTTCCACCTTGATCTTGGGCAGCAGGGTAGTATCCACCGGCACGCCGCGGTACTTTTCAGGGGTACCCTTCTGGATGCCGCAGCCCATGACCTGCGTCACGGTCATGCCGGTGACGCCCAGATCATTCAAGGCAGTCTTGAGCTGGTCGAACTTTGCCAGCTTTGCAATGATGGACACCTTGTGCATACCGGTGTCGTAGACGCCATCGTGGATCACAGGCTCGCGCACCACCGGCACGGCAGCATCCATCTGCTTTGCCGAAGCCTTGGTGATGTCATCCTCGCCCAGATCAGTGTTCTCGTTGGGGGTCATGGCAGCGGAGTTTGCATCCGAGATGGCAAAGCCTGCATAAGCGGAGGCCAGACCGTGCTCGTGGATATCCAGACCGTCGATCTCCACCTCGGCGGGCACACGCAGGCCAAGGGTCTTATCAATGATCTTGAAGATGATGAACATCACGATCACAACGTAGGCATCCACGCAGACCAGACCCAGCAGCTGGGTGCCCAGCTGTGCCAGACCGCCGCCGTAGAACAGACCGGCATGGGCGGTGTTGGAGCCGGTGGAGAACAGACCCACCGCAATGGTGCCCCAGACGCCGTTTGCAAAGTGGACGGAAACAGCACCTACGGGGTCGTCCACCTTGGCGATCTTATCAAAGAATTCCACGCTCAGCACCACAAGGATACCGGCCACAAAGCCGATAAAGAAAGCGCCGAAGGGAGAAACGGTATCGCAGCCTGCGGTGATAGCCACAAGGCCTGCCAGAGAGCCGTTCAGGGTCATGGAGACATCCGGCTTGCCGTAGCGCAGCCAAGTGAAGATCATGGTCACGCAGGTGGCAACGGCTGCGGCAAGGTTGGTGTTGAAGCAGACCAGACCGGTCAGGGTCATGGTGGCATCGGTGGACAGGCTCAGGGAAGAGCCGCCATTGAAGCCGAACCAGCAGAACCACAGGATGAACACGCCCAGTGCACCGGCGGTCAGGTTGTGGCCGGGGATGGCGTGGGGGTTGCCGCTCTTGTCGTACTTGCCAATACGGGGACCCAGCATCCATGCGCCCAGCAGAGCGATGACGCCGCCCACGTTATGCACGGCTGCGGAGCCTGCAAAATCGTGGAAACCCATGCTCTGCAGCCAGCCGCCGCCCCACATCCAGTGGCCGCAGATGGGGTACACCACCAGCGAGATGGCGGCGGAGTACACGCAGTAGGCCTTGAAGTTGGTGCGTTCGGCCATGGAGCCGGAGACGATAGTGGCTGCCGTAGCGCAGAACACAGTCTGGAACACGATGTACACCCACAGGGGGATATCCAGACCCAAGTGGCTGTAATCGCCCTGAATGAAGGGATCGAAACCGCCGATCAGTGCGCCGGTGCCGCCGAACATCAGGCCGAAGCCGATGAGCCAGTAACAGGGCGTGCCGATGCAGAAATCCATCATGTTTTTCATCAGGATGTTGCCGGTGTTCTTTGCCCGGGTGAAGCCGGCTTCGCATAGGGCGAATCCGGCCTGCATGAAGTACACTAGAAACGCTCCTACGAGCGTCCAGCAGGTGTTGACGGAGCTAAACATACTTTCCTACCTCCTACGGTCGTTTTTTGCACAGGGAGCCCTCTATTCTCTCCGTGCGGCAGTATCCCCGAAAACACAAAAGGCGCTGGCGGAATTGCTTCCGTCAGCGCCTTTGCTTTCGATGGCACGAGTATAGTCTCTTTGTGCAAACCTGTCAAGTATTCATCTCAAGGTTTTACGTTTTTCACAACACGGTGAAACGCTGCCGTGCTAAAGTTTGGCAAATCTTTTGCCTGTCAGCCGTTTTTGCCGTCCTTCGGAGAGCCGGACTTGTCCTTTTCCTTGGCGTTGGCCGGGCGGTGGCCGCCCTCCATCTCCCAGTGCAGCAGCATACTCATCAAAGCGCGCAGCGCAAAGGTAGCCGCCAGCGGCACCACCGACTCCAGATTCTGCAGCAAAAAGGTCTTGGCGATCTCTGCCGACATCAGAAATTCCAGCGCGGTGGTCAGGCCGCTGCTCATTTCATGGTGGAAGTCCCGGTGGTCGTTGAAGAAGGTGGCGCGGACATAGTAAAAAGTGGCCTTGGCCAGACTGGTGATGATGATGAACAGACCCACCACCTCGGCAAGACCGGCGATCATGGGCACTGCAGTTTCCAGAAAGGCATCCAGCAGGTGGGTGAGGTTCAGGTTGAACAGGGTCAGTCCTTGCATGATCTCCTCCGCAGCTTACAGCAGGGTCTTGACGTAGGCGGCCAGCTCCTCGTCCTTGCAGGAGGCAAAGAACAGCTCAGAGAACTTTGCACCCGCCACAGCGCCCTTCAGCAGCTCCTGATCGATGCTCTTCAGGCACTCGATGAGGGGCTTGAAGGTGGCAGCGCGCACGCCGTCCAGAATCTTCTTGTTGCGCTGCTCGGGCACAACGCGCTCCTTGGGGTAGCCCTGACCGTGGCCGAAGCCGAACAGCTTCTCGAAGCAGTACTCGAGGTTCAGCTCGCCGCCCCAGCCGAAGCCCTTGGCAAAAGGCATGGCAACGGCGTTGCCGTCGTTGACGTGGGCAAAGGTGTAGGCATCCACGGGGTCCTCAACGTGGCCGCAGATGACGCCGGGGAAGCTGTTCAGTGCCAGCATGGCGCCCTCACCGGTGCCGCAGCCGGTAACAACGTAGTCCGCAGCGCCGCTGTTCAGCAGGATAGCAGCCAGAATGCCGCACTGCACATAGGTCAGCTGTGCAGCATCGTCGGCGGCGTACATGCCGTAGTTGACCACCTCGTGGCCCATGGGCTCCACCACCTTCTTCAGGGCAGCTTCAATGATGCCGTTCTTGGCGGCCTGACTGTTCTCGTTGATAAGTGCGATCTTCATAACAATGGTTCTCCTTCTTATTTTTCCCTGCGGTGCGCAGGTGTTATACAAAGTCCTCCCGCATGGGGGTAAAGAAATCCAGCATCACGCCGCCCTCCAGACAGACACAGCCGTGCATGACGCCGTTCTGCTTGAGCAGGGTATCGCCGGGGCCTACCTCCCGGGTCTCGTCCCCGATGGTAAAGCGGTATCGCCCGGAGACGATATAGGTGATCTGGGTGTGGGGGTGGCAGTGCATGGCACCCACGCCGCCGGTCTCAAAGGTGTTTTCCACGCACATGGCGTCCTTGCTGTACGCCAGCACGCGGCGCTGCACCCCGGAGCCGCAGGGCTCCGGGGCAACTTCGGCATGGGGCACCCAAGGGATGTCCTGATGTGCTTTTTCCATTATAGCATAACATCCTTTCCCGTACAAATGCAAAAGGGACTGCCACACAACGCTGTGCGGCAGTCCCCGGGGTCAGAACTGCGGAGTGCCCTCAGCGTTTACTGGGGCTGCTTGCCGATGTAGGCCAGAATGCCGCCGTCCACATACAGGATCAGGCCGTTGACAAAGTCAGAGGCCTCAGATGCCAGGAACACAGCGGGTCCGCCCAGATCCTCGGCCTCGCCCCAGCGGCCTGCGGGGGTCTTGGCAACGATGAACTGGTCGAAGGGGTGACGGCTGCCGTCGGGCTGGATCTCGCGCAGCGGTGCGGTCTGCGGGGTAGCGATGTAGCCGGGTCCGATGCCGTTGCACTGGATGTTGTAAGCGCCGTACTCGGAAGCGATGTTCTTGGTCAGCATCTTCAGGCCGCCCTTTGCTGCTGCATAAGCAGAAACGGTCTCACGGCCCAGTTCGCTCATCATGGAGCAGATATTGATGATCTTGCCGCCGCCCTGTGCAATCATATCGGGGATGATGGCCTTTGCCACGATGAAGGGAGCGTTCAGATCGACGTCGATGACCTGACGGAACTGAGCGGCGCTCATCTCGGTCATGGGGATGCGCTTGATGATACCGGCGTTGTTGACCAGAATGTTGATGTGGCCGACTTCCTCGGTGATCTTTGCCACCATTGCATTGACGGCGTCCTCATCGGTAACGTCGCAGACGTAGCCGTGCGCCTTGATGCCGGCCTCTGCATAGGAAGCCAGACCCTTGTCCACCAGCTCCTGCTTGATATCATTGAACACGATGGTAGCGCCGTTGGCTGCCATAGCCTTTGCAATTGCCATGCCGATGCCGTAGGATGCGCCGGTGATCAGCGCCACCTTGCCGGTCAGGTCAAAAGATTTGGGAGTGCACTGTGCCATAATAAAGTCCTCCTGTCAAAAATCGTATTCTACACGGCGCAAATTGCAGCCGTGCTGCTTTGCAAAGCGCGTCGTATCCGGCTGTGCCGGAGTGCGCTCTTACTTGTATACCAGTCTAGCATCCTTTGCAGGAAGTGTCAAGGCACATTCTTGTGAAGTTTTATTGTACTTTCTTTAGATTTTCGCTTTTATGCCGAAAAACAGCACGAAAAACCGTCGCTTTTCAGCGCGATAGTTTGTGCGGGCTGACGCACCTTGTCACGGTGCACAAGATATCCCGGCTTAATTTGGGCTTGTTGACAAGTTTGGACGACCTTTGTCTTTTACCCCAGCTTTTTCTTCTGCTGGCGCGCCACGATGGGCATCAGCAGGGGGATGGGTACAAGGCGCTGGGCGCTGGTGCACAGCCGCATAAAGGCAGAGGGCACGATGATGGTCTTGCGGTGCATCATGCCCAGCAGGGCCTCCTCCACACACAGCTCCGGCGTGATGCCCCGCAGGGCAAACACCACCCCGGCGTGGTCGTTGAACTCGGTGTCCACCGGGCCGGGGCAGAGGGCGCAGACGTAGACCGGGC
>OKSS01000069.1_pt1 | contig 30348 bp, 29 predicted proteins | sample 1633641 | NCBI WGS metagenome assembly OKSS01 (sample SAMEA3879549, study PRJEB24766) | human gut metagenome | biome: human-associated habitat; feature: feces | place: USA | collected 1985/1987
GGCCGGGGACGGCACACCACCCGCCATGTGGAGCTGTTTTCCCTGGGGCAGGACACCTATGTCATCGACACCCCGGGCTTTGCGTCCTTTGATACCCAGGAGCTGGACCTGGAGCTGAAGGAGCACCTGCCGGAGACCTTCCCGGAGTTTGCCCCTTATGTAGGCGGCTGCCGCTTTGTGGGGTGCAGCCACACCAAGGAGAAGGGCTGCGCCGTGCTGGAGGCCGTCCATCAAGGGAAGATCCCCCGCAGCCGCCACGCCAGCTATCTGCGGCTGTATAACGAGCTGAAGGACCTGAAGGCCTGGGACAAGAAGTAAAAAATGGGGTCAGGCGTGAGCCTGGCCCCATTGCCCCAATATTGACAGGGAGCATTTATCTGCGGCGCTTGCGGCGGAATTTGTCCAGCACGCCGGTGACGACCAGACCGATACAGACGATCATGGACGTTACGCCGAGGGGGATCTTCTCAAACACGAACATGACGACCGCGAAGAGAAGAAAGAGTAGGGTGATAGTTGCTGCTGACATACCGGGGGGTCCTCCTTTAATGAAATATAATGTATCCATTTCATCAGAGCAAAACAGCCCTGACTTTCGGAACGCCCCAGCTGCACCTCGTTGTGCAGAGTCTTTGCCGCCGTGCTGTGCCCTCACAGCCCTTTTTCGTTCTGGAAGGATCTGCCCGGAACCTTAGAATTCCGGGAATCTCGGCAGCCTTTTTTTAAAATTTTTATATCTAATCTTTGATAATGTATCCACTTGACGACACGAGAATACACCCGAAACAGAGATTTGTCAATCCCTTTTTTCGAGTTTTGTCGCATTGCACGGATTATGTACCAATTTTTGTGCACGCCAGACAAACAGTAGGATACAAGAAGACCCCACTCTACCGCTTTTTGAAATACCCCTCGGCACAGTAAATGGCACCGCAGGGATTATGCGCCAGAACGCGATCCTTGGCCACCAGCGTTGTGACCATGGCGTCCGAATACTTATAAAACATCGAGTCGTGTCCCACACAAAGTCCGACCTCAATGTTGAACTCGGTGTGCTGTTCGTTCAGAAGCTTTGCCTGTGCGATGGGGTTGCACATGGCCTCAAATTCGCCGGGGTGGATCTTGACCTCTTCCGGGATGCCCACTTCTTCCTTGGAGATGCCACCGGTCTTGCAGATGACCGACACCACCTCAAACCCCTGCGCACGGAGCAGGTCGGCCACGATGCGGGCTTCCTTCCGCAGACCTTTGCAGAATGCAAGACCCAGCTTGTGGTAGCCCATCCGCTTGCAGAACTCCACCGTCTCCTTCAGGCGGGGCCACTGGCAGTAGCCAAGCCCCTCAATGGCCGAACAGTTGACGTAGAAATCGTGATTCTCAGGCAAATCATAGCCGGCGCGGGCGGCCTCCATCACCGAAGCATTCCGCATAGGGCAGTTTTTGGGCATCTTTTCCGGCTCGTTGTTGGCGCAGGCCAGAACCGTACAGTTCGCACAGGTATACACTGTCTTGTCCTCCTTGATCTTATAAATAATAGGTCAGCGCATCGTCCATGCTGCGCAGGATGTGCTTTTCCATTTCAGCCCGTGCGGCCATCGCATCCCGTGCTTCCAGCGCCGCATAGATCTTTTTATGCTCGCTCTGGGAGTTGAGGGCATAGTCCAACTCGCTCATTTCCACACCAATGGACAGGCCGTTCCACAGCTCCGAGAGAAGATTGCGCATTTTTTCATTGCCGGAAGCTTCCCAGATCTCAAAATGGAAGGACTGGTTGTAGTCAGTATAATTTCCGGCCTGCTGATGAGAAAGAGCCTCCTCTGCAGTATCCACGCAGTTTTTAATCTTGGACAGGTCAGCGTTGTTCTGGCAGCAGAGCATACAGGCGGTGCCTTCCAGCGCAGCGCGCAGCTGGTAGTGCTCCCGAATCGTTTTTTCCGTTACGCCCAGCACAATGGCGCACCTGTTCTGCTTGACTTCCAGCAGACCGTCACGGGCAAGGATCTGAAAGGCCTCCCGCACCGGCGTGACCGACACGCCCAGTTCCTGTGCGGTGTTTTCCAGCGTGAGTTCTGCGCCCTCCGGGATGCTTTTTGAGATAATGGCTTTCCGCAAAGCGGAAGCTACCCGCTCGCGGGCAGGTAGCAGCTTAATGGGTTTCAGTCCCAGCATATTGACTCCTTATCGTTAAAATCAGATGCAGCAGTTCTTCTTCATAGGCGTTCCATGCATCCGGCACATCAGGGGAGCCCTGACGGTCCAGCATCAGCAGGCGGGACAGCCGGTCGTTCACCGGCGCAGGACGTGCGCTCACGGCAAAGGCAATGTAGGTCTCCTGAATGCTCTCCAGCAGCTTGCGGTGCAGCGGATAGGGCAGGACGGTCCGCAGGGTACGGTGCTGCAGCATCTCGTCTCCTGCCAACATCGCATCCTGCGGCAGCGCACGCATAGCCTGCCGTTCCAGTTGTGCACCTAACGCCAAAATCTGCCGCAATGCATCTTCGTTCAAATCTGCCGCTTTTATCCGATTGTTGGGCAGGCGGATGATAAGACCCTGATATTCAAGGATCATCAAGGCCTCCCGCACCGGCATCCGAGAGACACCGAGACTCTCTGCCAGTTCGTTCTGGGTCATTTCAGTGCCCGCCGGGATCTGCCCAGATAAAATGGCCTGCTGCAGGGCTTCCACTACACCGCCGTTTTTCTTCTGGATGCCGATATATTCCATAGAGTCCTCCGTGCAAATGTCTTTTTTATATTGTATCCAATTTTACAATAAAAAGCAAGACTTCCTTTATGACAAACAAAAATACCCGGCAGATTCTTTATGAAAAATCTGCCGGATATAGACCGGATGCCCTTGGGGCGTTCCATTCTGAAAAATTGCAGGGCAAATGCAAGCTGTGTTAACTGTTATGTAACCTTGTCAATCAATCTTCCAATCTTCCATGGTCGCAACCAAGCGAGAGATAATGCTCAATCTCCCCTCTCAGCACCATCTGTGCGTACTCCAGCGGTTTATTGTACAGCAGCCAGTCTAGTTCTGCCCGCTGTGCCGGGGTGTTGCCGTATTCGTCCTCCACGGCGATGCAGTCGATGGCAAGGGTAGTGCCATCCTCGAACCGGGCTTCCACCCGGTTAGTGTCCATGTTATAGTGGCAGGAAATCAATTTGTTCATACTAGAACCTCCTGTATGTATTCATCCTCTGAATCCAGTTGGTCGTGTCACTGCTCGTATGAATTTAAGGCAACTGAATTCATCACGAGTTATTATGGCACACCCCAAAAGGTTTGTGAAGATTATCGTCAAATGCTTGAAAATGCACTGAGAACTCAAGAATTGTGATCCCTAAAGAGTGGGAGCATTCCAACATAGGAATACTTCCACTTCTTTTTGTTGTCAGAACCACATATAAAATGACTGCTACATCTTGATGCGTGAATGCTATTGGGAATAAATAGAAGCAATATTAAAGCCGTTCACCGCGCAGGTTTTCTAGCTCGGTGAACGGCTTTTTTCTGCCATATTTACAAATATGAAGAATCGAAGAAGTCTTTTAATGTAATTCCCAAACCCTGACAAATTCTTTCAATCGTCTCTACGCTTAACTGCCCTCCTCGACGGGCAGTACTTTGGATTGTGGAGTACGATATCCCGCATTTTTTTGTCAACACACACAGATTCATATCACGCTCTTGCATCAAATCCTGAACACGTTTGATCGTATCCACGAAAATCCCTCCCATCTTTTTAGTTCAAAACTTTTCCAACGATCTCAAATCTTTGCTCTGGAGATATAAGGATTGGCGAATATTTGGTGTTAAGAGAAACCAAAACCGGTTGGTTATGCACCACGCCATAGCTGTCGGTAAGGAGCTCTGCTTGGGATTTGTCTGGGGTATGTTCATCGTATTTTTTCAGATATCCACAGTCATCATATACGAATATACCGATATCCCCGCATTCAAGTTCTTCGCAGCGCTTCACCCATACAATCTGTCCGTTATGATAAGAGTGGAGCCTTTTGCAAGGCCCCGCTCTTATTGCTGCCGTTATGATGAGCAACTTGCCGCAGAAAAGCAGCGCACCGAGCTGGTGACCAAGCGCATTTTGACCAAGGAAGAAATGCCATCATCCGTTCCTTTATCGACTATGCCGGCAGTACGATCACAAAAAAACTGGAAACGCTGATGGCGGGTGGTTGCATCGTTGAGCGTGTGGATGAAAACCTGACCTATGATTATCTGCACGCCTCGGAAGATAACCTCTGGAGTACGCTGTATCTGACAGGGTATGGTCACGCATGCCGCCATAGCAGTCATATTGAAAGACACCCCGCCTGAAAGTGAAGGCTTTACTTTCAGGCGGGACTTTTTGTTTTTTATTATAAAGGCTAGTTCCTGTTCTTTGCGGAGATGGCCACACATTAAAGAACTTTGGCCCCATTGGCCGTCAACTTGAAGGTTGCTCCCAGCATATCGGCAGCCCCGCGGCACATCAGCATCCGCTGCAGGAAAATCTCAAAATATTCGTACATGCTGCAAATATCGGTGTCGATTTGCAGATTCAGCGAGATGACTTTTTTCTCGGTGTTGATCTTCAGGGTCTGGTCTGTGACCGCATAGTTGACCCGGTCATGGATGTCGAAGGATGCTTTGGGCTTTTCCCGCACACGGCTGCGGCGCACATCAGTCTTGTCGCCGATGATGAGTGCTGCCGAGATGGGATCCACGGCCCCGCCGGTGGATTCATCGTGGTTGGAAATGGCGGACACGATGGTGATGCGGTCCGGGACGCTCAGGTCATATTGCTTCAGAATCTCGTTGGCCAGTAGCCCGCCGTATTCGGCGTGACGGCTGCGGTTGATGGCGTTTCCGATGTCGTGCATATAGCCTGCGATCCGGGCAAGCTCGATGTCGTGCTCCGGATAGCCGAATTTTTTCAGGATGTGGGCGGCGGTCTCTGCCACCCGGACACAATGGGCTTGTGAGTGCTCGGTGTAGCCCAGCAGGCCTAGATTCTGGTTGCCTTTTTTCAGCAGTTCGTTGACTTCCTCATTGTGTTTGATGTCTTTATACGTCATGGTTCTCTGCCCCCGATTCATATATTAAAAGAAAGTATCTACTATTGTAAGATGATTTCGAGGCGGTTGCAATCAAATTGCGGTAAAATCTGTGTGCAGAAGCGATTTTACATATTCCAGACACATTCCTGATTTCTGATTTTACATTTGCACGGTACAATAAAAACGTTTGTATCATGCAATCCGAAGCATTCCGGTCAGAGAAAAGGAAGAGGAATATGGAAAACACCTATCATTGCTATGCAAACCGTGAGCTTTCGTGGCTGCGGTTCAACGAACGCGTTCTGGAGGAGGCAGAGGATTCCCGTCTGCCGTTGTGTGAACGGCTGAGTTTTTTGTCGATTTTCCAGAGCAATCTGGATGAATTTTTCATGGTGCGCATCGGCAGCTTGCAAGACCAGATGCTGCTGGACAAAAACGCACGGGAAAATAAGACGAATATGACCAGCGGCGAACAGATCGATGCAGCGCTGGCTTTTATCCACAAGCTGACAGCCCGCCGGGACGCTGCTTATAATGGTCTGCTGGAACAGCTTGCAGAGCAGGGGATCCGTCTGCTGGACTTTGCCCATATGGAGGAAGAAAGCCGTACCGAACTGGAAAAGCTGTTCCGGCAGGACTACCTGCCGCTGCTGTCCAGTTTCATCATCAGCAAAAAGCAGGCATTTCCGTTCCTGAAAAACAAGGGCATCTATGCGGTTGCGGTGCTGAGCACCAAGGCAGAAAAGAAGAAGATCGGCATTGTGCCCTGCGGCAATGAGATCTTCCCCCGGCTGGTGCCGGTGCCGGGCCGTACTGGCTGCTTTATCCTGTCGGAAGAACTGATCCTGCACTTCCTGCCACTGCTCTACAAGGGCTATAAGGTCACCAGCAAAACGCTGGCCCGCATCACCCGCAATGCGGATATTGACGCCGACCTGATCTATGACGAAGACCTGAACTACCGGGATCACATGGCCGAAGTGGTCAAGAAGCGCAAAAAGCTGGCACCTGTCCGTCTGGAACTGAGCCGTGAGATCGACGAAGAAATTATCCAGTCCCTGTGCAAAAACCTGAAACTGGACCCCAAGCGGGTGTTTGAATACGATTCTCCGCTGGATCACTCTTTCCTGTTCCAGATCGAGGATCAGCTGCGCAGCCACACCGACCTGTTCTTTGCGCCCCGCCACCCGCAGCCCAGCCCTGCACTGGACGAGCGCAAGCCCATCATTCCGCAGATCCTGGAAGAGGACAAGTTGATTCACTATCCGTATGAGAGCATCCGTCCCTTCCTGCAGCTGCTGCACGAGGCCGCCTGCGACCCGGACGTGGTCTCCATCAAGATGACTCTTTATCGTCTGGCCAACCACAGCAAGGTGGTGGATGCACTGGTGGAAGCCGCCGAAAACGGCAAGCAGGTGGATGTTCTGGTGGAGCTGAAAGCCCGCTTTGATGAGGAAAACAACATCGAGTGGTCCCGCCTGCTGGAACGTGCCGGCTGTCATGTGGTGTATGGCATTGAAGGGCTGAAAGTCCACTCCAAGCTCTGCCTGATCACCCGCAAAACGAAGGAGGGTATTTCCTTCATCACCCAGATCGGCACCGGCAACTACAACGAAAAGACCAGCCGCCTGTACACCGACCTTTCTTTCCTGACCGCATCCAAGGAAATCGGTCTGGAAGCCACCGAAGTGTTCCGCGCACTGGATCAGGGCGAAACGGTGGATTCGGTCAAGAACCTGCTGGTGGCGCCTCATTGCTTACAGAACCGTCTGCTGAATCGGATAGACGGTGAGATCAAAGCTGCCGCCCGCGGCGAGGGCGGCTACATCGGCATCAAGATCAACAGCCTGACCGACAAAGTGCTCATCAACAAGCTCATCGAGGCAAGTCAGGCGGGCGTCTACATCGATATGGTGGTGCGCGGCATCTGCTGCCTGCGTGCCGGTGTCCCGGATGAGACCGAGAATATCCATATCATCAGCATCGTGGGCCGCTATCTGGAGCATTCCCGCATCTACATTTTCGGACAGGGAGAGCGTGCCCGGTACTACATCGGCTCGGCAGACTGGATGACCCGCTCTACGCTCCGCCGCGTGGAAATCGCGGCTCCGGTCACGGCTCCGGCTCTGAAGGCACGTTTGCAGCACATCTTTGACACGATGCTGGCCGACAACTGCAACGCCCGCGTGCAGCAGCCGGACGGCAGCTATGTCCGCCGGATGCCCGGTGCCGATGCCGTGGATTGTCAGGCACAGTTCTACGAGGAAGCCTATCAGGCCAACGTGCACTCCAGTCTGAAGTGAGATGCACTCGGATTTCACACAGATTTGACCGCAGCACGGTTTCTTCGACTGGATTTCGATGATACAATTTTATTGTAGAATGAAATCGCAGAAAGGGAGAATCCTATGGAAGATTTCTGGAAATCCGTGCAGACGATACAGGCAGAACGCGGGGCGGATTACCGCGCCTTCTCTTTGTTCAGTGCAACGCATTGGGCAGAATTGCTGGGAGCAGCGGCGGTCATTTTTCTCTGTGCGGTGATCTACTACCGCTGCAGGGAAGTGACCCGGCATCAGATCCTTCGCGCTGTGTTTGTCCTGATGCTGGCCGATGAGTTTATGAAGCAGGCCGTCCTGCTGTACACCGGTCAATGGAACGTGACCTATCTGCCTCTCCACCTGTGCAGCATCAACATCTTTGTCTGCTGGTACGATGCCATACACCAGAGCCGTTGGAGCAAGGAAATCCTTTATGCGCTCTGTATTCCGGGAGCAGTGGTCGCAATGTTGAGCCCCTCATGGCAGCGGCTCCCGGTCTGGAACCTGCTGCATCTGCATTCCTATAGCATTCACGTTCTGCTGATCCTCTATCCGGTCCTTCTGCTTGCTGGCGGATTTCGCCCGCAGGTGCATCATATCCGCTGGGTACTGGCGTTTCTGTGTGCAATCGCAACGCCGATCTTTTTCCTGAATCGGCTGCTGAAAACAAACTTTTTCTTTCTCAATGATCCGCAGGGCAATGCGATTACTGCCTTTTTCGCCCACTGCTTTGGAGAACGTTTTTATCTACTGGGCTTTCTGCCGGTTCTTGCTGCAGTCCTGTTGCTTCTTTATCTGCCATGGTACAGGGCAGAGCGGCATCAACGTATGCTCTGTGCAAGAGATCAGGTTATAGCTTGAATGGCTCTGTGCATCAATTGAGTATCTTTCTTTTCTTCTTTCGTCCCGTCAAAGTCTGCTGCTTTGACGGGAATTTTTTATATCTGATTTTACAAAGGGTTTACACCGGAATGGTGGCTGTCACAGGACGGACGTGCTATGATAGAATTCGAATTTTTGAAGTGAAACGATATTTTTTGATTGACATAACAGAATCAAGAGGACAGATCATGCAGAAAAACTATGTGCAGGAAATTTTGAACATCATTCATGGCAATATACCTCAGGCTGAACTGGCCGAAAAACTGTCGGATTACCATGAAAAAGATCTGGCGGATGCTTTGGAAGCGCTCATGCCTGCAGAACGCAAGTCGCTTTATCCCATTTTGGGAGTAGACGAAGTGGCTGAGATCTTCGCCTATCTGGACGATGCAGAGCCGTATCTGAAAGAATTATCCAGAGATGAGGCTGCAAAAGTTATTTCCAACATGGACTCGGACGATGCGGCAGATGCGCTGGAAGACCTTGACGAGATAGACAAGGGTGAAATCGTCAACAAACTGGACAGAGATTCGATTGAAGACGTAAAGATGCTGCTTTCTTATAGCGAAGATGAGATCGGCAGCAAAATGACGACGAATTATATCCGCATCAAAAATGATATGACCATCCGGCAGGCTATGAGTGAGCTGGTCAAGCAGGCCGGGGAGAATGACAACATCTCTGTGTTGTACGTGGTGGATGAAAATGAACATTTCTATGGTGCAATCGACTTAAAAGATTTGATTATTGCACGTGCAGAAGATCCTCTTGCGGAACTCATCGTTGGGTCTTACCCCTACGTTACAGATCGGGAAAAAATCAGCGACTGTATCGAGCGCATTGTGGACTATGCGGAGCGCAGTCTGCCGGTGCTGAATGAGGCAGGCAAATTGATGGGTATCATAACATCATCCGATGTGGTGGAACTGGTTGACGATGAGATGAGCGATGATTACGCAAAGCTGGGTGGTCTGACCGGCGAGGAAGATTTGAGGGAAAGCGTTTTTGAAAGTGTGAAAAAGCGTCTTCCGTGGCTGACCGCTCTGTTATTTCTTGGAATGCTGGTTTCCTCGGTCGTTGGCGCATTTGAATCGGTGGTAGGCTGGAGATTTTGCCCTGTTTGTGGAAATAAGTTATACCAAAAAATCGAGGGGTGTTCAGGTATACTACAAGTGAAGTGCAATAGATGCAAAGAAACCCTGAGACTTGATCTGGCATTTAGATGCCGGTGATTTTCCAGTCATTTTAACAAATACGGGTGCATTGCACCCTGAATATGGACTGTTCGCTCCGAGCAACGGGCCATTGCCGCAAGGCAATGTATGAAACGTGCTCCAAATAGCCGGGCAACAGCTGATTGAGAGATTTTCTTTGAAGATCCCTCAGTTGGTTGTTGTCCGGCTATTTTTTTAGCCTTCAGGAAGCCTGCTCCCGTAAAAAGGAGCAGGCTTTATGTTTGTCCGTTTTTCGTGGATGCCCCAAGCGGCTAGATATCCGTAGCAACTCCGAGTTTTCGACTTCTCACGCTTTATCGAAAATTTGGAGGTCACACATGAGTTTTGATCCGAATGCTATTGGTAACCGTATTTTTACTTTGCGTACAAATGCGAAGTTATCGCAGGAAAAACTTGCTGAAAAACTTGGTGTTTCCCATCGACACCTCGGCGATCTTGAAAGGGGAAGCTCCAATGGCTCTGTAAAAATCCTGATCGATATTGCAGAATACTTCCATGTCAGTATGGATTATCTTCTTTTGGGCCGAGATCCTTCTAGGGATCAGTTTCAAAATGAACTGCAAGCCGCTATAGATCATCTTGAAAAAATCAAAGGTCTTTTATAATCACTTCAACAAGAAACGCTCCTGCCAGTTTTACACCGGCAAGAGCGTTTCTTGTGTTATTCAAAAATATCGGCAAGGGCAAGCAGCTGTACTTCTCCGCGTTCCTGTGCCTGAAGTAGTCCGTCCGTAAATCCGCCTTTCGAGAAAATGTAGTAGTGGTAGTTTGTTCCCTCCCCAAAGTGTATTTATCGAATTTATATACTCGTAAGTTAGTTTCTTACGAGTATAATACTTCATTTCTTACATAAAGTCAGGAAATATATTTTTGACGGTTCATCGAGAAACAGGAACGATACTTCCTATTTTCCTCAAAAATTGTGAACTCTGAGTTCCTGTTCATTTCGTTCCGCATCGGTTACAATACAGCCATAGCTTCGGAAAGCGTTCAAAGCAGCCCTCAAGCTATCCCGCCCCTTGAAAATTGAACACGCATTCTTCAGTCACGTTCCTGTGATGATGAGCCACGTCCGTAACAAATGCGATGATCTCCCACTGAGGGAATGAGCGGTAGGTTGACGGTAAATGGATGACAGCTTCTCCATAGCTAAGAGCCATCACAGAATAATGATACTTCTGCCTTCGGGCAGCTCGGTGAGAACCACGGAGAGGTGAGAACCCTATGGATTCGGTACGCTGCCGGACGGCTGAAAGATTTCCCACACGAAAACTGAGTTTTCGTTTTCCGGGGATGTCGGGGACAAATACGGAAAGGTATAGAACTATAAATCACAGCATTTTTGCTGTTTGAGATAGTAGGGTGGGCTGTGCGAGCAGCCCACTGTTACATATACGGATAGAAAGGAGAAATCCAAATTGGCCACACGAGGTAAAAAAGAGAAAGAGTATCCGCCTATGCCCGCAAACTGGATGTACAAGCGCGGGGATGTCTACATGATGGATCTGAATCCTTACAGCGGTTCCGAGCAAGGCGGCATCCGACCTGCCATTGTTGTCCAAAACGATGACGGTAATTTTTATTCCAATGTTCTTCTGGTCGTTCCACTGACAACACAGATCAAAAAGCGAAATATGCCAACGCATTTTATTCTGCACAATCGTTTTTTGAGTGCGCCATCTATGGCGATTTGCGAAAGCCCGCGCCCCGCAGATAAATCCAGAGTGTTAAGCTACCTTGGGCACCTGTCCAAATATGAAATGCGGCAAGTGTCAGTGTGTCTGCAATACAGCTTTGGGTTCATTGGATACAAGTCATTCCGAAAATACCTTACGGCTCCTCCGCAGGAGGATGTTCTCGCCGCTGCAAAAGAGCTGCTCTCCCAGCAGTTTCAGAATCTTCGGGTGCTGAACAGTCAGCCCCCTGCTCTCGCCAAGCACACAAAAGGCGATCTACATAGCATTGAGCAGATATCGGAAAGGATGCTCTCCACCCCGGCAGAATCTTCTGTTGAGTTCATGGTTGCAGAACTGGATGATGCACTTCAATCGCTTATGTTCCGCTGGAATATCTGTTATGAACGGTATTCCAGTTTCCGCTTATCCGATAACGAAAAGAAGAAAATCGGTTTGATTATCCAATCAGGAATTGATTTTCTGCAAAAGAAGAAGGAGGTTCCTTTATGATGAACGCAGTTGTAAAACCTTACCATGAAATGTGCCTGAACAGCAGTGAGCTGATCGTGCCGCGCGACACTTATCAGCGTGCTCTTCACCCCGCTCGTGTAGCCCGTATCGCAAAAGAATTTGACGAGCGGGTTGCCAATGAGCCGAAGATCAGCTTTCGGGATGGGCACTACTATGTGATGGACGGGCAGAACACCATCGCCGCCCGGAAGTTCCTGAACGGTGGTGACGATCTGCAGATTCGTTGCAAGGTCTACTTTAACATGACCGAGCAGGAAGAAGCCCTCCTGTTTGCACAGCAAACAGGCATTTCGGAACGGCTGAGTGCAGGGCAGAAGCTCCGTGCCCTGATTTTTGCAGGGGAGCCTGCCGCCGTTGCATTCCAGCAGGCCACCGAATTGGCTGGCGTTCATCTTTCTTTTGAAGAAGGCCGAGGCAAGCAGCGGATCAGCTGCATTGCAACCGCCTATCATGAATTCATCCGGCTGGGTCCGGAACTGTATATCGAATCCCTTGATGTTTTGCTGAATGCGTGAAACGGAGAACCCGATTCCATGAGTTCCGCAAACCTGCTCGGCATTTGCCGCTTTGTAGAACTGTATCACTCCGAATATAACAAAGGCCGCTTGATTGCCAAACTGCGGCAGGTCGATGCGTTCACGATTTTTCGCCTTGCTCGAACCGCAGGCGTAAGCCTTCCCGGCAAGACGAAGTACCTTCAGCAGGTCTATACTATTTATAATGGTGGCAGCCGCCGGGCTGCATTGCCGCTCAAGTTTTAACTTTAAGTATATTTAACGAGGTATTATCCAATGATTATCCATGAAGAACCTTCGCCCAACTCGGTTTCCTCCCCTGTTTCCACAGCAAAGGACAGCCGCTGCTATACCGTAGAAGACCTGATGGAAATGCTGCTCCTGAGCCGTCCCACTGTCTACCGTCTACTGAAGCAGAATGAATTCCGCTGGTTCAAGGTAAGCGGCGCTTACCGTATTTCCAAAGCCAGCTTTGAAGCATGGCTCAATGATGGCACTGTTGAACGCAATCCCGCTGTTTGACATCCTCAACATTTCACGCGAAATCTGCTATTCTTTAGCCGGGATGAGAAATCCCGGCTAAACTTTTACATAGATAGAGAGGTGTCTTTCATGGATGATATGCGGAATACTTCGGCTTCCTTATACGGAAAAGCTGAACCTGCCACTACCAAAACCACCATGTCGGTTCGTGAGATGCGGCAGCTTCTCGGCCTTGGCAAAACAGACAGCTATTGGCTGCTTCATAAGAATCTCTTTGAAGTCATTCTGATAAACGACAAAAGGCGTATCGTTATTTCCAGCTTTGAGAAATGGTATGCCAATCAGGTCAAATATCATAAGGTCAATGGTTCGCCACCGGGCGAGGAACTTTGCAAACGGTCCTATTCCGTTCCTGACGCCGCCGAGATATTGAAGGTGAAACCCGAAACGATCTATACACTCATCCGACAGGGCAAGTTGAAAACAGAAACGGCAGACTTCTGTATGAGAATTCCCAAAGAGGACTTTGAGCGGTGGTACCGGTCACAAAGCCGCCACCGCACTGCGGCTGATCGAGAGCGTGACCGGGAAATAGAAGCACAAACCATCTCCATCCCAGAAATTGCAAAACTGCTCGGTATCCCACGCAAGAATGTTTATGGGATTCTTGATTGCAAAAAATACCGAGATTGTTTCGTCATTGAGCGCGTGGCCGACAGGCCGCGCATTACCAAAAAAAGTTTTAAGGCATGGCTTAAAAGCCAATCTACATACCAACTTCAAAAACCGAAAAAAGAAACGCATGAGGAGCCGCCGCTAAAACTGCAATGTCCCAAGAATGGGAAATACTACAGTTTTCAGGAAATTCAGGCTTTTTACGGAATCAGCCGCCCAACACTTGACTCGTGGGTTCTCAAAGAAGGAATTCCAACGATGAAGTTGGGAAGGGTAAAACGCATCCAAAAAGATGCTTTCGATGAAGTTCTGAAGTCCAAACGTAAAGTAGAGGAGGATGTATAATGGCTAGCATTGTCAAACGCAATAACCGATACTGCGTTGTCTATACCTACAAACACACTAATGGAACACTAAAGCAGAAATGGGAAACCTTTACCGACCTTGCAGATGCCAAAAACCGTAAGAAAGAGGTCGAATACAAAGAATCCGTCGGTACCTTTGTGGCACCCCAGTGCCGAACTCTAAAAGACCTGCTTAAAGAATACGTCACCCTGTACGGAAGAACCAAATGGGCACTTTCAACCTATCAATCAAACACTGCACTGATTTCAAACTACATAGAACCGCTTATCGGCTCAATGAAGCTGCAAGATCTCACCACCCGCGTAATTGAGGGATATTATCAGCGGCTGCTTAAATACGAAGCCGTTGACCCTATGTGTGGAAAGCGTCAGCATCAATACGTTTCTCCCGGCACGGTTCGTTCGGTTCACAAAATTTTGAGAAGTGCCTTTGAGCAGGCTGTAAAGTGGGAACTTATGGAAAAGAATCCCTGTATTTATGCCACCTTGCCCAAATACACTGCAAAGAAGCGTGATATCTGGACTGCCGAGACCCTGTTCCATGCCTTAGAAGTCTGTGATGATCCACGGCTCCGGCTGTGCATCAACCTCTCGTTCTCTTGCTCCCTGCGTTTGGGCGAGCTGCTCGGTCTGACTTGGGATTGTGTAGATATCACTCCTGAAAGCATTGATGCAGGACGCGCATCCATTTACATAAACAAAGAACTTCAGCGTGTGGACGTTGCTTCACTGGACGCATTGGAAAACAAAAATGTTATCACTCGTTTTCCATCGCTGAATTCTCGCTGCACCACCGTTCAGGTTCTGAAAAGTCCCAAAACGGACAGCAGTATCCGCACCATCTTTCTTCCAAAGACAGTTGCGGAAATGCTCATGAAATATAAAGCCGAGCAGGATATGACAAAGGAAGCGCTGGGTGCAGAATATACGGACTACAATCTTGTAGTTGCCGGCCCATTGGGAATGCCAACCGAGCAGTCTACCATCAACGGTGCATTGAAGCGGTTGATTGAGAAAAACAATCTCCCCAAAGTGGTCTTTCATAGCTTCCGACACTCCAGTATTACATACAAACTCAAACTGAACGGCGGTGATATTAAAGCCGTTCAGGGTGACTCCGGCCATGCACAGGCTTCGATGGTCACAGAGCAGTATGCACACATTCTGGATGATGATCGGCGTTTGAACGCACAACGATTCGACGATTTCTTCTATCAGCATCATGGTGCAGAGCCTGAAGCCCTCCCTCGCGCAGAGCAATCCACTCCCAAAGCCAGTCCAGTCGATACAGATGCGGCAGCAGCTCTTGCTAAACTGCTGGCTGACCCCTCTATGGCTACACTCATTAAAAATCTTGCAAAGAACCTATAAGCCTCTATACATAAACAGCGGCAGTTTTCCGTATATGGAAAACTGCCGCTATCTGTTTTAGGATGATCCCGTTTCTTTGTGTTTTTTCGCCTTAGCTTCCTCTATGTCCATCTTCAGCTGATGTGTAAGCTGTTTTACATAATCGAGTGAAACTTCATAGCCTTCTGCGATTTTTTCTGCCGGCATCCCATCAAGGATACGGGAGATCACAATGTTCTGAGTGGCTTGTTTTCTCGACTCTGCAATCATTTCCTCAATAGAGGGGCAATGTTTATTATGCATCCAATTCAAGTAATCCAAGCGTTCAGCTTCTATCCGCGATAGAAGCCTAACTGCATAGAAATTGTCATCTACCTCGAAGCGAACTTCCTCTCCGGGTTTGACTTCAAGTTTTTCCAGAACCGCATCTGGGAGTTTTACAGTTCCATCTTCACCGACTACAATATTAAATTTCTTTTCCATCGCACACTCCTAAAATCACGCAAAGTTCCTTGCATCCAGTGCCTTTACTCCCGTAAGAATACCATAAGCCCCTTCCTTTTACAAGACAATGCGCATTTCCATTCGCACTGTTACATAGACCAGAGTTTTCTCGCAGAAAGCTCTGGTCTTTTTCTATTGAAAACATTTGTCCATCACACCAGCTACGGCTGTATGGTCTGGTTTACGAATGCTAAACAAGCAAATATCCGTAGGGAAACGTACACTTCCCAGCTAATGAAAGGTGGGCATTTTACAATGAACCTTCCACTTTTCATTAGCTCTGCTAATTTTCTGCTAATGAAAAGCCTTTTACTCGTTTTATTTCGGGGTTTGTGTTCTTTACTCAGATTGACAGCGCAACAAAAAATCAATTGATAAAACGTTACTTGTTTTACCTACTTTTGCCTAGGATTTATGGCTTCAGCCCCTACTCCTAAGCGGAAGGCCGTGTGTTCGAATCACATCGGGGACGCCAGCGCAAAATCAAGCCCGGAAGGTTTACGAACCCTCCGGGCTTGGTTTTTGCTTTTCTATGGAAGATAGCCGCTACAACGTTCACACCAGCCTTGCCCCGGCGTGGGGCAGGCTTTCTGCGCCAAGGCTTTGCAGCTTTTGGGGCAGGGCGGCAAGGTCGCCGCCGGTATAATACCAGCCCGCAGCCAGTGCTGCCAGTGCCAGCAGCAAAAGCACCACCAGTGCCTTGCCCAGCCTGCGGCGCTTCGGGCGCGGCGATGCAGACTGTTCCGCCGTGAGGGAGGCAGGGGTCAGGGCTGCATCCGGCACGGCTCTGCCATAGGGCTGCCAGTTTGTGCCCCCAGCCTGCGGCAGACCACAGGCGGCACGGCGCAGCATATCCAGCAGCCATAGCCCGGGGTTCTCGTCCGACGCAAGGCACCGCAGCCAGCAGCCCTTTTTACCGCCCACCAGCAGCAGACGGCTTTGGGGCAGTTCCACACAGCCCACCGTCAGCGCGGCACCGGTCAGCTTCTGCATGACCTGCACCCGCGCCAGTGTGCGGGCAGGCTCTGCCTGCGGTGCCTTGCGCAGCTTGCGGCTGAGCCGGGCGGTGAGCGCGGTATTGGCGTAGCTCATAGCGCCAAAATCGAATACCTTTTCCGCGCCGGGAAGGTTTTCCAGCCGGGTCTCCAGCAGCGCCCCGGCGGCGGTATCACTGCACACCAGCAGCTTGCGGTGCTGTTCCAGCGCCTGCACTGCGGCAGCGGCAAGGGTCTGCTCCCCTTCCCCGTACAGTGCCAGGGCAAGGCTTGTCCGCAACTGCTGTACCGCCCGGTGCAGCTGCTGCGGGGTGCTGCTTTGCAGCGCCACCAGTGTTTCCGCACCCCGGCTGCGGCAGTGCACCGTGCCCTGCCAAGTGTCCGGCAGGGCTTCCACAGCCTTTTGCACGGTCTGCTCCGGTGCACCGAACAGCCGCAGCACGCAGCCTGCCGGGCGCTCTTCCTTATTTGTCATGACGCATCCCCCCTGCGGCCGCAGGGGCCGCCCTTACTCTGCCCGCAGGGTCTCGTCCAAGGCGGTCAGGGCGGCGGGGTCATGCTGTGCGCTTTCGGCCAGCACCTGCGTACCGGCAGGGGTCTTGCCCTGTGCCAGCCGCAGCGCCAGTTCCAGCGCAGTCTGTGCGGCGCGGGCGCGGATGAGCGCACGGTCCGGGCGGGAGACGAACAACTTCTTCACATACGCCTTATCTCCCCGGGCAGCGCCCAGATACACCGTGCCCACAGGCCGGACGGCATCGCCGCCGCCGGGGCCTGCCAGACCGGTAACGCTGACCGCGATATCTGCACCGGCGGCCTTTGCCGCGCCCAGCGCCATCTGCGCCGCCACGGGAGCCGACACCACATTATATTGCGCAATGACCGCCGGGTCCACCCCGACAAGCTTCGCCTTGGCCTGCTCCCAGTAGGTCACAAAGCCGTAGCCGAACACCTCGCTTGCGCCGGACACACTGGTCAGGCGCTGGGCGATCATGCCGCCGGTGCAGCTTTCGGCGGTGGCAATGGTCAGGCCGTTGGCCTGCAGCGTATGCACCACCGTCTCTTCCAACCCGGCGACATCCTCATCATACACCGCATCGCCCAGCAGATCATAGAACTTTTTGGCGTAGGCGCGGCACATGGTCTGTGCCTCGGCGTCATTCTGCGCCCGGGCGGTGATGCGGATCTCGCATTCGCCGGTCTTGCAGTAGATGGCGGCGGTGGGGTTCGGGTTTTCCAGCAGCGCACGCACCCGGTACTCCAGATTGCTCTCGCCGCCCAGCACCCGCAGCGTCAGGCTGTGCAGGGCGCAGCTCTGCCGCGCCAGCAGCAGTGGGCGTACGCTTTCCTCCCACATGGCCTTCATCTCATGGGGCACGCCGGGCATCAGCACGGCACAGCGGCCGTCCTGCTCGAACCATGCGCCCGGCGCGGTGCCGTGGTGGTTGACCACCTTATGCCCGTGCACCGGCACCATGGCCTGCTTGCGGTTGTTGGGGGTGGTCTCGCGCCCGGTGCGGGTAAAGAAGTCCACGATCTTCTGCCACTCCTCCGGGTCAAAGGTAAGGGTATCGCCAAAGCAGGCGGCCACCGTCTCCTTGGTCAGGTCGTCTGCCGTGGGGCCCAGCCCGCCGGTGAACACCAGCAGGTCGCACCGCTGCTTTGCCTCGTTGACAAAATCCGCCAGACGGTCCTGGTTATCGCCGATGGTGCTCTGCCGCCGGACGGTGATGCCCAGCGCGGCCAGCTCCCGGCTAAGGTACTGGGCATTGGTGTTAAGAATGTTGCCGAGCAGCAGCTCGGTACCCACACTGATGATTTCTGCTGTCATGGACAAATCAACCCTCGAATTCTACCTGATCGGTGATGCGCACCCGGATGCGCTCGGTCTGCTCTGCGGCTTCGGCTTCCAACGCGGCAAGGCCGGGCATGGCAGCTTCGGCGGCAAGGATCTCCTCCAGCTCGGGGCGGATCTTCGGGTGCGGCGGGGTGAAGATGGTGCAGCAGTCCTCATAGGGCAGAATGCTGGTCTCAAAGGTATTGATATGGCGGGAGGTCTCAATGATCTCGGTCTTGTCCATACCGATGAGCGGGCGCAGGATGGGCAGGTCCTGTGCAGCATCGGTGCACTGCAGCGCCTTGACGGTCTGGCTTGCCACCTGTGCCAGACTTTCGCCGGTGACCAGCGCTTCACAGCCCTGCTTTTTGGCAATCACGTTTGCAATGCGCATCATGCTGCGGCGCATCAGCACCGTGAACAGCACATCCGGAGCATTATCCCGAATGTATTCCTGGGGTTTTGTGTAGGGCACTACAAACAGGTTGGCGCTGCCGGTATACACGGTGATGAGCTGTGCCAGAGCCTTTACTTTTAGTTTTGCACGCTCAGAAGTATACGGAGGGGACGCGAAATGGATGTGATCCAGTGCCAGACCGCGCTTTGCCATGCGATAAGCTGCCACCGGGCTGTCGATGCCGCCAGAGAGCATATTCAGGGCACGGCCGCTGGTGCCCACGGGCAGACCGCCCTCACCCGGTATTTTTGGGCCGTGAATATACGCACCGTAATCTCGAATCTCCACAATGACCTTGAACTGCGGGTTATGCACATCCACCTTCAGGTAGTTGTGCTTGCCCAGCAGATAAGCGCCCAGCTCCCGCATCAGCTCCGGGCTGGTCATGGGGTAGGTCTTGTCGGCGCGGCGGGCTTCCACCTTGAAGGTACGGATGCCGTGCAGCGCGCTGCCCAGATAGTCCTCGGCGGTCTGGCAGATGGTATCGAAATCCTTTTCGCACACCACGGCGCGGCTGAGCGCGGCAAGGCCGAACACCTTGCTGACCCGCTCAAAGGCAAGATCCATATCCACGTCCTCTTCCTCAGGTTCCATATAAAAAGTGGACTGGGTGCAGTACACCTTGAACTTGCCCACCGTCTTAAGACGGTAGCGCAGAATCTTCATCATGGCTGCTTCGAACTGGTTGCGATTGAGGCCTTTCAGGGACATTTCGCCCTGATAGCCCATAATAATTTCCTTCATAAATGTTGCATCTCCTGATGTGGGATTTATAATGGCCTCCGCTTTCGCTCTGGCCATATTCAGCGGAAAAATTGTTTTACTCTATGAATGGAAAATGACTGCGGTCATTTTCCATTCACCCTTTCACGCATTAGGGTCGCGCAGGCAAACTGCATCTTCCCATAGAACGGCTGACAGCTTTCTCTTCGGACACGAATCGGGCCATTCCATCGCCCGCCCTATTGCCCTGCGGGCAACAGGGTCCCACCCCAGCGGACGGTCCTCAGAGAAACTGTCAGCCGTTCTGCGGCTTCTGTTTTTACTTTCTGATCTTCTGCAAGTGCTTCATGCCGTCCTCGAAGCGGTTGAGGAAAGCATCCACATCCTCCGGGGTGTTATCGGCACAGAAGGACACCCGGATGGCAGTGTCGATGGCAAGCGGGTCGCGCCCCATGGCTGCCAGCGTGTGGCTGGGCTGACCGCGCCCGCAGGCACTGGCCGAGGAAACGTAGATCTGCTCCTCGGCCAGAAAAGCCAGCATCGTCTCGCTCTTGATGCACATCTCGCTGAAGTTCAGCACCTCGGGCACAGCGTTCTCCGGGCTGTTGATGACCACCTCCGGGAAGGCTTTCAGCCCCTCCCGCAGCTGCCGGTTCAGCGCACGCATGGCGGTGTCCCGGCTCTTCATAGTCTTTGCCAGACGGGTGGCCGCTGCGGCCAGACCCATAGCATAGGGCAGGTTTTCGGTGCCGGGGCGCATCTGCCGCTCCTGCTCGCCGCCCAGATAGGGCGGCTGGAAGGCCTGCACCAGCCGGTCGGAAAGGTAAAGCGCACCAATGCCCTTGGGGGCATGGATCTTGTGGCCGCTCACCGAGAGCGTATCGATGTTGTCCAACTTGATGGGCACACGCATCCACGCCTGCACCGCGTCCACATGGACGATGGTGCGGCTGTTGCGGCGCTTCACCTCGGCGGCAAGGCGCTCCACATCGTTGCGGGTGCCGATCTCGTTGTTCACCATCATGCAGACTACAAGGATGGTGTTTTTGTCCACCCGCTCCAGCATGGCGGCAATGTCCAGCGTGCCGTCTGCCCGGGGGGCTACCACGGTAACATCATAGCCCTGCTTTGCCAGCCGCTCCAGCGGGCGCTGCACACTGGGGTGCTCGAAGCCGGACACCACGATGCCCTTGCCGAAGGTGCGGGTCTGCACCGCACCCAGCAGCGCCAGATTGTTGCTCTCACTGCCGCAGGAGGTAAAATACAGCTCCCGGCTTTTGCAGCCCAGCGTGCGCGCTACGGCGGCGCGGGCGGCGTTCAGGGCTTCTTCACTGCGCGCGCCCGGGCCATACAGGCTGGAAGGATTTGCCCAATGCTCCCGCATGGCCTTGTTTATGACGTCCGCCACCTCCGGCGCTACGATGGTGGTGGCCGCGTTGTCCAGATAATGTAACTGAGGGTTTTGCAGCATATATGGATTTCCTGCTTTCTGTCGTTGTTTTCATAATAACCCAGAATAAGTATAGCACAAACCCTTGGATAACGCAAAAAATTTTATGCATTTATGGGTGATTTTTGTAACTGTACCTCCTTGACAAACACCCCGGTGGTGTGCTATCTTTACAGCATAGACCGCATCCCTGCTGACGGAACCTTGTGGAGCACCACAGTGCAGGGGTGCTGGGGATGTCAATGCCGACCGTCTGGGCAGCCTTGCGCAATTGCTGCGCAAAGCTGTCCTTTTTTGCTATCAAGGAGGATGTCTGTATGAAGACCGATATCGAGATCGCGCAGGAAGCCAAAATGAAGCCTATTACCCAGATCGCAGCTCAGCTGGGTCTGGAGGACGAAAGTGTGATCCCCTATGGCCGCTACAAGGCCAAGATCGACCACCGGCTGATCCACAACGCCAAAAAGCAGGGCAAGCTGATCCTTGTCACTGCCATCAGCCCCACCCCTGCCGGTGAGGGCAAAACCACCACCAGCGTAGGTCTGGCCGATGCCATGAACGCACTGGGCAAAAAGACCATGCTCTGCCTGCGCGAGCCCAGCCTTGGCCCCGTGTTCGGCGTAAAGGGCGGCGCTGCCGGCGGCGGCTACGCACAGGTGGTGCCCATGGAGGACATCAACCTGCACTTTACCGGCGATCTGCACGCCATTGGCACCGCCAACAACCTGCTGGCTGCCATGATCGACAACAGCATCCAGCAGGGCAACCCGCTGAACATCGACCCCCGCCGCATCACATGGAAGCGCTGCATGGACATGAACGACCGGCAGCTGCGGTTTATCGTGGACGGTCTGGGCGGCAAGGTGAATGGCACCCCCCGCGAGGACGGTTTTGATATTACCGTTGCCAGCGAGGTCATGGCCATCTTCTGCCTTGCCACCAGCATCTCCGACCTGAAAGAGCGGCTGTCCCGCATCGTGTGCGCCTACACCTACGACGGCAAGCCGGTGACTGCCGGTGAGATCGGCGCAGCCGGTGCCATGACCGCCCTGCTGAAGGACGCACTGGACCCGAACCTTGTGCAGACGCTGGAAAACAACCCCGCCATCATCCACGGCGGCCCCTTTGCCAACATTGCCCACGGCTGCAACAGCGTGCTGGCCACCAAGCTCAGCCTTTCGCTGGCAGACTACACCATCACCGAAGCAGGCTTTGGTGCGGATCTGGGCGCGGAGAAATTCTTGAATATCAAGTGCCGCTATGCCGGTATTGCTCCCTCTGCCTGTGTGCTGGTGGCTACCGTGCGCGCGCTCAAGAGCCACGGCGGCGTAGCCAAGGCCGATCTGAACCAGCCCAACCTCGAAGCTGTCAAGGCCGGTGCTTCCAACCTGATCCGTCACATCGACAACCTGAAGAACGGCTTCGGTCTGCCGGTAGTGGTTGCCATCAACGCCTTCCCCACCGACACCGCCGAGGAGCAGGCCTATGTGGAGCAGGTCTGCGCCGAGCAGGGCGTGCCCTGCGTGCTGAGCGAGGTATTCGCCAAGGGCGGCGAGGGCGGCAAGGCACTGGCTGAGAAGGTGCTTGAGATTCTGGAGGATCGTCCCATCCAGTACACCTACCCGCTGGAGATGCCCCTGAAGGACAAGATCAACGCCATTGCCACCAAGATCTACCGCGCCGACGGCGTGAACTACAGCGCCGCCGCCAGCAAGACGCTGGCCGAGCTGACCGAGATGGGCTACGGCGACCTGCCCGTCTGCATTGCCAAGACCCAGTACAGCTTCAGCGACAACGCCAAGCTGACCGGTGCGCCCACCGGCTTTACCATGGAGGTGCGCGAGGTGCGTCTGGCCGCCGGTGCAGGCTTCGTGGTCGTCATCTGCGGCAACATCATGACCATGCCCGGTCTGCCCAAAAAGCCCGCCGCCGTGAATATCGACGTAGACGCCGACGGCAAAATCACCGGCCTGTTCTGATAAAAAACTGATAAACATAAAAGGCGCTGTCCGCAGGGACAGCGCCTTTTATGTTCTTTTTACTCCATGGTGTGGCTGCAAAGGTAGTCCACCCATGCAGCATAGCCCTCCGGCTTGATGTGGTAACCGTCCGGCTGGGCGTAGCTTTCGATCAGGTCGCCGTTTTCGTCTGCCAGCACCTCCCACAGGTTGAGGAAATAGCAGTCCTTTTCCAGCGCAATGGCGGCCAGCTCGTTGTTGATGCGGCACAGGCGGTCGCGGTTCAGCCCTGCGTGGTTTTCCTGTGCGCTCACCTCCGGCCTTACCGGCGTGATGGACTGCACATAGATCTTTGCATCCGGCAGCGCCTGACTGATCATATCCAGCATCAGGCGGTAGTAGGTCAGAAAACTGGTGTAATCGGTGTCCCGTCCCAGCACATTGCTGCCCAGCAGCACATAGACGGCCTTGGGCTGCTGGGCGGTCAAAGCGTCCAACGGGATCTCTGTCACGCCGTCCACCCGCTTGCAGCTGGTGCCGTTGACAAAGGCGTTGGGGCCCACCCCCTTATAGGCGCAGAACTGCGCCCCGGGCAGACCGGTATCGTAGATCTGCAGCCCCTGCGTCAGGCTGTCGCCCACAAAACTGACCTGCGCAAACCAGCTTTTTTCCACCGGAGCGCTGGCCGGCAGCGCTGCCATGCGGAAGTCCAGTGCGGTCTCGGTGCTATCCTCCAGCGTCTGCACCCGGAGCTGCCGCGCCAGCGGGTAGTTGACCGTGTTCCATGTATTATCCGTGGTCACCTGCCGCAGAATGGTGTTTTGGCTCAGGACGGTATCCACGCGCTCCCGGTGCAGCACCTTCCACAGAATGCCGATGGCGCTCAGCAGCGCCACCAGCGCCAGAAGGGCGACGATGATAAACACCCTGCGCCAGCGCCGGTGCAGGATGCGCCGCCGGTATTCCTGATAATCTGCCATTGTCGTTCCCTCGCTTCCGGCCCGGAATGCGGGCTGTTCTATTTATAGTATAGCATAACTGCACCCAACAGCAAACCCCATTTGCCAAAAATGTGCTGCCGGTTTTGCACGGTACGGGGCTGTTTTGGTGCAAAACTGACAGAGCACTGCCGCAAACGCTTGCATCCCATAGGCAGAATGTGTTATACTAGGATGAATCAAACGACAGGGAGGCTTTCACGATGGCATATACACCGAAACTGACTTATAAAGGCAAGCCCCTCGTCCGCAAGGACAACGAGCTGTATTACGGCAGCATGACCGATCCCTATGTGCTGTATCTGCAGATCCTGACCACCACCCCGGTGGGCGAGCAGCAGGTAGCCGACAAGGTGCACCTGATGCTGCTTTCTACCGATACCACCAAGGCACCGCAGGAGCGCGTAGCGCGCCAGACCACCAAGCACGGCCTGTACAATGCGCTGGACATTGGCGGCATCTGGCTGCAGAAGGCCAACGAGACCCGCTGAATCAAATTAAAATGAACAATGCCGGACAGTCTGCGGACTGCCCGGCATTGCGTTTTTTATAAGGAATTTTATTTTGTAGTTGCAATTTTGGAAAATCTGCGGATTTTCCAAAATTGCCTTTTCGCGAGTGGGGTCGTAAAGGAAAACAGCATCAGCAGCAAAAAGTGCTATTTCCTGGATCCCATTTTCACAAGAATAAGAGAAAATCTTACTCCTCGGTCACCTCAAAGTCCAGCGGCTCGCCGCAGTTGGGGCACTTGGGTGCGCCGTCCAGCAGCTCGTCCTCTTCAAATACGGCGGTCTTTCCGCAGGCGGGGCAGGTCACCTCGTACTGCACGGGGGCGTCCTTGGCTTCGTCCTCGTCGCCTTCCAGCGCGACCTCAAAAGTCACACCGCAGTGGGCGCAGTTGGCTTCGCCTGCATCCAGATCATCCTCGCTGACGTAGACAGTCTCGCCGCAGGCGGGGCAGGCTACCTCGTAGAAGGGCTCGCTGGCGATGTCGTCATCTCCCGCATCCTCATCCTCGTCGGCTGCGTCGTCGTCCTCGTCCTCGGCATCCTCGTCCTCGTACAGGTCGGCTTCCAGATCCTCCAGCTCCTCGCTCAGATCGTTGATCTGGTCGTAGGCGTGGGTCAGATCCTCGTCCATGGCGGCAATGGCATCGGCCATCTCGCCCAGCAGAGCGGCCATGGCCTTGATGATCTTACCCTCTTTGGTGCTCTCATCCACGCCCAGACCGTCCACTAAGCCCTGCAGGTAGGCTGCTTTCTTGTTCAGTTCCATCTGAAATGCCCTCCTTATTTGTAATACAAAAACCGGGCAAACGGTTGCCCGCTGCCCGGTATGCGACAAATGATCAGACGCGCTCCATATACTCGCCGGTGCGGGTATCGATGCGGATGTGATCGCCCTCGTTGATGAACAGGGGCACACGGATCTCGGCGCCAGTCTCAACGGTAGCGGGCTTCAGGGTGTTGGTAGCAGTGTTGCCCTTGACACCCGGCTCGGTCTGGGTGACTTCCAGCTCGATGAAGTTGGGGATCTCGACGCTGAACACCTTGCCCTTGTAGCTCAGCAGCTTGCACAGCTCGTTCTCCTTGCAGAACTTGAAGTTATCGGGCACGTCGGCTGCGTTGACGGGGATGTCATCGTAGGTCTCGTTGTCCATGAAGTGGTACAGATCGCCGTCCTCGTAGCTGTAGGTCACGTCCTTACGCTCGATGAAAGCCTGCGGGAACTTTGCGGTGGGGTTGTAGCTGGTCTCGACCACAGAACCGGTGATGACGTTCTTGGTCTTGGTGCGGACAAAGGCAGCGCCCTTGCCGGGCTTGACGTGCTGGAACTCAACGACCTGAAGAACCTGGCCGTCCTGCTCAAAGGTCACGCCATTGCGAAACTCGCCTGCAGAAATCATAGGAATTCCTCCATAAATTTAATCTCAGATGCTTAACGCATATCTCTATTTATTTTACCCAATCTGCCCCTGTTTGGCAAGGGGTTTGGGCAAAAAAGACGATAAAAACACAAAATCTTTTACACATTCCGCGCTGCGCGGTACATTTGCTGCATCGTCTGCGCGTCCTCGGCCTGTGTGCCCGCGCTCTCACAGATGACTACCGGGGTCAGCTGACGCTCTGCCAGCAGCTCCATCAGGGGCTGGGGCTCCGGGCCGAACTGAGTATCGGCAAAGGTCCAGTGGCGCTTTTCGCCGCCCGCCGAGTACTCGATGCGGGAAAAGTGCACATGGAACTGCCGGGCACGGTCATCGCCCAGCACCTCAGCCATGCGGTCCAGAATGGCGGCATAGTCCGCCTTGGTCTGGATGCCGCCCAACGTGCGGGCGTTCAGGTGGCCGAAGTCGATGCAGGGGGTAATGCGGCTGTCCACGTCGCACAGCGTCAGCACCTCGTCCAGCGTGCCCAGCTGTCCTATCTTGCCCATGGTCTCCGGGCACAGGGTCATATCCCCAAATCCCGCCTCGTCCAGCGCAGCCACAGCGCGGCGCATGGTATCCAGCGCCTTTTCCAGCGCCGCCTCTCGGCTCTGTTTGCCGCAGCTGCCGGAGTGGAAGATGATGCGTCTGCCGCCCAGCGCCCGGCACACCGCCGCGCTTTGCAGCAGGTACTGGATGCTGTTCAGCCGCTTATCCTCCTCCAAACTGGACATACTGATATAATAAGGTGCGTGGACGCTGAACAGGATGTCCCGCTCCGCAGCAAGGGCAGCCATGCGGGCGGCCTTATCCAGCCCCAGACGCACCCCGCGCCCGCACTGGTACTCAAAGGCGTTCAGCCCCATTTTGGCGGTGTACTCCGGCACATCCAGACTGCTTTTGTATCCTTGGGCGGCAAAGCTGTCACTGGTGCCTGCAGTGCCGAACCGGATGTTCCAAACTTCGCTCACAAGGTCTTACCTCCCCGGTCATAGTACTTCTGCCAGTGCTTTTTTTCCCACTTGCGCTTGAGGATGACCTGTGCGCCCAAGTCCGGCCCGCGGGGAATGACCATCAGCCCGGGAATGCCGTACAGCGCCGCCACCATGCGGTCGGCGTAAAGCTGGTCGCCCACCATGGCCATCTGGCGGTGTTTCACGCCCATGCGGTGCTGTGCTACCATCAGCGCAAAAGGCAGGGGCTTGGCGGCGCGGTACAGGTAGGCAAGGCCCAGCTTTTCCGCAAAGGGGCGCACCCGCTTTTCCGCACCGTTGGAGACGATGGTCAGCTTTACCCCGGCCTTGCGCATGGCGGCAAGCCACGCGGCCACCTCCTCCGGCAGCTCCTGACTGCGGTCTGCGGTCAGGGTGTTGTCGATATCCAGCACCAGAGCCGTGATGCCCTTGGCGGCAAGCCATTCCGGCGTGATATGGGTAACGTCCTTAAAAACATATTCGGGGGTAATGAGCATAAATAGACCCTCTCAGTCTGCCCTGCGCAAAGCAGCTTTAAAATGAAAATAGGGGAACCTGCATAAACAGGCTCCCCTACATCGGCGTTAGCAACGCGTTTAAAATCTAAAGCAACGTGCGATTCCAAGCAATCAATTACTTGAACTTGCGCTTGCGGGCTGCTTCGGACTTCTTCTTACGCTTAACAGACGGCTTCTCGTAAGCCTCGCGCTTACGAACCTCTGCGAGCACACCGCTGCGAGCAGTGCTGCGCTTGAAGCGACGCAGTGCGCTTTCCAGCGACTCGCCCTCTTTAACACGAATTTCCGACATCTTATTCCCTCCCTTGGACCGTGAGGCAGGAATTTCGTTGTTACATGGTAACTAACAGTAGACAGTATAGCGCATTTTATCCGGTTCGTCAACCTTTTTTTGAAAGTTTTTGCTCAAAACTTTTGAAAGATTTTTGAACAGACGCTCCCGGGTGTTTCCTGCGCTAAATCCGCCTCTGCGGGTGATGATATGTTCGCGCTTATTCAGCGGAGCAGCAGTTCTCAGCCCTTGGCAGCCAGATTGACCAGACGGCCCTTGACGTAGATCTCCTTGACCAGCTGCTTGCCTTCCAGCGCGGCAGCCACAGCGGGGTCTGCCTTGGCGGTGGCGATGGCGTCCTCGGCGGTGATGTCTGCGGGCACCTTCAGGCGTGCCTTCACCTTGCCGTTCACCTGCACAGCGATCTCCACAGCAGCCTCCACACACTTGGCCTCCTCGTAGGCAGGCCAAGGATAGTAAGCCAGCTGCTCGTCGTGGCTGTGACCCAGCTTCTCCCACAGTTCCTCGGTCATGTGGGGAGCGAAGGGGTTCAGCAGCTGCACCAGCGTCTCAAACTCGGCCTTGGTTGCGCCGCCGTTGTCGTACATGGCGTTGACCAGCGTCATCAGCTGGGCAATGGCGGTGTTCATCTTCAGGCTCTCGATATCTGCGCTGACCTTCTTGATGGTCTGGTGCATCAGAGTCTCCATGGCGGGGCGGTAACCCTCGCCCTCCACCAGCTTGTCGCTCAGTGCCCACACGCGGTCGAGGAAGCGGTTGCAGCCCGCGATGGCAGAGGTCTGCCACGGTGCAGCCTGCTCAAAGTCGCCCATGAACATCTCGTACAGACGCATGGTGTCGGCACCGTACTGGTCCACCACCTCGTCGGGGTTGATGACGTTGCCAAGGCTCTTGGACATCTTCACGATGGGATGGCGTGCCATCTCGCCGTACTTCTCTTCCAGTGCCTTCTCGGCGGCCTTCTGGCTGCCGTACTCCTTGAGCAGCTTCTCCTGTTCCTCGGCGGGCAGGTTGACAAAGCTGTGGGGGTTCAGGCCAAGGATCATGCCGTGGGCAGTACGCTTCTGGTAGGGCTCTGCCGTGGGCACCACGCCGATATCGTACAGGAACTTATGCCAGAAGCGGCTGTACAGCAGATGCAGGGTGGTGTGCTCCATGCCGCCGTTGTACCAGTCCACCGGAGACCAGTATTCCAGTGCTTCCTTGGAGGCCAGAGCATCCTTGCAGTGGGGGTCCATGTAGCGCAGGAAGTACCAGGAGGAACCAGCCCACTGGGGCATGGTGTCAGTCTCACGGGTTGCGGGGCCGCCGCAGCAGGGACAGGTGGTCTTGACCCAGTCCTTGTGGCGTGCCAGCGGGGACTCGCCGTCCGGGCCCGGCTCAAAGTCGGTGATGTCCGGCAGGGTCAGCGGCAGGCTGCTCTCGGGCAGGGGCTGCCAGCCGCACTTGTCGCAGTGCACCATGGGGATGGGCTCGCCCCAGTAACGCTGACGGCTGAACACCCAGTCGCGCAGCTTGTAGTTGACCTTATCACGGCCCTTGCCGGTCTCTTCCAGCCAAGTGATCATCTTCTTTTTGGCATCGACGACGGACAGCCCGTTCAGGAAGCCGGAGTTGACCAGCGTGCCGGTGGCAACATCGGTAAAGGCAGCTTCGTCCAGATTGGACGGGGTGTTGCCCTTGACCACCTCGATGATGGGCAGGCCGAACTTCTTGGCGAACTCCCAGTCGCGGGTATCGTGGGCGGGCACGGCCATGATGGCGCCGGTGCCGTAGGTGGACAGAACGTAGTCGGAGATGAAGATGGGGATCTCGGTCTCGTTGACCGGGTTGATGCCCATCACGCCGTCCAGCTGCACGCCGGTCTTTTCCTTGTTCAGCTCACTGCGCTCAAAGTCGCTCTTGCGGGCAGCTTCGGCCTGATAAGCCTTGACAGCCTCGGCATTCTTGATGATGCCCTTTTCCAGCCATGCCTTGAGCAGGGCATGCTCCGGGGAGATGACCATGTAGGTAGCGCCGAACAAGGTATCGCAGCGGGTGGTGTACACGGTCAGGGTGTCTCCTGCGGTGGTGCCGAAGTTCACTTCTGCGCCGTGGCTGCGGCCGATCCAGTTCTTCTGCTGGGTGGACACGCGCTCGATGTAATCCAAGCCATCCAGACCGTCGATCAGCTTATCGGCATAAGCGGTGATCTTGAGCATCCACTGGCTCTTGACGCGGTGCACCACCTCGCTGCCGCAGCGCTCGCACACGCCGTTGACAACTTCCTCGTTGGCCAGCACGCACTTGCAGCCGGTGCACCAGTTGACGTTCATTTCCTTCTTGTAAGCCAGACCGTGCTTGTACAGCTGCAGGAAGATCCACTGGGTCCACTTGTAGTACTCGGGGTCGGTGGTGTTGATCTCACGATCCCAGTCAAAGGAGAAGCCCAGCGCCTTGAGCTGGCTGCGGAAATGATCCACGTTGCTCTTGGTGACGATGGCCGGGTGGATGTGGTTCTTCATGGCGAAGTTCTCGGTGGGCAGACCGAAGGCATCCCAGCCCATGGGGTACAGCACGTTGTAGCCGTTTTTACGGCGCTTGCGGCTTACCACGTCCAGCGCGGTGTAGCTGCGGGGATGGCC
>OKSS01000112.1_pt1 | contig 24254 bp, 20 predicted proteins | sample 1633641 | NCBI WGS metagenome assembly OKSS01 (sample SAMEA3879549, study PRJEB24766) | human gut metagenome | biome: human-associated habitat; feature: feces | place: USA | collected 1985/1987
TCCGGCTTCGAGGTAGTCGAGCGCCTTGGCTTTCGAGTAATACTCTCCGATGGGTTCCATCCGGATCGAGGTGAGGACTTTCGCTTTCACGCCGTTGTCCTCGAGGGCCGACTGCAGGGCCAGCGAGTTGATAATCGTGGCCAGCATCCCCATCTGGTCGCCTTTCACGCGGTCGAACCCCTTGCGGGCGCCCTGAAGTCCCCGGAAGATGTTGCCGCCGCCGATGACGATGCCTACCTGAACTCCCGTTCCGACGACGGCTTTGATTTGCTCCGCATAGCTGTGGAGCACGTCGGTCGAAAGACCGTATTTTTGAGTCCCTTGCAGGGATTCACCGCTGAGTTTCAGGAGTATTCTGTTGTATTTCATAAGCGGAGCGGAATTTGATAATGCGAAGATAGGAAAAATTTCGAAAAAATGTCGTTTTTTAATGCTATCTTTGCCTATCCATGATGCATTCGGAATATAAATGGCTCGATCGGATTGATTCGCCCGATGACTTGAAGAAGTTGTCGGGCTCTGACTTGCGTCAGTATTGCGACGAACTGCGTCAGTACATCATCGAACAATGTTCGTCCAATCCGGGACACCTGGCTTCGAGCCTGGGAGCGGTGGAGCTTGCCGTCGCTCTGCACTACGTATTCAATACTCCTGACGATAAAATCGTGTGGGACGTGGGGCATCAGACCTATGCCCATAAAATCATTACCGGGCGCCGCGAGGCGTTTCGGACCAATCGCAAGCTGGGCGGTATCAGCGGCTTCCCGCGTATGTCCGAGAGTCCTTACGATGCTTTCGGCGGCGGACATGCCTCCGTGTCGATTTCGGCGGCGTTCGGTATGGCCAAAGCTGCGGAACTCAAGGGCGAGCAGCGGCAGGTGGTGGCCGTGATCGGCGACGGTTCGATGACGGGCGGTCTGGCGTTCGAGGGGCTGAACAACGCCGGTGCGAGCAAGCAGACCAACCTGCTGGTCATTCTCAACGATAACAACATGGCCATCGACCAGGCTACCGGGGCCTTGAAGAACTACCTGGTCAAGATTTCGACATCGAGGCGCTATAACGCTATCAAACGCCGCCTGTGGCGGATTTTGTCCCATACGCCGGCTGTTTTGCGGTTTTGTCAGAAAGCGGGCAATGCCGTCAAGCAGGGACTGTTGAAGAACAGCAACCTGTTCGAAAGTTTGAATTTCCGCTATTTCGGCCCGATCGACGGACACAATTTGCCGGAACTGGTGCGGGTGCTGACTGCCTTGCAACGTATCGAGGGACCCAAGTTGCTGCATGTGATGACCGTAAAGGGAAAGGGTTATAAGCCCGCCGAGTGCAATAAGCCGGTATGGCACGCTCCGGGCAAATTCAACCCGGAAACGGGCGAGCGGATCGTCAGCAAGACCGAAGTGGCCCGATACCAGGATGTTTTCGGCCAGACGCTGCTCGAACTGGCCCGTGCCGACGAGCGGATCGTGGGGATAACGCCCGCCATGCCGTCGGGCAGCTCGATGAATATTCTGATGAAAGAGATGCCGGAGCGTTGTTTCGACGTCGGTATCGCCGAAGGACATGCCGTGACTTTCTCCGCCGGACTGGCGGCTGCGGGCATGGTGCCTTTCTGCAACATCTATTCGAGTTTCATGCAGCGGGCTTATGACAATGTGATTCATGACGTGGCGATCCAGCGCCTTCCGGTGGTCATGTGTCTTGACCGGGGCGGTCTGGTGGGTGAGGACGGAGCGACGCATCACGGCGCTTTCGATCTGGCCTATTTCGGTACGGTTCCCAATCTGACGGTGGCTGCGCCGATGAACGAGCTGGAACTTCGGAACATGATGTTTACGGCGCTCGAGGCCGGTCGGCCCTTCGCCATCCGCTATCCGCGCGGCGGCGAGGGAAATTATAAGAAAGACAGCGGGCGGCAGAATCTTGTCGTGCTGCGCGAGGGGGCGGACATTACCCTCTGCGCCTACGGCACGATGATCAACAATGTGCTCGACGCGGCGGAGATCCTGCACGAGCAGGGTATCGAGGCGCGCGTTGTAAAGATCAACGCCATCTCGCCGCTCTATGACCGCGACATGCGCGAGGTCATCGGCAAAACAAAGGCGATGCTGGTCGCCGAGGAGTGCGCGGGCGTCGGCTGCATGGGCCAGCGCATGGCGGCCATTCTGGGCTGGAACAAAATTTCGCCCGAGCGGCTGGAGCTGTGCAACCTCGGCAAGGCGTTTCCTGCGCAGGGAACAGTGGAGGAGCTGTACCGCGAGTTCGGGCTGGACGCGGAATCGCTGGCAAAAAAGGCTGCGGAGGTGCTGCAATGAGCAATAAAACAAGACTGGACTTGCTGCTCGTTGAACGCGGGCTGGAACAGACCCGCCAGCGCGCGCAGGCGATGATCATGAGCGGGCTCGTCTTTGTGGACGGGCAGCGCGTGGATAAGGCGGGCACCGCCGTGCCGAACGACGCGCAGATCGAGGTGCGCGGCAACACGCTTCGATATGTGAGCCGCGGCGGCCTCAAGCTCGAAAAGGCGATGACGACGTTTGGCCTCAAGCTGGACGGCTGTATCTGTGCCGATATCGGCGCTTCGACCGGCGGCTTTACCGACTGTATGCTGCAAAATGGTGCCGTGAAGGTGTATGCCGTAGATGTTGGCTACGGTCAGCTGGCATGGAGCCTGCGGACGGATGCGCGCGTGGTGAATATGGAGCGCACGAACATCCGCTATGTCACGCCGGAGGATCTTGCAGAGCCCATTGAATTTTTCAGTGTGGATGTTTCCTTTATTTCTCTGCATCACATCTTCCCGGTGGCACAGCGCATCACCACCCCGGACGCCATGGGCGTCTGTCTGGTGAAGCCGCAGTTCGAGGCAGGCCGCGAGAAGGTAGGCAAAAACGGCGTGGTGCGTGACCCTGCCGTGCATCGTGAGGTGTTGCACAATGCCATGTCTTATGCTGCGGAAAACGGCTTTGTAGTGCGCGGGTTGGATTACAGCCCGGTCAAAGGGCCGGAAGGCAATATCGAGTACCTGATGTTTGTGCAGAAGAGCGACCAGCTCGCAGTGCTGGACGACGAAGCCGCCGCACAGGTGGTGGCAGCAAGCCACACCACGCTGGATCGCTGAGACTTCAACTGTCAGCAAAGGAGAAACCGGTATGACGATCTACATTTCGCCCAATCCGGGCAAGACCTCTGCCAGCGAAATCGCGCTGCGTGCGGCGCAGATCCTGCTGACCCACGGCGCAGCTGTACTGATGAGCGATGCTCTGCGGGAAAGCTGCAACACGGCAGGGGTCATTTACCTGCCGCTGGAGCGGTGTCTGAAGCGTGCTGACGTGATCCTGACCATTGGCGGGGACGGTACCATCTTGCACGAAGCGAATCTTTCGCTCCGGTACGCAAAGCCCATCCTCGGCATCAATCTGGGACGCTGCGGCTTTCTGGCTACCTGCGAGATCGGCGAAATGGAAACGAAGCTGGCCGCTGTGGCGCGGGGCGATTTCCAGCTGGACAACCGGATGCTTTTATACGCCCGGGTGCTTGGTCAGGACGGCTGGGAGGGGCACGCCCTCAATGATGTGGTCGTGACCAAGGGACGCCTGCAACAGGCCATCGACTTCAGCATTTACTGCGATGATATTCTGGTAGAGCACTACCGGGGCGATGGCGTTATCGTGGCGACCCCCACCGGCTCTACGGCCTACTCGCTGGCAGCCGGCGGCCCGATTCTGGATTCTCAGACCAAGGGCGTCGTGGTGACCCCCATCTGTCCCCACAGTCTGGCCAGTCCGGCCATGGTATTTGCGCAGGAGCGCAAGCTGAACGTCTGTGTGGGGCAGGTAGCAGACGATGAAGTATTTATCAGCTGTGACGGCGGTACGGGCTACCCCCTCAAGGCGGGTGCCACCGCAGAGATCCGCCTGTCCGATCAGAACGTCAAGCTTATTACCTTTGGGCGGGCAGACCAGTTTCAGGCCATTGACCAGAAACTGCGCAAAAGACAATAACACGGGAGGCGATTTTTAAGATGGCACGCAGCCGCAAAGAAGATACAAAAACAAAAGCGGAACGTTTGCAGACGATCCTACGTCTTGTGCAGGAGCATCCCATCAGCCGACAGGAGGTGCTGCTGGAGCACCTGCGGAACGAAGGCTTTGAGGTAACGCAGGCCACCGTTTCCCGCGATATCCGGGAGCTGTGCCTTGTAAAGGCAGCCACCACCGAGGGCTACCGCTATGTTTCCAGCCGGAACGAAAGCTTCAATCCCAAGACTCAAGGGCGCTTTGAGACCATCTTCCACGAGTCCGTTCTGGGGGTAGATTACGCCGGACATGTTGTGTTGGTAAAATGCTATTCCGGCATGGCCAATGCTGCCTGCGAGGTTTTTGACGCTTTACAGTGGAAAAACGTTGTCGGTACTCTTTCCGGTGATGACACCTTTTTAATTGTTGCGCGCTCGGAGCGCGATGCTAAAACCATTTGTTCGGAGCTGACCCGTTATGTGGGGCAGAGATGACGGTAGGAGAACGAAGCCATGCTGAGCAGCCTGCAAATTGAAAATGTTGCCGTGATCCAGAAGGCAGAGGTGCACTTTGAACCGGGGCTGAATGTGCTGACCGGCGAGACCGGTGCGGGCAAATCCATCTTGATCGACTCCATCAATGCGATCCTTGGCAACCGCACCTCTAAGGACTTGGTGCGTACCGGGGCTGCAAAGGCGGTGATCCGCGCCGCCTTTGAGCAGGTGCCGCCTGCTGTGCTGGATAAGCTGGAGCAGTCCGGCTACGAGCGCTCCGAAGCACTGCTGCTCAGCCGTGAGATCACCGCCGAGGGCAAGAGCAGCTGCCGCATCAACGGAATGCCGGCTACGGCAGCCGTTCTGCGGGAGCTGTGCGGCGGTCTGATCAACATCAACGGCCAGCACGATTCGGTGGGTCTGCTCAACCCGGCGCATCATCTGGGCATTTTGGACGATTATGCGCAAAACCGCACTGTTTTTCAGGAGTACTATGCCCTGTACCGGGAGCTGGTGCGGGTCAAGCGGGAGCTGGATGCCCTGATCACTGACGAGGCCGAAAAGCAGCGCAAGATCGACCTGTTGCAGTATCAGGTGCAGGAGATCGAGGATGCCGGGCTGACTGCCGGTGAGGAGCAGGCGCTGGAAAACCGCCGGAAAGTGCTGTCCAATGCGTCTGCCATCCGGGATCGTCTGGCGCAGAGCTATGCGCTACTTTCCGGCAGTGATGATGCCGCAGGCGCTGTGGATCTTCTGGGGGAAGCCTCCAACGCGGTGGATGCCGCTGCGCAGTTAGACCCTGCGCTTACAGCCGCCGCCGGGCAGCTGCTGGACTTATACTATAACGCCAAGGATGTGGCCGCAGATCTGATCGGGCGGCTGGACACCTACGACACCAACGATGCAGAACTGGACGAGGTGGAGCAGCGACTGGATCTTTTGTACCGACTGAAGCGCAAATACGGCAGCACAGTGGAGGACGTGATCGCTTTCGGGCAAAAGGCCCGGGAAGAGCTGGATAACATTCAGCATTCCCAGCAGCGCTATGATGCATTGCAGGCAGAAAAGCTGCGTCTTTACACAAAAGCGCGGGAAAAGGCAGAGGTTCTGACCCAGACCCGACTGAAGGCCTTTGAGGAACTGAACACCCGCATTTCCGGCACGCTGGACTTTTTGAATATGCCGGGTGTACGTATGACCTTGCGGCATACCCGCGGTCCGCTGGCCAGCCATGGACAGGACAGCGTTGAATTCTACATCTCAACAAACCCCGGTGAAGCACCCAAGCCGCTGGCCAAGATCGCATCCGGCGGCGAGCTGAGTCGCATCACCCTTGCAATCAAGAATGCAATGGCCGATAAGGACGCCGTGCCTACCGTGATCTACGATGAAATCGACAGCGGTGTGTCCGGCAAGGCTGCCGGACGCATCGGCGAGGTGCTGCGTCAGAGTGCGCAAGGGCATCAGATCCTGTGCATCACCCATACGGCGCAGATTGCAGCACTGGCTGATTGTCATCTGCTCATCCAGAAAAATGTGTCCAACGAGCGCACCTATACCGAGATCCATCCGTTGGATGAAAATGGCCGTGTAGAGGCCTTGGCGCGCCTCATCTCCGGCGACCACGTTACCGAGCTTTCCCGCGCCAATGCACGGGAAATGCTGCAGGAGCGCAAGCACGGCGGATGATGCAGCGGAATGCATTTTTGCAGAAAGGACAGCTCTTGACAAGGCGGCGGTCTTGTGATAGAGTAGACAATGTTAATGGCGATGAAGGGAACAAGTACCCTGAAGTGTTCTGTCCAGAGAAGTCCCGGTTGGTGCAAGGGATCACAGAACGGCAGGGGAAATACCTCCCGGAGCCGCAGGCTGAATGCGTAAGGCTAGTAGGCTGTGCCGCGTGCGAGCGTTAAAGACGCAGGAGTGTCGCTCTACTCTGGGGTGCGCACTCGTAAGGCCGTTTCCGTGAGGAAACGGCAAACAGAGGTGGTACCGCGAAGTTATATCGCCCTCTGCCAAATTCATTTTTGGCAGAGGGCGTTTTTTGTTTCCTCTGCCCCAAAAACAGGAGGTTTTTTCCATGACGCTGTACGAAGAACTGAAAGCCCGTGGTCTGGTAGCCCAGATCACCGATGAGGAGATCATTGACCTGATCAACAACGGCAAGGCTACTTTTTACATCGGCTTTGACTGCACTGCCGACAGCCTGACTGCCGGCCATTTTCTGGCGCTGACCCTGATGAAGCGCCTGCAGCTGGCTGGCAACAAGCCCATCGCCCTGATTGGCGGCGGCACTACCATGATCGGCGACCCCTCCGGCCGCACCGATATGCGCAAGATGCTGACCAAGGACGATATCGCCCATAATGCGGCTTGCTTTAAGAAGCAGATGGAGAAGTTCATCGATTTCTCCGAGGGCAAGGCTCTGATGCTGAACAACGCCGACTGGCTGTTGGACCTGAACTATGTTGAGCTGCTGCGCGAGGTGGGCGCCTGTTTCTCCGTGAACAATATGCTGCGCGCCGAGTGCTATAAGCAGCGCATGGAGAAGGGCCTGTCCTTCCTGGAATTCAACTACATGATCATGCAGAGCTACGACTTCTACTACATGTTCCAGCACTACGGCTGCAATATGCAGTTTGGCGGCGACGACCAGTGGAGCAATATGCTGGGTGGCACCGAGCTGATCCGCCGCAAGCTGGGTAAGGATGCCTACGCTATGACCGTGACCTTGCTGACCGACTCTCAGGGCAAGAAGATGGGCAAGACCGCCGGCAACGCTGTCTGGCTGGACCCCAACAAGACCAGTCCCTTCGAGTTCTACCAGTACTGGCGCAATGTGGGCGATGCCGATGTGATGAAGTGCATCCGTATGCTCACCTTCCTGCCGCTGGAGCAGATCGACGAGATGAGCACTTGGCAGGATCAGCGCCTGAACGAGGCCAAGGAGATTCTTGCCTACGAGATGACCAGCATGGTGCATGGCAAGGAAGAGGCCGAAAAGGCTCAGAATGCTGCCCGCGCACTGTTCAGTGGCAACGCAATGGATACCGAGCACATGCCCAGCACCCAGCTGACCGAGGCTGATCTGACGGACGGTGCCATCGGCATTCTGACCCTGATGGTCAAGGCCGGTCTGGCTGCTTCCAACGGCGAGGCTCGCCGTCTGGTAGTACAGGGCGGTGTGTTGGCAGACGGCGAAAAAGTCGCTGCTCCCACTGTCAGCTTTACCGCAGAACAGTTGGCCAAGGGCATCGTCATTAAGAAGGGCAAAAAGATCTACCACAAGGTAACGCTGTAAAAAGCATTATAAAATTTATGGGCCAGAAACGTCCGTAGGCGTTTCTGGCCCATTTTTTACATTTTAGCGCGCAACAGCTGCTGTCCGGCAGTCACCCGGCCGGAGAGCAAAGGCTCTATCCGTGCAAACCGGCTGCTGTTGGTCACGATCACGGGGGTGGTCAGCGTGTAGCCTGCCGCTGCAATGGCCTGCATATCGAACCGGAAGAGCAGCTGGCCCTTCTGCACATGGTCTCCAGTCTGTACAAATAGCTCATAGCCCTTACCCTTCAGCTCCACGGTGTCCATGCCAACATGAATGAGTACCTCCATGCCGTTGTCGCACAGCAAACTGATGGCATGATGGGTCTTGGCGATCTTTTTCACGATGCCGTCTGCGGGTGCTACCACCTCGCCGCAGCTGGGCTCAATAGCGCAGCCCTTGCCCAGCACCTCACTGGAGAACACAGGGTCCTTGATCCGGGTCAGTGCGCGGATACGTCCTGAGACCGGTGCATAGAGCAACTGCCCGCTGTCCGCAGGCGCAGCTTCCATTGCTGGGTCATCAGGGGCAAATAGCGCACTTTTCTCAAAATGTGCCAGCAGTCGCTGCCGGATGCTGTGCATAAGAGTAGCAGGTTCTTTCATTCCGTTTTTCCTTCTTTCGGCAGAGGAGCCGCCGTGGCGGTGTTTTTCTTGTCTCTACGCATTTCGCAAAAACAGGGCCGAAAGGGAAGCTGTCCCCTCGGCCCCGGCTTATGCTTTTACAGCTCGTATGCCTTTTTCAGTGCCTCATAGGCGGCGTCCTCGTTTTCCGCGTGGACGAGCAGAGAAATATCCAGATCGCTGGTGGTGATCAGCAGCACCTCAATACCGGCCATAGCCAGCGCATTCAGCGCCCGCGCAGCCACACCGCAGCTGGTGACCATATCCTCGCCGAACAGGTTCAGCTTGGAGTAACCCACACTGATCAGAGGAGAAGCCTTGGCGTCCTTATCCAGATTTGCTGCCGAGATTGCTTTCATCACCAGCGGCAAATCGCTGCTGGATGCGGTAAAGCTAAAATCAATGGTGGTGCCGTGGGGAGCGCTCTGGCTGATCATATCCACCACCACGCCGGTCTCTGCAAAGATATCCAGATACCGGGACAGACTGTTGCCCCGGAACACTACGTCCTGCACGCTGATCATCATCAGGTCGGTCTCGATATTGATCTTCGATACTCCGTACATAAAAAGTCCTCCGTTCTGCCCGGGTTGCCGGACAACGCTCAATCATTTCACATTTTTATGTAAGTGCTAAAAAGGATGCACTGATATTATTTTGCGCGATTTTTTGTATCCTGTCAAGGCTGAAATCAGAATAATTTGCCCGCACACCATGCGCTGCCGCCAATTCCTGCGTGTAATCGCGCAAAAGGTAGGTGCGCACATTGGTTTTTCCGGCATCATAATGGGTCACGGTGGGGTGCAGCTGCGGCGCAAGCACTTCACACTGCACCGAGCCGTTCGGCTGGGTGGTCTTTTGCAGCTGCAAGGTCAGGATCGCACCCACCAACTGATCCGGGTGGCTCTGGGTGCTGAGGAAATTGCCCAGCGAGAAGGCGACAAAACTTCTCCGCCCGTCCGCTGCGGTCAGCCACTGGGCATCCTGCAGCACATGCGGATGGGTGCCCACGATGACATCTGCGCCCCAGTCTGCCAGATTCTGCGCCAGTGTGCGCTGACTGTCCACGACGGCGTGGCTGTTCTCTACGCCCCAGTGCACTCCCACCACCACAAAATCTGCCTGCTGACGCGCCAAGCGCACCTGATGCTCGATCACATCGGTCTGGCTGGTGTAGATGACATTGGCTGTCATATTCTTGTTCTGGCGGATGCCGTTGGTGTGCTCAGTATAGGAGAGATAGGCGATGGTCACACCATTGACGGTTTGCAGCGGGATACGGTCGTAGTCCTCTTCGCCGCACCACAGACCGGTGGTGACTACATCCTCCGGCATGGACTCCCAGAATTGCAGAGTAGCCGCAATGCCGGACGCGCCCTTATCATAGGTGTGGTTATTGGACAGGCTGAACACCCGCACCCCGGCACGGTACAGCGCCCGCGCACAGTCGCCGGGGGTGGAAAAGCATGGGTAGGTGGAGGGTGCAAGGGTGTCGCTGCAAAGGGTCTCCTGATTGATCCAGTTCACATCCTGTTTCGCATAGAAAGGAGCGATGTGCTCATAGCAGTAATCAAAGCTGTACTTTCCGTCTTCGCCTGCCCGGCGGGCGGCCTGATTATAAATGGGTGAATGGATCAGGTTATCTCCTGTTGCGGAAAACCGGATGGTTTCCACCACAGGCTGCGGTTCAGGTTCCGGCTCGGGGGTCACAACAGATGAAGTAGGGGATAACACCTCCTCCGGCGGCTCGACGCCGCCCACCGGTACATCTTCTCCCGGCAGCCTTGTCCAGATCCCCAGACACAATGCTATCACGCTCACAGCCAGAACCGACAGCACCACCGCCTGGAGCGTTTGTTTTTGGCCGCGCTTACGGGCAGCCGGACGCCGCCGCTTTAAAGGCTCCTGCTTCATCGTTCACCTCTTCTCCCAGCGTATGCCGGGGCAGCTCGTTTTTCAGAAGGCGGCGATCAGGTCGCCCATATCGTACAGACCCGGCTCTTTTTTTGCCAGATAGACCGCAGCATTCACTGCACCGTTGGCAAAGATGCTGCGGGAATAGGCGGTATGCCGCAGGGTGATCACCTCGTCCGGGCCGCAGAACAGCACCTCGTGGTCGCCCACGATGCTACCGCCGCGCACAGAGCTGATGCCGATCTCCTTCGGGTCACGCTTCTGGCGCACGGAGGAACGGTCGTACACATAGTGGTACGCGCCGTTATTTTCCTCGTTGATGGCGTCGGCCAGCATCAGTGCCGTTCCGCTGGGGGCATCCAGTTTGTTGTGGTGATGCTGCTCCACGATCTCGATATCATAGTTGATACCCAGCACAGCAGAGGCGCGCTTGCACAGCTCTGCCAGTACATTAATGCCCATAGACATATTGGCGCTCTTGAATACCGGAACGCTGCGGGACAGCTGCACTACCTTCAGCTGCAGCTCTTCAGAAAGGCCGGTGGTGCACACCACGATGGGCAGCTTGTGGGTCTGGCAGTAGGGCAATGCCTTTTCCACTGCGGCAGGGGAACTGAAGTCGATGATCACATCGCCCTTGCCGTTCAGCTTTTCCAGACTGTCGTAGACCGGAATGCCGTTTTGCTCGCCGTCCTTCATATCAATACCGGCCACCACACAGCAGTCCTCCCGCTGTGCGATCATATCGCACAGCACATGGCCCATGCGGCCGCCAATACCCTGAATCACGATCTCTGTCATTGCTGTTTCCTCATTTCTATAATATGGCAGAATGCCCGGAAGCTGAAGATCCCGGGCATTCTGTACGCTGTTGTTATTCCTTGATCAGACCTGCAGCCAGCAGAGCCTGCTCGATCTTTGCCTTGTGGGCATCGCTGGGCTCTACCAGCGGCAGACGGCATTCGCCTGCGTTCCAGCCCAGCACGTTCATGGCATACTTGACCGGAATGGGGTTCACCTCGCAGAACAGAGCCTCCTCCAGCGGCAGCATTTCCAGCTGCAAAGCGCAGGCCTTGGCGGTATCTCTGTCAAAGAAAGCCTGACAGCAGTTATGCACCAGTTCCGGCGCAACATTGGACACCACGCTGATGACGCCCTTGCCGCCCAGTGCCAGCAGGGGAACCACCTGATCGTCGTTACCGGAGTAAATGTTCAGCGCATCACCGCACAGTGCAGCCACCTTGGCCACCTGAGAAATGTTGCCGGAGGCCTCCTTGATGCCGTTGATGAGCGGGTGCTTGCTCAGCTCCAGAGCAGTCTCGGGTGCAATGTTCAGACCCGTGCGGGAGGGTACATTGTACAGGATGACCGGGATGCCGCCGGCCTCAGCCATGGCGGTAAAGTGCGCCACCAGACCGGCCTGCGAGGTCTTGTTGTAGTAGGGGGTGACCATCAGCAGGGCATCGGCACCGCAGGCGGCAGACTTTGCTGCCAGTGCGCAGCCGTGGTCGGTATCGTTCGAACCGGCACCGGCAATGACCGGTACGCGGTGATTGACCGTATCCACGGTGAACTTGATGGCGGCCAGCTGCTCCTCGTCGGTCATGGTAGAACACTCGCCGGTGGTGCCGCAGATGATGATGGCATCGGTGTGGCGGGCGATCTGATCCTCGATAATGCGGCCCAACTCGTCAAAGTTGATGCTTCCGTCCTCGTACATCGGGGTGATGATAGCAACACCCGCACCGGTAAAGACAGGCTTCTTCATAGTAAAAAACTCCTTTGCTGCGTGTATCGCGCAAAAATTCAGGCATTAGTCCATATAGCCCTTTGCTGCCAGCAGCTCGGCCAGCAGCACAGCACCGCCGGCAGCACCGCGCAGGGTGTTGTGGCTCATGCAGGCAAACTTGTAATCAAACAGGGTGTCCTCCCGCAGACGGCCGATGCACACTGCCATACCGTTTTCGGTGTTGCGATCCAGCTTGGGCTGCGGACGATCCGGCTCAGTAAAGTAGTGCAGGAACTGCTTGGGAGCGCTGGGCAGGTTCAGTTCCTGTGCAGGGCCGCGGAAGTTCGCCCAAGCTTCCAACATCTGCTCCTTGGTGGGCTTTTTGTCAAAGCTTACGAACACGGCTGCGGTGTGGCCGTCCGAAACAGGCACACGGAAGCACTGTGCAGTGATGACCGGCTTCTCGGCATTGACGATCTGGTCGCCCTCAATGTGGCCCCACAGCTTCAGCGGCTCGCGCTCGCTCTTTTCCTCCTCGCCGCCGATGTAGGGGATCACGTTGTCCACGATCTCAGGCATCCGGTCAAAGGTCTTACCAGCACCGGAAATGGCCTGATAGGTGCACACCAGCGCCTTGCTCACGCCAAAGTCCTTCATCAGGGGATGCAGGGCAGGCACATAGCTCTGCAGGCTGCAATTGGACTTGACGGCGATGAAACCGCGCTTGGTGCCCAGACGCTTGCGCTGGGCAGGGATGATCTCGATATGGTCGGCATTGATCTCAGGTACCACCATGGGAACGTCCGGGGTGAAACGATGGGCACTGTTATTGGAGACCACCGGGCACTCTGCCTTGGCGTATGCTTCCTCCAGTGCTTTGATCTCGTCCTTGGGCATATTGACAGCGCAGAAAACAAAATCCACCTGCGAAGCAACTTCCTCTACCTTGGAAGCGTCCAGAACGGTCATCTTCTTCACGCTCTCCGGCATGGGAGTAGTCATGGCCCAGCGGGAGCCCACTGCATCCTCATAGCTTTTGCCCGCACTGCGGCCGGATGCAGCCAGCACGGTCAGTTTGAACCAGGGATGATTCTCCAGCAGAGTCACAAAACGCTGACCCACCATGCCAGTTGCGCCTACGATACCCACTTTATACTGTCTATCCATTTCCAGCACCTTTCCTTTCAAAAAAACAAACAGCAAATCTTATCATTGTGCACAACACGGCTTGCAAACCGGACAGCGATGCAATATAATAGATACTGTTTATACAGATTCTATAATATCATTGATACGTTGTCCGTGTCAATCATCGGAAAGGCAAATGCACAGTATGTTAAAAAAAGATTTTTGGTATGATTTACCCAAAGAGCTCATTGCACAGGAACCTGCGTCCCCGCGGGATGCGGCACGGCTGATGGTTCTGAGCCAAAAGGACGACAGCATCCAGCACAAGGTGTTCCGCGACCTGCCGGAATTTCTGGAGCCGGGGGATCTTTTGGTGGTGAATAATTCCAAGGTTCTGCCCGCCCGCATCGTGGGCGTCAAGCAACCTACCGGTGCCGTATGCGAGTTGCTGCTGCTGCGGCAGGTGAAGGGCGACCAGTGGGAGTGCCTGGCAAAGCCCGGCAAGCGGATGCAGCCCGGCACAAAGGTAAGCTTTGGCGACGGCAGCCTGACCGCTGTGGTGGACGAGACCATGGAGGACGGCAACAAGTACGTTACATTCTATTATGATACCGAAACGCTTTATGAAAAGCTGGATGAATTTGGCAAGATGCCGCTGCCGCCCTACATCACAAAGCAGCTGGAGGATCAGAGCCAGTACCAGACCGTCTATGCCAAGGAGCTGGGCAGCGCAGCTGCTCCCACCGCCGGGCTGCACTTTACCCCGGAGCTGATGGACACCATCCGCGCCATGGGGGTCGGCATTGCCGAGGTCACCCTGCACGTTGGTCTGGGCACCTTCCGACCTGTGCAGGAGGACGAGATCTCCGACCATAAGATGCACAGCGAGTGGTACTCCATCAGCGAGGAGACCGCCCGGCGCATCCGCGAGACCAAGGCCGCAGGCCACCGGGTCATCGCTGTGGGCACTACCAGCTGCCGCACACTGGAGGCTGCCGCTGCCAAGTACGGCGAGATCAAGGCTTGCAGCGGCAACACCTCCATCTTCCTGTACCCGGGGGTGAAGTTCAACTGCATCGACGGTCTGATCACCAACTTCCATCTGCCGGAGAGCACCCTGATCATGTTGGTGTCCGCCCTGTACGGCTACGAAAAGACCATGCACGCCTATGAGGTAGCTGTGGCAGAGAAGTACCGTTTCTTCTCCTTTGGCGATGCTATGCTGATAGTCTGATACAAAATTCGCGCTTTTTGCGATATTTGTATGTGAAAGGTAAGGATGCGATCTGCATCCGCCGCTCCCTTTACAATTACGGCAGACCGCTGCTGTGATCATTCTGATAACTTGCAGGCTCGTGGCCTGCATCGAGGCTGCACGGCTGTTTTCCGTGCGCAGAAAGGAACGAATAATCATGCCTTCTTTGACGACTTACACCCTGCTCAAGCAGGAGCACAGCGCCCGGCGGGGCGAGTTCAAAACCGTGCACGGCACGGTGCAGACCCCTGCCTTCCAGAACGTTGCCACCGCTGGTGCCATCAAGGGCGGCCTGTCGGCGCAGGATCTGAAGGATATCGGCGCGCAGGTCATGCTGTGCAACACCTACCATCTGCATCTGCGTCCCGGCGACAAGCTGGTAGCGGATATGGGCGGCCTGCACAAGTTTACCCGCTGGAACGGGCCTATCCTGACCGACAGCGGCGGATTTCAGGTGTTCAGTCTGGCAAAGCTGCGCAAGATCACCGAGGAGGGCGTGACCTTCGCCTCCCATCTGGACGGGCACCGCATCTTTATGGGGCCCGAGGAGAGCATGCAGATTCAGGCAAATCTGGGCTCTACCATCGCCATGGCCTTTGATGAGTGCGTAGAGAACCCCGCCCAGCACGATTACTCCAAGGACAGCTGCGAACGCACCACCCGCTGGCTGAAGCGCTGCAAGGCCGAAATGGCACGCCTGAAGCACGAGGGTATCTCGGTCAACCCGGATCAGCTTCTGTTCGGCATCAATCAGGGCTGTACCTATGCAGACCTGCGCGTGGAGCACATGAAGCAGATTGCAGAGCTGGAGTTGGACGGCTACGCCATCGGCGGTCTGGCTGTGGGCGAGCCCACCGAAGTGATGTATGAGATGATCAGTCAGGTGGAACCGCACATGCCCAAGGACAAGATCCGCTATCTGATGGGTGTCGGCACTCCCGGCAACATCATCGAGGCCGTAGCCCGTGGTGTGGATTTGTTTGACTGCGTTATGCCCAGCCGCAATGCCCGCCACGGCCACCTGAATACATGGAGCGGCATCATTAACATCAAGAATGCCAAGTATGAGCGGGACGAGCGTCCCATTGATCCCGCCTGCGGCTGCCCGGTGTGCCGCAACTATTCCCGCGCCTACATCCGGCACCTGCTCAAGGCAGATGAGATGTTGGGTATGCGCCTGACCGTGATGCACAATCTGTGGTTCTACAATCATCTGATGGAACGTATCCGGGACGAACTGGATGCCGGCACCTTTACCGCCTTCCATGACAGATACGTTAAACTTCTGGATACCCGAATTTAAACTTTAGCCTTGCAACAAGGCTGATAAGAGGGTATAATAGCATTATCTGAATTTTTGAGAGGAGATTTTGCCCCATGCAATTTCTGACTACCACGTCCGAAGGCTATATCAGCCTGTTCTTCACGCTGGCACTGATGCTGGTCCTGCTGTACTTCATGATCTACCGTCCTCAGAAGAAGCAGGAAAAGAAGGATGCCGCTATGCGCAGCAGTCTGGAGATCGGCGATCAGGTCACCACCATCGGTGGTGTCATTGGCCGCGTTGTCGCCATCAAGGATGACACCTTTGTTCTGGAGACCGGCGCTGACCGCGTGAAGATCCGCTTCACCAAGTCTGCGATCTCTTCGGTCGAAAAGCTGAACATGGACAAGGCTCCTGCCGACAAGAAGTAAGCGTTTACACCGTGCATACATGAACCGCCTCCCTGCATAGACTATGTGCAGGGAGGCGGTTTTGTTATGTCTGAGTCTCGAGGTTTCCCGGCGGAGCTTCTTTCGTTTCTGCTTTTCGGGGTGCTGGGGGTAGCTGTAACGGCGGCAGCTTTGGCATGTTTTGCGCAGCTGATGGCCGGGCAGGGCTGCTCCGGCAGTGTAGTGCCGATACTTGCCACAACAGCCGTGTGCATGGGCAGCCTGCTGTGTGCACTGACGGCAGCGTTTCGTAAAAAGGCGCGCGGTCTGCTGACCGGACTGCTCCAAAGTACATTTCTGGCAGTGCCGCTGGCGCTTTCTGCTATATGGAACGGCACAGCCGCTGAGCCTGCTGTGGTATGCCGCCTTCTGGCGGTGCTACTCTGCGGTTGCATTGGTGGGCTTCTTGGAGTCACCCTGCGCAGTCGCAGACACACGCTTCGTTGATCGATCCGGCAAATCGAATCCATCAGAGGGAGAAAACAGCGTATGTGGATCTATGAACAGACAAAATCAGAAGAAAACTTTTCTTTGCTGCCGCAGACGGTCGGCCTACCGGTGCAAACAGCAGAGTCTGCCCTTCCGCCTGTACCGGCACAGGCAGCTGAACCGGCAGAGCAATTGACGCAAAAAGAGCCCTGCATCCCGGCAAAGCGCCACGCCACCCAGGATTGCTGGCTGCTAGCTGCGGCGTTTCTGGTGGGGTGTACGGCAGCCGGTGTATTGCAGGCCGTATGCGATGCCCGGCAGACAGAACTGCTGCAGTATTATCTGGAAGCGTGGCAAAGGCTGTTTGCGCCGGGCAGTATGCAAGGAGCGGTACAGCTTTTCGGCATGGAATACCTGACACTCGGCCTTGTGGTCAGCCTATTTCTGGTATTGGGGCTGTCTGCCCTTGGCCCTGTAATGATCTTTGGCAATATGATGTTGTACGGCTTGGGCAGCGGGCTGCTTATGGTACAGCTATGCACAGCTGGTGGGTGGAAAGCAATACTTCCGGCGCTGCTATGGACAGGCTTACCGGCGGCAGCAGCAAGCGGTTGTCTGTGCTTTTTCGGGGCCTGCGCTTTGCAGGTCAGCAGCCGAATCCACGCATATTCTTTCCGCAAGCATCCCGGCGGACAAGCCCGCCCCGGGGTGCAGGCACTGCTGGGGCAGTATCTGCTGACCATGGTGGTGCTGCTGCCGCTTTGCGGTGCAGCGGCAGGACTTTCGTATTTGGGCAGCCGCCTGTAAATGGCATCCTTTTCTTGCGGGTTTTGGCGCAGTGTGTTACAATAACAAAAGACCATAATAAATGAGGGACAGACATGAAACTAAAATCCGTCTATGTATGCTCCAATTGCGGAGAGACAAGCCCCCGCTGGATGGGGCGATGCCCCAGCTGCGGCAGCTGGAATACCATGAACGAGGATGTTGTTGCTGAAGCGCCAAAGGCGGGGACTCCTGCCGCCCGTCAGGCTGCCGCGGCTCGTCAGGAGGGCGTGACCACCCTGACCGCCCGGCGGCTGTCAGAGATCAGCACCACGGAGGAAAAAAGCCGCATCCTGACCGGTATCTCGGAGCTGGACCGCGTATTGGGCGGCGGTATCGTGCTGGGCGGTGTAGTTCTTTTGAGCGGTGAGCCTGGCGTGGGTAAATCCACTATGCTGTTACAGCTGTGCGGTGCCATCTCCAATCAGCACAGCGTGCTGTATATCACTGGCGAGGAGTCTGTCCGGCAGGTCAAGCTGCGGGCAGCGCGGCTGAAGGTACCGCAGGATAACATCTTTCTGGCGGCGGAAAATGACGTGGATGAGATCTGCGGTCTGATCGAAAAAGAAAAGCCGGACCTTGTGGTCATTGACTCCATCCAGACCATGCGCTGCATGGATATCTCGTCCTCGTCCGGCACGGTCAGTCAGGTGAAGGAGAGTGCCGCCCGGCTGCTGGCGGTAGCCAAAAAGCAGGAGATTCCCATGTTTATCGTGGGTCATGTGAACAAGGACGGCGCAATTGCAGGCCCCAAGGTCATGGAACATATCGTGGATACGGTGCTCTACTTTGAGGGCGACAAGATGCTGCCGTACCGCATTCTGCGGGCAGCCAAAAACCGCTATGGCTCCACCAATGAGCTGGGAATGTTCGATATGACCGGCACAGGGCTTGCCGAGATCGAAAATCCCTCCCAGATGCTGCTGGAAGGACGTCCGCTGGGGGTTTCCGGCAACTGCGTGGCCTGCACCATGGAGGGCAGTCGTCCCATCCTGAGCGAGATACAGGCACTTGCCACCAAGACGAATTTTCCGGCACCCCGTCGCGCCTGCAGCGGATACGACTATAACCGCATGAACCTTTTGATCGCCGTGCTGGAAAAGCGGGCAGGGTACTTCTTTGGCAATCTGGATGTCTATGTCAATATAGTGGGCGGCATTGCACTGCGGGATACCGCCTGCGACCTTGCAGTCTGCCTGAGCATGGTCTCCTCGCTGCTGGACCGCCCGGTCAGCGATAAGCTTATCGCCATTGGTGAGGTAGGTCTGGGCGGGGAAGTGCGCAGTGTGCCCAATCTGGAACAGCGCCTGCACGAGGCTGAGCGTATCGGCTTTGAGCGGGCTGTTATCCCAAAGCACAGCCTTGCACACCTGAATGCCGCAGATTATCCCGGCATGAAGCTGGTCGGTGCAGCGTATATCGCAGATGCCATCAATGCGCTAAAAAATGACCGCCTGTGATGAAACGAGGAACCTATGTCGATTTATCTGGACGAAAGAAACCCCGGCAAACACGCACCCTTTGAGGATGCCGCGCCGGATATTGTAGAATATGTGCGTTATCTTGAAGTGATCGCCGGCAAAAGTGCCAATACGGCGTTCAGTTATTACTGTGACCTGCGCTCCTTCAGCCGCTTTATGAAGCGCCGCCGCGGGCTTGTGGCCACGGATGCAGAATTCAAAGAGATCGATCCCAAGGGGCTGGATACGGCCTTCTGGGGCAGCATAACAAAAGAGGATATCTACGAATATCTGTATTTTCTGAACCGGGAGTGCGGCAACAAAAAATCCTCTACCGCCCGGCGGTTGGCCAGTCTGCACGGCTTTTATGATTATCTGGTCAATCAGGTCAACCGCTTATCCGAGGACCCTACGGCGGCCATCCGCCCGCCCAAACAGGATAAGGTCTTGCCCAAGTACCTGACGGCAGAGCAATCCATTTCGCTTTTGGAGAGCACCCAGACCCAGAGCGATTTCCCGGAGCGGGATTATTGCATGGTGGTGCTGTTCCTCAACTGCGGTATGCGTCTTGCAGAGCTGGTAGGCATGGACCTTGGAGACATCGATTTAGAGCAGCGTCAGATCCGCCTGTTCGGCAAAGGCCATAAAGAGCGTATGGTCTACCTGAATGATGCCTGCGTGGAGGCACTGCAACTATATCTGCGCAAGCGCAACACCATGGAGGGACTTTCACCCAAGGAAAAAGCGGTGTTTATTACCCGTATGCGCAAGGAACGTATTTCGAACCGCAGAGTAGAACAGCTGATCTCCGGTGCAATGAAGGCTGCGGGGCTGAAGGGCTTTTCCACCCATAAGCTGCGGCACACCGCCGCAACGCTGATGTATCAGACCGGCAATGTGGATATCCTTACCCTCAAGCAGCTTCTGGGGCACAGCAGTGTGGGAACAACACAAATTTATACGCACTTACAAGAATTTCAGGTGCGCTCTGCCATTGAGGAAAACCCGCTGGGCAAGGTACTACCCATCAATGCTGCAAAAGCAAGTTTGGATACAACAGATGCAGCAGGGGAGACATCTGTTGAAAATGACCCAGCGGGAGAGGACGCTTCTGAGCCGTCCGGCCCTATGGCGGCCTTTGAGGGCGCTGCACAGGATGGCTTCCGGGCAGATATCTCGGCAATGTCCAACGAAGAAACCAACGATTCATAGATCGATACTTAAACCTGCACAAAACGTCTGAGACGATTCAAAGACCTATGGCGCGATCCGGCTTGACCGGATAACGTCATGGGTCTTTATAATTTACATTATAAGCAGTCAGCAGCAATACATACAGGAGCATCCATAGAAACGCGCAACGTAATGTCTACACAAAAACAAATGTTATAAAGCAAGCACCTAGATGCTTACTGGATGCTTACTGGAATAAAATGAATTACAAATGAACCGATGCAGCAGCACATAACACAGGAAGCATCTGTAAGCATGAGACAAATAAAACCATAAAATATGATAAAAATTGCAGAATGTGCAGAACGGCTGAACTAAGCCCGAAAATGAGCCAGCTGAGGCTGGAACGCCAAAAATCCGGGAAATGGGCATTTTTCACTTCCCTAAGTTTCGCATAACGTGCATTATACGAAACATGTACAATTAAAAAGAGAAGCTGCCCTTCTCTCTTTCTGTCAGATTTTCGGCAGCTTCTGTGGATGCTATTCAGTTTACACATGCCCGCTTCTGCGCCGCTGGACGTATTACCAGCATGTTCAAGCGTTCAACTTATGCCTGCAGTATCGTTTCTTTTCCTTTGGTGGTGCGATGTTCATTTCACCGGTAGCGGTTCTGTGCCGAAGTATGTACAGATGGCTTCGTAATAAATGCGTGCCACAGTCTTGCAGCCCTGTTCACTGCCAAAATGCTCCACATCCTCATCGTTCGTCACAAAACACTGCTCTGCCAACACTGCCGGACAATCCACATCCTCCAGCAGCGTAAAGCTGCGCTCAGGCCGAACCTGCGTGTAGGTATTCTCCACCAGCTGCTTCTGGTCGTTTTCCAGATAATAAATGTAACGCACTCCCCCTCGCCCGCGCAGCCTTGCGCCGATGCTCTGCATTCCACCGGCCAGCAGTTTTGCAAAATAAAAACTTTCCTGATGCCATGTACGCCCGGGCACTGCCGGATAGCATTCAAACCCGGCTGCCGTAGAGCCATTGGCTGCGGAGTTGCCGTGGATGGACAGCAGCAGCTGCGGGCTTTGAGCGCTGGCTACGGCTGCACGCTGGGCAGGCGTGGCGGTTGCATCAAAGCTTTCCCGGGTCTGCAGCGGAATGTAATTCGGGTCCTGCTCTAACCACTGAAGCAGCGCAGCAGCCGTTGCTGCTGTGACCTGTTTTTCCTCGACTACTCCCCTTGCGCCTGGGTCGTTGCCGCCATGTCCGGCGTCCACTGCCACACGGTACGGCGGGTCGCCCACCACAGGGCGAAAGTCCTCCGCTGAGACTGAGACTGCGGATTCTGCGGGTGCGTTCAGTTCCAGCGCCGCCTTCCATAAAAACAGGCCGAAACAGAGCATCAGTGCCGCAAAAACAAACAGCAAACCGTGTAAAAACCGGTTCCTCATTTTGCAGCGGTGCGTTTTACGTTTGCTATGTTTATTTACTGGTCTGCGCTGACTGGTTGGCATAAAGTTTTACTTCCTGTTCGTTTTACATTTATAATACGAGTATACTCGCCTTTTCCCTGCACTGCAACAAAAAAAGACTGCCAATTTTTCAAAAGGCAGTCCTTTGGGGTTATTTCAGTTCTACAACCGTCACGCCGCTTTCGCCTTCGCCGTAACGGCCAAGACGGAAGCTTTTTACCATGCGGTTGCCGCGCAGATGCTTATGGATGGCGGTGCGCAGTGCGCCGGTGCCGTTGCCATGGATCAGATAAACCACCGTCTGTCCGTTCAGGATGGCGCGGTCAATAAAGGAATCCACCTCCGACAGTGCCTCATCCACCGTAAGTCCCAGCAGATTGCACTCCATTTTGGCGGTGCGCTGTACGCGCTCTACCCTGCCGTTGGGACGGTTGGTATCGCCGGTCAGGCGGGAATACCGCTGCTGCGCCTTTGTCTTAGGCGCAGTGGATTCTTTTACCAGCTTTTCCGGCTGCTTCAGGCCCTTGAGGGGCACCTTAGTCTTGATGATACCGGCACGCACCAGAACATCGCCGTTTTTGTCTGGCAGCGCCAGAACGGTGGCCAGCTGGTTCAATTCTGCAATGCAGACCTCCTGTCCCACCTTTACATCCTTCAGCGGTACAAACTCCTTGACGGGGTTATGCACCACCTCCGTACCGGCAAACAGCTTTTCGGTCTCCTTTTTGGCAATTTCGCGGGCACGCTGCGCCTTCTGCTGGGCGCTCATGCGCTCGTCCTTTTGCAGCTGGCGCAGTTCATCGGTCAGTGCGTAGGCCTGCGTTTCCACCTGCTGTGCCAGCGTGCGCGCCTTGGCACGGGCAGCTTCCAATTCATTTTCGCCCTGCTGGATCAGTTCATCCCGCTTTTTGCGGGCTGCTTCCAGCTGATGGGAAGCTTCGTTGCGCAGCTGCTCCACTTCGTTCTGACTTTCCTTCAGCTGCAGCTTCAAGTCGTCCAGCTGACCCAGAACCGCATCCAGACGCTTATCCTCGGCAGACAGATGCTGCTGAGCCGCTTCAATGACGCGGCTGGGGATGCCCAGCTTTTCGCTGATCAGGAATGCGTTGGATTTGCCCGGTACGCCCACACTCAGCTTATAGGTGGGACGCAGGGTCTCCAGATCAAACTCGCAACTGGCGTTGACCACACCCTTAGTCTCCAGTGCAAAAACCTTCAGTTCCGCATAGTGGGTGGTCGCCATCAGCAGCACACCACGGCGGCGCAACTCCTCAATGATGGCAACTGCCAGCGCGGCGCCCTCGGCGGGATCGGTACCGGCACCCAGCTCGTCCAGCAGCACAAGGGTGTGCGGCATAGCCAGTTCCAGAATACCGGTGATTTTTTTCATGTGGCCGGAGAAGGTGGACAGGCTCTGCTCGATGCTCTGCTCGTCGCCTACGTCCGCCAGCACCCGGTGGAACACCCGGACGGCGCTGCCGCTGTCGGCGGGGATGTGCAGGCCGCACTGGGCCATCAGGCACAGCAGGCCGATGGTTTTCAGGGTCACGGTCTTGCCGCCGGTGTTGGGGCCGGTGATCACCAGGGTGTCGAACTGCTGGCCCAGCTCCACGGTGATGGGCACGGCCCTGGCCTGGTCCAGCAGGGGGTGCCGGGCACGGCGCAGGGTCACGCCGCCCCGGCGGCGGACCTCCGGACGGCTGGCGTTGAGCTGATAGCTCAGCTGTGCCCGGGCGAAGATCACGTCCAGGTGCACCAGAATGTCATAGTCCCAGAGGATGTTCTCCATCTGGGCAGCGCAGGCGGCGGACAGCTGCCGCAGGATGCGGTCGATCTCCTTCTGCTCCCGGGCCTCCAGCTCCTTCAGCTCGTTGTTGGCCTGCACCACGCCCATGGGCTCCACAAACAACGTGGCCCCGGAGGAGGAGATGTCGTGGACCAGGCCGGGCATACTGCCCTTGCACTCGGCCTTCACCGGCACCACGAACCGGCCGTCCCGCTGGGTGATCAGGGCCTCCTGCAGCACCTTGGCATAGGACGGCGAGGAGATGATGCGCTGGAGAATCTGGCGGCCCTTGGAGGCGGCCAGCCGCATTTTCCGGCGGATGTCCGCCAGCTCGCTGCTGGCGGTGTCGGCAATGGTCTCCTCGTCCAGAATGGCGGAGCGGATCTGCTCCTCTAAGTATTTATTGGTGTGCAGGGAGGCGAACAGGCGGTCCAGCACCGTCTCCTCCCCCTGGCGCTGGGCGTCGTAATCCGACACCCGGCGGCTGGCGGTAAGGACGCCGGCGATGTCCAGCAGCTCCCGGGTGTTCAGCACGCCGCCGTGGTCCGCCCGGTCCAGTGCCTGGGATACGTCCTTCACGCCGGAGAAGGACGGACTTCCGTGGAGCCCCAGCCGCTCCTTGGCGGCGTCGGTCTCGTCCAGCAGCCGCAGCACCTCCTCCACGTCCGTGGAGGGGGTCAGCTTCAGGCACCGGTCCTTGGCCGCCTGGCTGACGGCCTTGGCCGCCAGCTTTTCCAGCACCGCCGGAAGCTCCAGGGTGCGGATGGATTTTTCAAATAATTCACTCATATTTCGTTTCCTCTTGCGGAAGAATGGTTTTGTAATAGTCCAGGGTACGGAAGCTGCGCTCCAGCTGGGCGGAAACGTAGGCGTCCGCCGCGTGGTTCAGGGCACGCAGTCCCTCCGGCGG
>OKSS01000147.1_pt1 | contig 20768 bp, 18 predicted proteins | sample 1633641 | NCBI WGS metagenome assembly OKSS01 (sample SAMEA3879549, study PRJEB24766) | human gut metagenome | biome: human-associated habitat; feature: feces | place: USA | collected 1985/1987
CCTGCTCCCACCCCTCCGGCACGGCCCTGGCAAGGTCCACGACCATGCCGCGCACGCCATTGGCCCCGGCGCTGCGGGCGTAGGGGTCCACGACCTCATGCATGCGGCCATCCGGAAAATAGATGCGGTAGATGTAGTAGACGCCGTGCAGATTGCCCGGCAGTGTGATAGCCCACACCCCGGCGTCGCCGCGGCGCATCTCGTGTACGCCCAGCGTTTCTGCGCCGGGTTCATCGTCGGTGCCGGTGGCAAACAGGCAGACCACGACCCCGCAGGCAGTGGGAGCCCACAGCTTGAAAGTGGTATCCTCCGCTGTTGGATTTGCGCCCAGGTCACTGCCGTGGTAATAGGGCAGTTCGCACGCCTGATGCCAGTTCATGGGTGATCGCTCCTTACAAATAATATAATTTATTGTAGCAGGTGGAGCGACACATTGCAAGGGAAACGTTTCAATTCCACCAAAAAACACCGCGCTGCCTTTTCAACAGCGCGGTGCAAAGCTTCATGCAGGGTTCAAATTCAGATGGCGTAACCCTTGGCCTTGATGACGTCCACGACCTGGGCGACGTACTTTTCGCAAGTCTCGTGTTCGGGAGCTTCGACCATCACGCGAACCAGCGGCTCGGTGCCGGACTCACGGACCAGGATACGGCCGGTGTTGCCCAGGGCCTCGGCCACGGCCTTGACGGCCGCCTGGACGTCTGCGTCGTCCTGTGCAGCTTTTTTGTCGGTGACATGGACATTTTCCAGAACCTGCGGGTAAATCTTCAGCGGGGCGGCCAGCGCACTCAGAGGCTTCTTCTTGGCCAGCATGACCTCCATCATCTTCAGGCTGGTCAGGATGCCGTCACCGGTGCTGGCGTACTTGGAGAAGATGATATGTCCACTTTGCTCCCCACCGATACGGCAACCGTTTTTTGCCATGTACTCGTAAACATACTTGTCGCCCACAGCAGTCTTGGCATAGCCAATACCCTGTTCATCGAATGCTTTGTACAGACCAAAGTTGGACATGACCGTGGTAACGACTGTATTGGTCAGCAGCTTGCCGCGCTCCTTCATGTAGCAGCCGTAGATGTACAGGATATGGTCGCCAGTGATCACATTACCCTTTTCATCCACACACAGGCAACGATCAGCATCGCCGTCATAGGCAAAACCAACATCCAGACCCTTCTCTACCACGAACTTCTGCAAGCCCTCAATGTGAGTAGATCCAGCATTGTTATTGATATTCGTACCGTTGGGCTGTGCATTGATGACGTAGGTGTCAGCACCCAGCGCATCGAACACAGACTTAGCGATGTTCCATGAACTACCGTTGGCGCAGTCCAGACCAACCTTGACGCCCTTAAAAGAGTAGATTCCGAGGCTAATCAGATAGCCCATATAGCGGTTGCGACCAGAAACATAGTCCACCGTGCAGCCAATGTGTTCCCGGTGAGCGAAAGGCAGCTCCGGCCAATCCTTATCGAACACGTGCAGTTTGCCATCGATATAGTCCTCAACTAGCAGCAGGATTTCTTCGGGCATCTTTTCGCCGTAGCAGTCGATCAGCTTGATGCCGTTATCGTAGTAGGGATTATGGCTGGCAGAAATCATGATGCCGCAATCAAAGTCATCCACCCGGGCGATGTAGGCAACAGAAGGAGTGGTAGTGACGTGCAGCAGATAGGCATCTGCGCCGGATGCAGTCAGGCCAGCAACCAGACTGTACTCAAACATATAAGAGCTGCGGCGAGTATCTTTGCCGATTACAATGCGTGCAGGCTCGTTGTTACCGTTACGCTCGCGCAGTGCGTTGTAGTACCAGCCAAGGAAGCGGCCAACCTTGTAGGCATGGTCTGCGGTCAGAGTGATTCCGGCTTCGCCACGGAAGCCATCGGTTCCAAAGTATTTTCCCATTATAGTTTTTTCCTCAAATTTTTTCGCTTATGTTGTTACTATACGGTACAATGCTAATTGTATATACAGGGTTACTCATTGCCCCCCCCCGAATACAATTTCATCTTAATCAAAAGTTCTTTTACGCTCTGCTTGATACAGGTTTTAGGGTATGCACTAAATACAGCCTGTTTAAAACTTTTTCCTTTGCGCAAGTCATCAAAGAATTTTTTTCGGTTTTTGGGACAATCCGAAGGGTGTCTTAATTGATGATTGCATTGAATCGCATTTTCAATATTCACATCATAGAAATTAAAATCCATCATATCGAGCAGTTCTTGTCCTTTTTCCGTTTGACAGAGTGCAAGAGATACTCCCTTAGATAGCTCACCACTCAACTCAGTTCCCCATGAGTCACCTATTGTAATATCACCGGCACGTTCAGTCTGAGCATAACGGCATGAATAGCAGTTTTCTGTGTAACAAAGTCCGTTTAGAAAAGCCATTGTATAACGGTCTTGAACTCCCTTAGAAACAATACGAATAGGCTGTGTCTCTATAGCAAATTTATCTGCGCTACGGAAATAAATCGCCCTAACTTCAGTCAGATTATGCCCATATTCTTCCATCGCCTGCTGCAAGATTTTTACAGACGGTGATCCATGACAGATAAGATCCACCGTGTATAAATTCCTGTCGTCTCTCACATAATTTCTCATAGAAGAAACCTGACAAGGTAACCCGATAAACAGAACCTTCTTTCCGGATTTTAGTTTATCCTTGACTGCTTGATAAATCCCTATTGGATTGCTCTTGACATACTTAGATCCAATGAATTCCGGGATTCGCTTTTCATCCTCAAATAATTCGAATTTAAACTCTCTACCACTCAGTTTGCAGGCTGCAACAACTCCACCGTTACGAAGCATTGACCGCATGATTTCCTGCCCGAAACCGCCCGAGGAACTGGCTGCTCTCACATTCTCTTCTCCCCAGCCCTGAAGCCATTTTTGCGGCTTTCGTAAATCTGCTGGATGATTCTTTTGGCAAACCTTGTGACACATATTGCAGTTAATACACAAAGTATCATCAATCACTGCATTCATGTATTCAATATCGTCCACCACAGAAATAGCCTTGCGCGGGCAAATATCCACGCACGCCATACAACCTGCACACATGTTGACATCGCAAACAGTATTCATGCGCACACCCCCACAAAATGTACTGTGTTTGGTGTGTACATGGGTACGAGGATTTTAGAGCTTGTTAGGTTATACCCCCCCCGTTTTTCTTAATAATTTCTTACGCAACGATATAGAGCGTTTTGCCATCAGAGAGGGACTCACAAAGTATATAAGCCACCCAACCTTTGCTTTTAGTGTTTTTTCTCTTGTCAGCGGCATCATAATGCCTTTTCGTATATTGCGTATGCACTCTTTATACACGTCAGGGTATTCTGATACCATTTCCGATTCGAGCAATCCACTGGAAATGCTTCGGTTAAAACAATATCTATGATATTCCCATGCCTTCTCTATGGCGGGAGTAACTTTCTTCCAAATGGATTTTTGAACATCAAGTGACTTGATACCGCACAAATTACTCTTTAGGTTAAACTTTCGCATTGCACTATCCGGATTAAATGTTTGATGATAAACCGATTTCTCTCCAATTGCTACCGTATCAACATACTGCAGACACTGAATATTGAACAGCATACCCTCACCATACCAAATGGTTGGATCAAAGCTAATATTGTTGTCGACCAAAAGCCTTCGACTGTAAATCTTGTTCCATACTGCTACGAATATCTCATTCGAATATATCCATTCAATCGCCGTTTCAGCTTTTACAACGTATCTCTCTTCATTTGTTTTGATTTTCCCCGTAGAATAGTTGTTTTTATTCATTCCAATTAAGGAGCCATTCTCACTTACAAGCATCAAAAAGTAGGATACATAGTCCGAATCGACCCAGTCGTCACCATCTACAAACATGACATACTCGCCTGATGCGCATTGTAATCCTGCATTCCTAGCAGCCGAAACCCCTCTATTTTGTTGATGGATGACGTGTACTCTCTGATCTTCTGCTGCAATTCGATCAATAATTTCAGGGCTATGATCCGGTGAGCCATCATCTACAAGAATAATTTCAATATTCTTGTGTGTTTGATTCATCAGAGACTTTACGCATTTTTCAACGAATTTCTCAACATTATACACCGGTACGATTATGGACACCAAATCCTCACGCATTGCATTTCCTCCTCAATTCGTTTTACAACATATTTTCTTTTTCATCAGAGAGAATACCACAGAAAACAAAAAACTCGTTCCGGACACAAAGATGAAGCATTCACCCCCTTTTTCTCTGATGGGAAGCAGGTACATCCACACAAAGAAAAAGTACATATGTGAAAAATAGATAATTGAACTGATTTCACGACATTCCTTTGAAAACCCTACTTGATAGCAGTTCTTGGAATACTTCATGACAATACCTAAAATCCATGGCACAGATAAAAATGCCACAATGTTGGTGGTCGAATAAGGTATCTTCAAAAGAACGGAGCAAAAACATGCCAATATTGGGGCTATTATTCCACCACTTCGTGACAAGGGCTTATGCTCTCGCTTCACAAGCATTCCCAGCAAAATATAGCTTGGTCCAGTAAATAATCTGCCATTCACTATAGTAAGTTTGATTATTCTAGTCCCCTGAAAGCAGTTGATGACATATGCCAGTGCAAAGAAGGCACAACTATAAAGCAATAATTCATGCCAGTGTTTATGGGGCACTAACAACAATACTGCCATTCCAAATATAGTGGCCAACAAGTACCATAATTGCCATGAATAGAATTGTTCTCCGACAAAAAAATAGTTCTTAATCAGATTGTAAACTGCTACATATAAATTACTGCTTTCTCGGAGCTCCTTGAATGTTCCATAAACCGTGAGAGGAATATATATAATAGACACTACCACATAAATCCGCACATACTTCATCAAGCTGGCAACTATTATTTTACGTTCTGCATCACGATTATGGCTCAGCCTTTCTTCTAAAAGATATCCCGTTATACAAAAAAACAGCGGAACTGCCAATGACTCAGCATACTCCACAACCAGCTTCACCTGTTCGTTCTGTATGCTCATTTTAAGTCCGGAATGAATTGCAACTACAATGATTGCTAAAACCAATTTAGTATAATCTGCAAGCCAATAGTTGCTTGCTTGCTTGCTTGCTTGCTTGCTTGCTTGCTTGCTTGCTTGCTTGCTTGCCAACATTATCCTATCTTCTCCTTTTCCTGTCAATTCACTTTAACGTTTATTTTTCATTATTGCCAATTTTTCTAACAATAGCTTTCTTTTCAAAAAGAGTACCAGTAAGATGACAATGATCAACCCATATCGAATCCATACCGGCTTGTCAAACAAAATTGTCACACCAACGGAGTATATAATAAGAAAAATGGATAAAGCCAAAATAAGTTTCACATTGTATATAGGCTCTGTGATTTGCTGTTCTCTGCAAATCTTCATCATAAAAACATAATGTAAAACAGACAAGAAAATATAGCACACAAGCGTGGTATATGCAGCTGCAATATATCCGAACAGGCTGATAAAGATGTAGTTAAGTATAATATTCCCAATAGCAGCTCCGGTAGAAGCAATCATGATGTTTTTACTTTTCTCGTAATACAATTCAACATTGGAAAACAGTGAGTATAAAAACATAAAGAACACGCTGCATGATACCGGCGGCACTACCCACATGGAATCGCTATATTTGTTTGAGCCGAGCAGCCATACCAGCTCTGGCGCAAACAATGAAGGGATCAAGGTGATGACCATGACTAATATCAGCAAAATCGAGCTAAACTCGTTCAGTTTTTTATACTCTCTTTCTTTGCATTTTTGATAAGTCCAAGGAATAAAGGAGGAGTTTATGCTTGATGTTACAATCTGCATAATCATGGATGCGTTGTATGGCACACTGTATAATGCCGTGTAGGATTTTCCGCACAAACTATTGATCATGATTCGATCGGAACTTCCCAGTACTGTCATAGACAGATAATGAGGGATTAGCGGCAGATCCAATTTTAACGCATATTTCCAATAGGTCAGATTGAATAACTTATGGTTTTTCTTAACAATTAAAACATAAATTAGGAGTCCTACTGTTGTAATTGTAATGGTATCTCCCCATATTCTCGCAAGTCCAACACTCTCCAACCGGACAAACAGTACCCCTAGCAATGCAGATCCAAGTGAAATAATCAGCGTGACAAGACACAATAGTTTATATTTAAACTTGTACCGCTGATGAACTGTCCAAAGACTTGTTGCGGCTGAGAAGAAAAAACCGATGAACATCATAATTATTGCGCTCATCGGCAATTCAAATATTTTATCCAGAGCTGTATGGAAGACAAGATAAAGCACAAACACCAGAACTGTAGCAAAATTAGACAGTCCAAGCATTGCGGTGGTATACCCATCTTGATCTTTTTCATATTTGACCATGCCGTTGTTAAATATCTGGTTTGACAGATTCAACGTTGCAAAAATAGTCAGGATGCTTTGCCATGCGCCAAATAGTGAAATAATACCGTATTCTTCTGTTGAGAGCATTCTTGTGAAAATCGGAACAGTTATAAATGATATTCCTTTTTGCAGAATGCTGCATATTGTAAACCATAATGAAGCCTTAACTGCTTCTGGAAGATTTCTATACTTTGCAAATACTTTTCTCACTTGATTGCTCCCTCAACAATCGCATCTAGTCTCTGAAACGAACTTCTTTCCGAACAAGCTTGCATATCAATGCTCTCATATAATCTATTGCTGTTGGGGTGTTCAAAAATATACTTGAGCTTTTCTACGATTTCATCTACATCATGCGGCCGTTGAATGATATCGCAATCCTCTGTTTTCATAATGCTCCTTGCTCCGACATTTTGAGACATCAAGAGCGAACAATTACAATTTAAGGCATCCGCCGCAACAAGTCCAAAGGACTCCACCTCTGAGTTCATTACAAAGCAACTGATATGATCAAGTCGTTCATAATATGGAGTCTTGTCCATGTGACCACAATACTGGATATAGTCCGTTTCCTCGATTTCCTCATTACCCGGATATTTTCGACCAAAAATATACAGTTTGCAAGGAATTCCCTCAGAATTCATTTTTTTCACTGCCATACTTACAGCATTGTTATTCTTTATGCAGCGATTTCCTCCACCCACTGCAACAGAGAAAGGTTCTTTTTCCTTTTTCTCTCGCTGTTCAAGTTTGACGCCATTATTAACAAATGTGATTTTTCCTGCGTACTCCGGGTAGCGACTTTTTACCCACTCAGAGTATCCTTCGGAAACACATACAATACATTTCGCATCTCTCAGCAGGTTTCTTTCATTTTCAATGAAATCCGATGTGAGGTGTAATCTATTGATTTCGTTCTCGAAATCCATGCACCCGTGCATTAAATACACAAACTTCTTATGAAATACTTTCATAAAGTCATAGTACCGCTTAGCACATACGCCAGAAACGACAACTCCTTCACTGATCAGTATTTTCCAAAACGTTTCCAAAACGCGAACAGGCTTGTTGTTACTCTTGATATATAAAATTTTTCTATCCGCACTTGTAATCAATGCCTGATTAACATTATCAGGACCTCCATTGGAAAAGTGCCCGCCTAACAAAAACCATGCCATCCCTATTTCCTCCTCAAACATTCAACGCTTGCATCAACCATTGAATATCTTCTGTTCTTTTCTTTTCCAGCATTTCTTTAACCCTTTTCTTATCAATAACCTTATCTACGACTTCAAAATCATCATACCGTGTGAGAAGTCGATTTTCTGTTCCCGTCAATTTCAGAATGCTCTCTATCCGTGTACCAAATCTTCCAGGAAGAACGCTGATGAAATCTGTTTCCAAGTTCAAAGAAAATGCTGTTGCATGGAAGGAATCCGTTAATACACACGCCGCGCTGCAAAACAGGCCCAAAAACTTCTCTACAGACGGCAGCATAACACACTTTCCACCTTTTCGGCGATCCGAGCGTCCAAAGCCAATGCGGATAACATCCCATTCTTTTTTTTGCGCAAGTTGTTCCGCATATTGATCCATCTGAGGATTGGGATTCAGCTGATAAATCAAAAGATATTGCTTTTTAATTTTAGGTTTTGAAGCAAGTTTTCTCCATTCATTTGCTTCCAGCATCAAGGTCGGGTCAAGAACAAGAGTTGATTTTATGTCCATGGAAGCGAGAAGTTCTACTGCAGACTGCTCACGGACGGAAATTGCACTGTATTTTTCCAGCAGACGCTTTGTCTCAGGTGTTTCTTCTGCATCAAGCTGTTCACGCCCAATACTGGCCGAGAACGCAATGCGTGGTTTTCCAGCCGGAGCAAAATCCAAAAAGTATGAACGGTCAATGCCTTGATTCCAAATGCTGTTCCAAACCTGATCACTGCCGGTGATATAAACATCAGCCACAGGAGGGTTTGCTTCCAGTTCTTCATAGGAGCAGTATCTGACCTCTGTTAGTTGAACTTTTTCTTCCAAAAATCTCCACATAGGTGATTTCCGGTTTTCAAGTATCATCTTCAAAATCGCTATCATTGCCTTGCGAGTGAATCTATTCATGCTCCACAGCGGCTTCAATTTTTGCAGAGTGCTACTTTCCAACATTTTTTCTGCTCGATTCGCTGGAAGGTTATCTCTTCTCCAGTAATCCACAAATTCCACATCATATCCGCACTTTTTTAGAATTTGCTGCGTTGCATATGTCTGCATTACGGAGCCGTAATTATCAACTGTATGTAATGTAATCACACTTGCTTTCATAAGATTAATCTTCCTTCACAAGAATTTCTACTAAACTCATCCTCCGTTTTTCAAAGCATACTCTGTGAAAGAGTCATAGCCATGAAACAATGGTTTGCTGTTTAGAAATGTCTCCAAAGATGCTTCATAATTATTAACACATTTCATCTTCCCAATGAATGCATCGTTTTCTAAGTTTACCCGTTCCTCAAAAATCCAAAAGAACTCAGCCAATACTTCCTTGGGTGGTACTTTTCCATAAACCTTTTCATACTCCCGAACCATTTCAACTGCCTCGGAAAGCTGGGCTTTCTGTCTTTTTTCTCTGTATTCATCCAACGAACAGATAACCCTAGCAGGGTTACCCGCTAACACGCAATCTGACGGGTACCCCCCCCGGTTACTACGCTTCCGGCTCCGATTATCGTGTTATTCCCGATAGTCGTCCCCTTAAGAATCACCGTGTTCATTCCGATAAAGCAATTATCGCCAATCGTCACTTTTCCGGCACTGCCCAGAACCTCGCCAAATTTCCCCTTCAGTACAGACCAATCATATCCATGTGTTAATATTTTCACACCAATCGTGATCTGAACATTCTTTCCAATATCGATAAGCCACGGGCGTGTCAGGTCAATCAATACAGCAGATGGTTTTGAAAACAGCTTCGTTCCTGTTCCAATTCTCATACCCTCAGCACGCAGATAGTCCAGCCAGCTTTCTGGTGATCTTTTGCTCCATACTCTTCTAATTGCATGTAAGAAATTGCCGATATTCATCTGTGTTCCCTCCTGCTAACAATTGTTTTATATGCCGGCTTTGCATAGCAAAACATGAGTGCCTGTGCCTTTTTCACCTTTGGAATATAGCTGTTTTTCAGCACACTTCCAAGATATTCCCTGCAAATCGGATTTATTTTTTTTAACAAATCCTTAGGGCATTTCTGACCGTTTCTGCAATAGGTCGTATAAATACTGGCGTGCGCAAAAAAGGCCGCTGTCTCAGCGATGTAATCCAAATCCGGGAACCACTTTTTATAGAACTCAAGCTGTGCCAACGAAGCATCCATCGGCGCCAAATTGACTTTTGCATTTCTCGAAATGCTATTTCCACGTTGCACATAATGGTAGAATGGCGTAGAAGTATAGGTTACGCACTCGGCTCTGGCCACGATTCGATGCATCAAATAGAAATCTTCACACAGCTTTCCAACTGGGAATCTCAGTTTTCCTTCTCCATAGGCTTCTGTTTCAAACAGACTACGTTTGAAGATTGCATCGCAAAAGCTCATATTGAAATACTGATAACTGTTCAGTTCAATCAGGCTTTCCGTTTTATTCCAGATTTTAGTGATGTCCGACGCATACGGGGAATACTTAGCTCCGTTTTCCTGCTCGTACCACACACCGCCAATGGAAATATCTGCGCCATCTTGTTGCAGTTGGTTCATCAGCCTTTCGTACATAACGGAATCTATATAATCATCGGAATCGACAAAAGCAATGTATTCTTTCGTCGCTGCATCAATACCGGTGTTTCTCGCTGCGGACAAACCACCATTTTCTTGATGAATCACCTTAATGTTATTATACTTTGCAGCATATTCATCGGCGATTTCGCCGCTTCTATCTTTGGATCCATCATCCACCAGAATGATTTCATCCACTGGCAATGTTTGATTTAGTATCGACTCGATACATTTACTCAGGTACTTTTCAACATTATAAACCGGGATCACTACTGTCAATTCATTTCTCATAGGTGTTTCCTTCATTAGATAACAGAAAAAATTGTCCGATAGGGAAGTACGCTATTTCCATTCAGTACACCAATTGTATATGTAACGTATAAAAAATAGAGAATGCCTATTGCTCCACCACAAATACGTCTGGTTTTTCTATTTTTTATTCCGTTGAGTATCATTGGAATAAAAATGACTGAAGATAAACCAAATGACATTCGAAAACGTTCTATAAGCACAACCTTTCCTGTCATAATAGTCACCCAAAATGCTATCACCTGCATATTGTAATATACTTGATATTTTGTGTTGTTTTTTTGATAAAACACAGTTGCAAATGCAACAATTGATCCAGACATGATAAGAGAAATTAGGCCTTGACCTTTTTGTGCATAGGATGACGCTAGATAAAGGGAGTAGTAGTCTAACCCCCCTATTATGTTATTGAATAATCCTGCTACCATATTTGACAGCAAAATCAATCCGCCCGTAACAATCAAAAGAAATCTATTATCAATCCTCCATATAGAAAAAGCATACGTTGCTATAAAAACAATACTCATCGTATGAAATCCCGTTGACAACAGGGTTAACACTATAAATGGAAGAATATTTTTCTTTTCGATATATGGTATCGCCAGCATGAAAATTGCTGCACCAATCATTTGCCTTGTACCATTCAAAAAAAAGAAATAGTATCCCGTAGCAATTAAAAGAAATATGCTAAAATATGGATACGGCGAATCCGATAGAATCATCTTATATAATGGCATTAGAAAAAGCATGGCACACGCAGCAAACATCCATGGTGCAGACATATGTAACAACGCTATTCCTTTATTTAATAAATAATATAAAATCTCAAATCGTTCTCGGTCTCCACCCTGTACAATCCGATTATAATACTTATAGTATGCCGCATAATCCGCTCCGACATTATATCGAATCGCAGAAATATAAATCAGAGGCAATGCCGCTACAAAGGTCACTAATAACCAGTACTGTATTCCCTCCTTCTCATGCTTAACATGTATAGCAAACCATGTAAACAAAACCGATGCTAAACATGCTGACCAATATACTGCCATCCTCAGCATTACCTCCGCTGCAATTTTTTAACTAATATAGAAATTCTCGTATTGCTTTGTCATCTCTTTGGCCGACAGTTCATTCTCCTGAAATGCGCTGATTTCTGCTTTATCTATCTTTTTTTTCCTCAGCGCATCCAGCTTGAACTTGAAATTATCCAGCGAGAAAACCTCTCCCAGGTAAACATCTTGTCCCATCTCCACAACTTCACGGTGCGAGGGAATATCCGACAGCAACAGCCCCAGGCCACAAGACAACGCTTCCAGCACGGAAATCGAAAACCCTTCGGATTTGGATGCCGACACATATACATCACTGATGTTCATGTACGCAATCGGGTCGGTCTGGAAGCCCAGCATCCGTATATGATCATCCGCCTTTGCTTTGCACTCTGCTTCTTTTTCACCGCTACCAAGGACAAGCAGGTACTCATCATTTTCGTGACATTGCACAAAATTCTCGATCAACCATACGATGTTCTTTCTAGAATTCAGCACACCTGCATAGAGAAATACCCGTGCATCCTCCGGCACATTGACTTCCGCTCTGGTTACAACAGAATGAGCGTGTGTGGGCTCGATACCATTGCGAATAAACGACACATTCGGTAGATGCTGCTTCATCACATCATAAACGGACTTTGAGCAGCATACGCACTCGTCCAGTTTTTTCAGAGCTGCCATGTGCAGCGCAATGAAGATGCGGCTTTTGGCGTACCCATAAGTATCAAGGTAGTCTTCATACATATTGTTGTGGATTGTTGTAATTCGCTTTACTGGCAGATTCAGCCGAGAAGATAGTATATCTCCAATAAATCCATGGCTGTGTATAACATCAAAATTTTCTCTTTGTACGATTTCCTCAAATTCAGCAGCCCTACTCAGAATACACATTGTTCGATTCAGTGTTACACACTCATATACACGCACACCTTTGTTGCGTAGATTTTTCACCACATATGTATCGTTGCCTTCAAATAAAGTGATTAGCGATATCTCATACCGAGCATCATCAAGATTGCTTATGAGATTTAAAATCACATTTCCCGGGCCATTTCTTACAATGTAATTCGTTACAAATCCGACTTTCAGCATCTGCTCATCTTTCCCCAAAAACACTTTTTAATGAATCACTTGGTAAATTATTTTGCGCAGCTTATTTGGCATCACGCACACCAGTGCATGTGGTACTGCTCCCGTACAAAAATCCGCCAAACTCGCCCACCCGCTTTTATATACCCACCAATGGAAACGAAGCATCACTTTTGCATATGCAGTTCCGCCACGGCGGAGATACATATCGGTCGGTGTCCGCATATAAAGCAACACATCCGGCAGATTTTGCGCCTTACAACCGTTTTGCAGCATCCGAATCCACAAATAGTAATCTTCAAACAGGTGGTATTTTTCCTGATAACCACCTGCGCTCTCAACTGCGCTTTTTTTGAACATCACACAGGGATGATTGAAGGGACATCTTTTTCGAGAATAACGTATAATTTCATCATTGTTACATGGAATCGTACGTCCACCTGTTATTTGGTCTGGACTGGTTACAAATTCCAAAAGTGCCCCGCTTGTTATATCTAGTTCTGGATTTTTCTTGAATAGTTTGACCTGTTTCTCACAACGGTCTGCTGCACTGATGTCATCGCTGTCCATCCGGGCAACCAGCTCATTCTTGCAATGCTTGATTCCCTCATTCAGCGCATTGCCAAGTCCGCCGTTTTTTGCAAGCCGAACAACATTTAATGTTTCACCCATCTCCTGCTGCTTTTCAGCAATAATGGCATCTAACCCATCATTCAGCGGACCATCGCACACCAGCACAAAGTCATCCGTCTGGAATGTCTGCGCTTGAATGCTCTCAATCGCCTGCTTCAAATACTCCGGCGCCTCCTTAAAATAAACCGACATCAAAACACTATAATTTTGCATCTTTACACCATCTGTACGTTACTTTCATATTCAGTTGCTTCTTGAGAAACCACTTTGCTCTCACATAACAACACGATACTCTCCTTCCTGAACTCCGGATCAATTTTTCCATCCACAACGCCCTTGCGCCCCAGCACGACCTGAATGCTTTTCCACGAATGTTTCAAATCCACCATACTGTGCCGGAATACCTTTGCTGCCTACAATAAAAACATGTGTCATAAAAATCCTCTGTTACTCCCTTAAAATTAGATACATTGCCACGATTCTTGTGCATTCGGGGTTTAATGCAAGTACTGCCACCTTTACTTTCATCGGAAATTTCGCAAGATCGATAGCTGGTTGTGTTATATTTTCGCCGCGTCTCGGTGCATAGCAATGAACTGGCACATACTCTTCAACGTTTGCAATATAATATGGAGACGCACTGCTTTCGGTGCTCTCATGAGATTTTTCGCCAACATCGGCTTTAAATAGCAGACTGCCCTCATGATAGGAAAGCGTGCCGTTCAAATAAACTCCATCCTGCGGCATCTTTTCAAATCCTTGGTTGCTGAAAACTACATCCTGATGCTTTTCCGACAATGCAACGCCTTTTCTCGCAGCAATGTTATCAACCAGATAGATTCCTTCGTGATATGCGTGGTCATCAACGACTTTCCATTCTTTATGGATGCCATTTTCAAACACACCATAGTAATACACGCCATCTTCACACCTGAAATTTCCGGTCACGACTTTGTAGGAGTTTGCTGTCGGCCTTATGCTCCACTGGCTTTCGTTCTCTCCTACTTTCTCCTTCATGCTCTTGAAAATTTTAGGGACATCTATTGTTTCTCTATCGTTATTGTCGCTGATTCCTGAATCATTTTTATTTTCTTTCGCTCCCAAATCAACAACGCCAAATACAAATCCCGACAAATCCAAAAAGAATGCCAAGACCAGCGCAAACAGAGCCAAGCCTTTATACGGACTGGTAAGATAAATCGTTCCCTGCTCCAATGCATTGTGGTCATTGATATACCTGCGCGTTGCGTTATCCAGATTTGCACAGGATTTAGTGCGATCAAATCCTGTCAAAATCCTCTGCTGCGATTCTGTGATCTCACTCACATCCGCAGATGATGTCACAAACGTCGGCAGTGCACTGATTTGCGCTTTCAGATTTTCGATTCTCGTCTGCCAAACTGATTTCCATTTGGTATTACTCGTGGATGTTGTTGCTCTTCGTAGTCCATTTGTCAGATCATTTAACGTTGTTTCAATGCTTTTTATGCTGGCGTAATCGTTCAGATTCAGAACCAGCGTATTCATCCGCGTCAGCAGATCGTTGTAAGAAAGGCTGTTTCCTCCTTCTGAACCGGCGGAGAGACTTTCGGCATTTCTCAGATTTGAAAATGTTTCTGTTGCAAGATTTCTCAAACTATCAATATCCGGATCATCCTTAAACAGCTCCGTCTGCATTTCCAACAGATTACGTTTAATCAATATACTGCTTGTGGAATTTGAGAGTCCCAAATTTATAGCATAAACATTTAACCGTCCCTGTGCATTCCGCAGAGCAGAAATCTCCTGTTGAATCGTCTGCTGCTGAGCTGCTGCCGTTGATTGCATCTCCTGATATCTGCCAAGGGTCTCTCGGAGTCTGGCCGCCTCTGCTTGCGTTGTCGCATTTGTAATTTGCCGACTCAAGGTATTGATCTGGTCGTTGTATGTACTTAAATTTCTTTCAACGCCATCCAGACTTGTCTGCTCATTTTCCAAAGCTGTTTCAATATTTGTCTGCGCTTCTGTAACAGCCTGTGCTGCAAGGTCACGGTTTTCCTGTGAGGGTGCCGTCTCAAAGGCCAGTTTTAACTGATTTATAACGGTAGCCATATAACTGCTTGCAACGGTATTGTCGCTTGCATATTGCTGTTGCTCGCTCTCCCAGTCCATGTTAAAGTCTGACGCCTGAGTTGGAAGCTGATTTGCAAGTGACTGAAGATTCAGAATTTCCTGCCCCAGCTCTGCTTCAAGATAGGTGCGGTATGCCTTTGAATAGTCGCTGGCATCATACAGCTCATTTCGATATATCTGCTGCACCAGAAGTTCGCTGTCCGTATCCCATGACCCTTTGTGGACCGTCTCCGCAATATACACATAGCTGAACCACGATGAGCAAAACAGCGAGATTCCCGTTAAGATCAGCAGAACGATCTCAATGATGGCTTTTATAAAAACATTGCTTTTTTCATTCCAAATCCGCCGCATGAATCGAGGCAGATTCATACTCAATGCCAGAAGGATTCCTTGAATCGCACCAGAGGTCACATATGCAATTGTCGGCTCTCCATTAAAAATATAACTGCGCATACCTTGTGCAGTCGTAAAGAAGGATGCGATTGCCAGACAAATCACCGCAAATTGCAGCAGCTGCAACCCACTTTTTTCTCCTGCTCCAACAGTTTTTGCCGCATTTTCAATATTCCTTTTGTCCATCTTCATTTCTCTCGCTTCCTCGTAATCTTACTGTTAAAGAAACGAAACGTTGCCTTATCGGTATATTTATATCTATTCCTTAGACGTTCCACTTTTTGATCTACTGCATCGCATATTCCATCAAGAATATCTTCATAAATTTTTTCTATCCTTGCTGTTGTTCCATCGCTGGTTACAAACAGGCTGCTTACCGCAAGATATAACGAGTGCAATACATTGGCGAGAAGTGCCGACCCTAAAAGAACCAGATATATAAAAATCAATCCACTTTCTTCTCGGAGCAGTGTGTCCTGCATATCCACCAGCAGGTTGATAATCTCAAGCACCATAACACCTACTGCAAATAGCAGGATAACCGCTGCCATAGATTCCAACACATTACCAACAAATTTTAGAAGGTCTGCATTCGAACCCGTTTTACCAAGAAACACCGAGGAGAGCATCGCAATGCCGATAGCCAACAAGCCAATAGAATTTGAATATTCCCGCAAAAAGCCTCTGCCTGATGCTTTTGTGAGAAAATCATCAAATATGATATAGACAATATTTGCCGCACCAAAAAATGTTCCGCAGATAACAACGTAAAGGACAATATATACAGCAACCGAAACTGAAAGGGACGTTGCAGGATTGCCTGACACGCTTTCTCCTTTGAGGATAAGATCGCCTATGTAACATACCCCTGTTTTCCAGCATTCAACCATTCCCTTTCCTTCGCTGCCGAAAAAAAGAGGAACCACAATAAATGCGGCAAAAACGCTCATTGTCAGAACGATCTTAACCATAGGCTCTCTAATTGCTTCCTGCAACAGGGATTGGCTTCCCTGTCTTATTTCATCAAATTTAGCTTTGTTATTAAATGCCGCATACCAAATAGTCCTTGCTCCACAAAATACCATGCCAAGAAGCATTATCAGCACAATTGCTATAATTGACATTCCAGCTACTGTTGCAAGGAGCTTCACCAGAAGTCTTGAGCCATAAATAAATCCAGGCGTAGTTGATTCATTTATTTCCTGAAAGAGTTCCGGATTTTTTATCGACGTGATGATATATGCCCCAAGTATTAAGGTTGCAATCGACAAAAATCCAAAAACAAATCGTCGATGTTTTCTGTATCTTTTTGTCTGGTCATTATTTTCCCCTTTGGGGTTCAAATAGTGCAAAATAGATTTTATTGCAATCAGTACGAGCAGAATGACTGTCATTGCCGCCCCAAAAGCACCCATTTCTCTCAGCATTTATAATTTTCCCCCCTTACCCATTAAAAATGTCCCGCTCATTTGCTGCGACTTCTATGCCAGTTTTGAAAAGCAGAAAAATGTCATGGAGATTTGTTATCTCGATTCTATTGTCCTGATGCACAGCTCCAAGGCAAACAAAGAATACTACCGTTAGTGAAAAGGCCAAAACGATCAGCAATAAATCGCATAGTTCTGGCTTATGGCTCTTCCAAATTGCACGAAAAGAATCTGCTGTCTCTCGTATTATTTTCAACATCACACGGTTTCCATTCCCCAAGTGACCAGAAATCAAAGACAACTCAAAAATACCGCATATTATCCATGTCAAATTCCAACCAGATTCAATAAAATCCGACCATTTTTGAATGCTGTTGGAAAACACATCAATGTTAATGATGTAAGCCTCACACGCAATTAAGCAAATTTGCAAAAGCGCGGTATGGCGCACATCTGAGTCAATTCTGCAATTCCATACAGAGAGAACCTCCAAGAAACTAAGTATTAGGAATAAAACATTTAAACCTTTTTGAGAGCCTATCAGAGGAATCTCAACGTAGCCCGTTTCCTGTATGACCTCTAACAATAAAACCAAGCAACCGCCAATAAGTGCCGACCAATGTCCTTTAATGAATTGCCGCAAATTCATACTTCATCACACTTTCGTAGTCGGATTTACATCATTCTGCGTTCACTCCACAGGGATTCTCGTTTCTCTCTACGATTTTGCTTTCTTTTAATAAAACAATACTCTCTCGCCGGAACTCCGGGTCGATTTTTCCATCTACCACGCCTTTGCGTCCCAGCACGACCTGAATGCTCTTCCAAATGACCTTCAAATCAAATTTCAGGCTAACATTTTGGACGTATTCCCGGTCATAGTAGACTTTGTCGTACACATCCACCGTGTCACGGCCGTTGATCTGTGCCCAGCCAGTAATGCCCGGTGTTACCTGATACACCCCGTACCAGCGACGCAGAAAACGAATCTCACGTTCCGTATACACCAGCGGACGAGGGCCAATCAGGCTCATTTCACCACGAACCACGTTTGCCAACTGCGGCAGCTCATCAATACTGGTGTCCCGTAAAAACCGACCCACTTTGGAAATGTACATCTGCGGATTTTCCAAATCTCCCGTAGCCACATTTTTAGGCGCGGAGCTCTTCATCGTCCGGAACTTGATGATGTTGAAGCAATGCGCTCCCTTGCCCACGCGCTTCTGTAAAAAGAAGATAGGCTCATCCGGTGCACTGACTTTTTGTGCAATACTTACCGCCAAAAACAAGGGTGAAAGTAAAACTAACGCAAGCGCTGCCAAAATCCGGTCAATTACAGATCTTGCCGCAAGATATCTTTTCTGTTTCCGGGTCAAGTGGACATAGTACGGTCCAAAATCAACGTGGTAGCTTAATTTTTCCATTTTTTTCATGTTTTCCTCACACTTTTAACTTACTTGTGCGTATTTTTTCGTATTTCTGTCTGTAAGTCCAATTGTTCCTAACAGCACACAAAGCAGTTGCTTTTGTCTTTCGTTCAACTTTCTTCAACCTGCTTTCGCCGTAACGGTTTCGGCTTGTACCGCCCGCCCAGACGAGCGCTTCGGGTTGCTTTTCCCCCACCGCATCCCGATTTCATCCAGCTTTGCAATCCGCTCCTCTGTCAAAACAGCGCCGCTTTTTTCAGGATTCTGGCGGGTATACCGCTGCCGTTTGACCCAATTTCCGAGGTTGTAACCGCCCGGTGACACATATTCTGCTGGGACGTTCAGGTCGCCGTGGGCATCAAAATAGCGCTTTGCCTCCTGATACCCCTCGTTCCACTTGCGGTCATTGCGATTGCCCCAGTACATCCCGATCCGGCTGAGCCGCTCGACCTGTTCCTCCGTCAGTTTTCCTTTCGGGTACGCCCATTGCTGGCTTTCGACCCATTGCCCCAGCCGTTCGCCAGCCGCTGTCACATAGGAACGTGGGATATTCAGGTTGCCGTTTTCCTCATAATAAGCCGCAGCCAGCGCATAAGCCTTTTCCCACTTGGCATCGAAAATGTTCCACACCATGCCGATCTCATCAAGCTGTGCGATGCGTTCTTCCTTCAGTCGGCCGTTCAGCTTTTGCTGCCGGGTCTTGATGATCCACTGTCCTAAGGGATAGCCGTCCGGATCCACATACTTTCCGGGCACCATCAGGTTTCCGTAGGTGTCGTGGTATTTCTTTGCGACCTCAAATCCGTGCTGCCACGCAATTTCCTTCCGGTTGCCCCAGACCATGCCGATGCTGTCCAGCCGTTGAATCTGTTGTTCGGTCAGGATGCCTTGAATTTGTCCCTCGCGCACACGACGCTGAGTGACCAGCCACACGCCAAGGCTCAGACCGCCGGGCGTGGTATACAGTTTCGGGACGTTCAGGTTGCCATGCTCCGCATAGTAGATGCTGGCCTCGGAGAAATAGTGCTCCCAACCGGACGAAAGGCTCGCCTGCAGCTGCTCGAACAGCACCCGGCAGTCATGCACCTGCTCGATGACCTCGAATCGCTCGGTGACGATCCTATCGCCCTCACCGTTGGCATAGAGCCGGTGGACCGCCTCCTGCATCTCGCCTTGCAAACCGGAAATACTGGTCAAGCCCTCGAAATTGTTGACAACATCTAGGATAAGCGGCGTTGTATTATCCCCAGCGGTCAGGGCACGCCCTATCTGCTGCTTGTAGATAATGGGCGAAATCGTTGGACGGAACAAAATGACGCCGGAAATGCCCTCCACATGGACGCCCTCGTTGAGCATATCGATGCAGAACAGCAGCTTCAGACGGTCGCTTGTGTCCGTTTTGAAGTCCGCAAACGCCTTGTCCGTATTCGGGTCATCCGAGTAGGCTTCGTACACCACCACATCTGGGTTGACCCCGGCGAACCACTCCGGCACATGGGATACCATCTCGTCCATGTGCTCCTTGTTGGCGCAGAACACAATGTACTTGCCAGATTTGTTTGTGATATGATGGGCAAAGACCCTGTCCAGACCGTCCGCCTGCTCCAGTGCCCGGCGCAGCGCATCCAGATATTTTTGGTTGGCGTCCTGAATGCCCGGTGTCCGCAGGTTATCCACCCGCGCCTGATACTTTGCAAGGGCTTTCTGGTACTGGTAGACCGTAGTTACATATTTCGGGGCAGGCAAAATGCCCCTGACGACTGCTTCGCCAAGGGTCATGTCGCTCGCCGTATGCCCATCAAAGAGCTCTTCGGCCATGTCACGGTTATTATCCAGATACCGGATGTTTGTTGCCGTCAGCCCCAGAAGCTTTGCCTCTGGGCATAACTTTAATAAAGCCACCGTGCTTTCGCCCCAGCATTCCGCACCGGCACGGTGGAATTCATCGAGTATAATATAGGCAGGCTTCTGCGCTGCAATTTTCTCCAGCTGCGTCTGCGTGCAACACATCAGTTTGGCGTAGGTATAAAAGTGAACGTTTGCCAACGGAAAATCCGGGTCGTTCCTTTTCAGGCTCTCCAGCTGGGTCTTAAAGATATATTCACTGGGAG
>OKSS01000158.1_pt1 | contig 20021 bp, 10 predicted proteins | sample 1633641 | NCBI WGS metagenome assembly OKSS01 (sample SAMEA3879549, study PRJEB24766) | human gut metagenome | biome: human-associated habitat; feature: feces | place: USA | collected 1985/1987
GAGCAGGATGCGGAATCCCTTGCCCGAGACGGTGATGTAGAAGACCATGGTGAAGCGCTGTTTCAGGGCTTTTTTCTTAAGCTCTGCGATGTCTTCGGGGGGCACATCGTCATAATCCAGCATCAGCCAGTAGGTTTCCTTCCTGAAGTCGGTCAGCTTCTTGGCATTACCCTTGAGCTGCACGCTGGGTGTGATGCAGGGCAGCCGGTGCTTGATGTCCTCTGCCGTTCTCTTGTCTACCTTCATCATCGCCCTGTAGCCTTCGGTATTGGCTTTTACCGGTGCCGAATGCATGATTGTGTACTCCAGCACCGCTCTGTTAGGGAGCGGGTTGCTGGCAGAGGAAAACAGGTTAGTGAAAAATGAGGGCAAGGCCTCTTTCTCCTCCATGACTTCCTGTTCTCTGTTGATTGCTTCTGTTGTTTTCTTTTTTGCCATATTTTTAAAATTTAAAGGGTTGTCAGTTTGATGAATTTCTCATAAATTTTAGCGGATTTCCTGGAAACCGAGTTGTATGGAAGTTTCTCTCTGAACAGTGCCCATTTTCTGTTTCTCTCTTCCCAATAATCAACTCCTTTCTCTTCCTCCCACCTGTCTACTTTTTCCTTGTAGATTTTCAGTTTGGATTGGTATCCTTCCTGATGTCTGTTCTCTATGTCTTTCTGCCTCAGGTAGCTTTTGATAGCCTCTTCCATGGCAAGGAGTTTTTCGGGAGTGAATGTTCCGTTCTCTATATCCATGCTAACGGTATTCCTGCCGCCCTCGATTTCTAACAGCTTTATTTGGTTTATACCTAACTTTTTGGCAAAGCCGAATTTTACGTTGCCTTCTTCTGCCAGTTCTTTTAAAAAACTGCCCATGTCTAATGTTTCTTTAATCTTTTGATTGTTCATGCTGCGAAATTACTACAAATTTGTGAATTGGGTGGTTGAGCGTCATGACGCTCAATTTTTGCAAACAATAACCTAGGTTAAAGTTTTTAACGCAGCAAATCGGTGCCCCTTTCTGGGGGTATTTTGAAGATGAAGATGATGTTTGGTTTTGTATTGCCTGTCGGAAAAAAAGCTGAAAAATGACGAGGTGAAGGGTATATTTTAAACTCTATATTATATTCTTTATTTTATGGATTTTGCGATTTTTGACCCTAGGGTCTTTTTTTCGGTTTTTACCCTTACCCTTCACGCGTATATATATAAAAGAGTTTTCAACCCTTCACCCTTCACCTTTTTGCTTAATATTTTGTGGGTCAGTGTGTTAAGGGTGAAGGGTGGTGAAGGGAGGTGAAGGGATAAGTAAAAAGACTTTCCACTCCTCAATGTAAAAAACAGCCCTAAAAATTTGGAAGTTACAAATATTCAGCGTATCTTTGCAGAAGAAAATAAAAACATAAAGCGTATGAAACAGGTAGAAGAAAGATACATCAGCTTGCTGACCGACTTCGGTTTCAAGCGAATTTTTGGAACAGCAATGAACAAGGATTTGCTCATTTGCTTCCTCAACAGCTTGTTTAATGGCAGACAGGTTGTGAAGGACGTATCGTATCTGAACCCGGAGCATGTGGGAGATGTCTATACCGACCGCAGAGCCATCTTTGATGTATATTGCGAGGGCGAAAACGGTGAGAAGTTCATCGTAGAAATGCAGAATGCCTACCAGACGTATTTCAAGGATCGTGCCCTTTTTTACTCCACTTTCCCGATTCGCGAACAGGCACCTAAGGGGAGTGAATGGGATTTCAAACTCAATCATGTTTATACCATAGCCCTGCTCAACTTCAGCATGAACGAGGATGCATTCGACAAGGAGAAAATCCGCCATCATGTGCAGTTGTGCGACACAGCTACCCACAAAGTATTTTACGACAAGCTCGAATATATCTATGTAGAGATTTCCAAGTTCAACAAACCCCTGGAAGAACTGGATACGCTCTACGAGAAGTGGCTCTATGCTCTGAAGAACCTCTATAAACTTACCCAGCGCCCTAAAGAACTGTGCGACAAAGTTTTCGACCGCCTCTTCGAGGAAGCCGAGATAGCCAAGTTTACTCCGCAGGAAATGAGGGAGTACGAGACCAGCAAGATGGCATATCGCGACATCAAGAATTCCGTAGACACTGCTAAGCGTGAAGGTATAGCTGAAGGTATGGAAAAGGGAATGAAGGAAGGCTTGGAAAAGGGTAGAGCTGAAGGTATGAACCAGCGAAGCCTTGATATTGCCAGGAACATGCTTGCTGATGGCGTTGACATCAATCTGATTATGAAGTATTCCGGTCTTACCCAGGAACAGATAGAAAAATTAAAATAAAATATTATCTCAGAAATAACAGATAAGAATTCCCCCATCCTGCCATCAAAAGCTGGATGGGGGAATTTACTTATGAGATAAGGGGTGTTCTCCGCAAGGCATCCCTACGGAGAACAGGCATATCCGGCACTACATGCATATCTAGGGCTAGTTATCGAATTTAGGTATTTTGCGAGGTTGCTTAAATTCATCTAAATAAGTATTACCCTTATAGTTTATTTGATAACGTACAAAAGCAGTTTGCTCAACATACCTTAGAGTTGTCCATGTAGGATTCTCAGTCCAATAATTATCGCCGAATTCAAAGTAACCACGCATAACAAAGAATCGAGCAGCCCACCCGTCTGGATCTCCGGCAGTCCAATACCAAGGGTCGTTATCGTACGGATGCACTTTTGTTCCAAATTTTTCATTACCTCCAGGATATTTACTGTTTCGTTGCATATCCCAGAACCAATAAACTTCATATTTGTGTGGTAAATAAGCCGCGGTGCCTATTATCCATTTAGAGCCCTTTCCAAATATAGGATGGGTCGGGTCTACTTCCCAATAGTCGCGTCTGCCTTTGTACGCTGTAGGGAAATTCACTCTATTACCAGGAAGATAATCGTTTCGTGCCACAAGTACTTTATTATAAGGCTCTTTATAATCACTGCGAATTTGAATATAGTTCGGTGGGAACATCTTGCCTTTCCAAATAGTATACCATTTCCCATCATCGGTTCCTGGCAGATACTCGCGCTTCTCATTTGGCTTCTCCGGATCAGCAGGCATTTGCATTTTAAGACTCGCCTTAACCTGCATCTGCACAACAAAGTCTGTTGCCTCTTTCTTTGCACAAGCAACTATTCCCAAATTGTTCATCACCGGTGATCTTAGAGTTACAGAAGTTTTCTTTCCTGTCAAATCATAGTAATTTGGATTGTACGAAGTATTAGGATTTCCATCTGCATTTATCTCCTCAAAAGATCCGTCTTTATTTACATACGCAAAGCGGAGTTTTATGTTACTTACCGTTTGCGGGTAGTTGAAATCCACAGTGAATGGGTCGCCGTTGGCACTGATATTATGAGCGGTATAATTTTGTCCCTTGAAAAAAGTAATCTCCGCTGTTACACTATACAAATTGATGGTATAGGTATAGGTATTACCTGCCTCCCATTTGTTTTTTGCTCCCACAGCTGCCGTTGCATCTTGCAGGGCACCAGTCAGCGTAACTGTCGTACCCGGTTCTTTTTCCACAATTACCTCTACTTTAGCATCATCAGGCAGCGTCTGCGGCATCATGAAGAAGGTCTGATTTGCGTTTGTAATAGCAGGATCCGTATCATTATCCTTCACTTCTTTATCGGTTACCTGAGTGAAGTCTCTTGTCTCGTTTGCTAAATTCGACCAGACTAACTGAGCCGCACCGTTATTACCGGCTGTTACAGCTAAATCACCTTTATATTTCACGCCCTTCAAGGCAACAGAGGTTACCTTGGAGCCGGCAGGCAAATTGCCCACCACGAACTTTACGGCAGCAAGCGAATGCTTGAAATCTAAGGCTGTTGCTTTGCCATCTGCCGGTTCTGACGCATTCTTATTGACTGCAAACATCAGGTCTTCCTGCTGAGATACTTCCTGAGGTACAGTATATGAAATAGAAGAGAAATCTTCCTGGTTTAATGTCATGCCGGCAGGGATGCCGTTGGTGCCTTCTGCAGAGTTGTATGGATACCAGGCATAGAAGTCGAGCGTCTTTTCGCCGAGCCAGAAATAATTCTTTTGCGGCTTCCATGCATTATCTTGCTTTGTGAGCTTTTCGTGATCCATATATTTCTGGCCGTCCATGAATGCTGTAACTCCGAATGCACTCATGTTATTGGCATCAGTAATCTGTGTACCACGGGTGATTGCAGGAGTATCGCCCGGAGAACCTTCAGTTACCTCGCTGCTGAGATAAACAGGATTTCCGTTGATTTTTCCCTCCATTTCCACGGTTTCCCCCATCTGCTGTGACTGAGGTGACCTCGATGCGCTTCTTGAACCACTGATGCCGTTCCATCCATTCTGAGCTGGTGTATTCACACTGAAAGTCATCACCCGGCTCCCCTTGCCCGCAGCATTATCCTCATCTGTGCAGGCGCTGAGTGCAGTTAAAGTCATGATTGTGGCGAGCAATAGCTTCACCTTTACAATTGTCTTCATCATAATTTTAATACTATAAATTTAAACGTTTAATTTTTGAGTTAAATACCTGTATCTTATTAAGATTTGGCTTTTATTTCTAGCGAAACAGTTATCGCTTAACTGTTGCTTTTGACACAAAAAGGACGGGATAATGTCCTTTACATCGTGTTTGTTCAGCCAAGAAGTTATAAATAGGATGATATTCGAATTGCAAGGTTAGGAAAGTAGGTAAAAAAAGAGTTAAAATCTGAAAAAATCAATAGAAATCAAATAAAAATATCTACCTTTGCACCGCAACAGTTAAGCGATAACTGTTGCAGAAAATAATAACAACCTAATCTTTTTTAAGATACAGGTAATCAACTCAAAAATTTAAACGTTTAATTTGTAGTGTTCAAAATTATGAAGAAGAAAACTTATCAGAGCTTTTTGTTAGCTCTCGGTGTGCTCGCTTCCTTCACCTCATGTTCGGAAAGCGAATCGCTGCACCAGTCGAATCTGTCGAACGACAGAATTTCATTCCTCACCACACTTAACAACAGCTGGCAGTCAATGACTCCCGGCTCCAACTCCTCTTCGCGTGCAGCCCTGGATGCCGCAAACGGGAAGGGACCTATCCATGTGCCAACTTCTTTCGGCAAACCATTGTATCTCCACCCGGTAGTGCAGGAAACAGCAGACTTGCAGCAGACTGCTGCAACAACCCGTGGTGCCATGCAGGAGGGCACAACCCTGGATAACACCTATTACAACAATAGCTTTGGCGTAACAGCCATTTATGAAGAGGATGGAGCCAAAAAAGCTCTGTTTGCGAACCAGAAGGCTAAAAAAAACAATAACGTCTGGGAACTGGAAGACCCTACCAACAGCCGCTGGCCATATAATACCCTCGTTTCTTTCCATGCCTTTGCACCCTATAATAACAGCGCAGATGGTATGTGGAACATCACAACAGATGTAGAGAATGTAAAGACGAAGATCAGCTATACGGCAAAGGCGGATGCCATCACCTCACAGCCCGACCTGATAGTGGCAACCAATGCCGAATCGCGTAGCTACACATCCGAGGATAAGGCGGTGGAGTTGAACTTCTCTCATGCCCTTACAGCCGTGAACTTTGCCATCAGCCAAGATCTGACAGAAATCTTCCATACGGGAGCCGCTAATGGTTCCAAGCTCAAGAGCATCACCCTGAGCGGTATTCCGAACGAAGGAACCTGCGAACTTGCTGCCAAGGAAGGCTCACCAAAGACAGCTTTGCAAAACTGGACTTTGGCTACCGATGCCAACGGCAAGAAAACAGGCAGCTACACCTTTAATCTTGAAAATAAGAATATCACAATAGGCGAGAGTTGTGCGCTCACTTCAAACGAAGACAAGAATATCCTGATGATGATTCCGCAGAATCTGCAGGGTACAAACGCGCAGTTAACTTTCGTATTAGATATCAAGGGTAAAGGAGACCAGACCTACACCTTTGATTTGAGCAATCAGAACTGGTTGCCAGGAACCTCCGTTACCTACAAGCTTTCAGCGAGTGCCATCAATCACCTGGAGAATGCCGAGGTTAAATTTCCTGTATCATGGAATGGTGTGAACTATCCAAAGACTGATTTTAAGGAAGGCGAGTCCATCGGTCTTTATGTGGTGAATTCCAATAATGCAATAGAGGGAGAGAATCTGAAATGCGTTAAGCAGGTGGATGGTTCTTGGAAAATAGGAGACGGTAATACGAAGTATTTGAAACTGAAGGGTTACAAGTATTTCGCCTACTATCCATATCATGCAACTGCTCCTACTGTTGATGCAACGAAAGATCGTGCAAATGAGTTCTTTAAGGATAAGATAACAAACTGGAATCCTGTAGAGAACCAGAAAACAGAAGATGCTCTTCTGAGTCAGGATCTTCAAGTAGGTGAAGGCGTTATTGATAATGATGCCTCTACGCTTACATTCAATATGGCTCATAGCATGGGATTGGCGGTTCTGAATCTTGATAATAAGGATATTCCCAAGACACGTAGATTCGTGAATAATAATTATACTTATTATTATCCTAGTTATGTAAATCATGCAACAACCGAGCCAACGAAGGGTAAAGATTATACTGATGATAATACCAAACAGACAGTTCGTGCCTCTAACGCCTTCTCGGGTAATATTCCATGTTCAAGCAAGATCACAGCGTATCGTTATTTCCAGATTGTCAAGCCTTCCACCGTTGTGTCCTTCAAGGCGTCTGATGAATCTGGTAATCCTCGCTCCGCTTGGGGAACTCATACTTCCTACACTTTCAATGTAGCCCAAAATGCAGCTGAGACAAAAAGTATCAAAACTGATGCTGATTTCTACTACCTCGCACGTAAATACGATTGTACCCAAAATGTAGAGACATTTACTGCACTGGAAGATGGAACATATAATCTTGAATGTTGGGGGGCACAAGGTGCAAACTTTGATAACGGTCAAGTTAAACTCTCTGGCGGAAAGGGGGGATATGTCAGAGGTATGTATACGATGAATAAAGAACAGAGCATTTTTATATGTGTAGGTGGTTTTCAAAACGGATATAATAATAAAATTCCAATTTACGGTAACCCTGGACCAATCGGCGGTGGAGCAACAAGCATAACTACAACTGATAGAGGTGTACTAAGCAACTTCAATAGCTTTCGTAGTGAAGTGCTCATAGTTGCAGGAGGAGGTGGTGCACAAGATGCTGGTGAAGGCAAGCCTAAAGCTGGAGTAGGAGGAGGCTTATATGGCGGTGATGGACAAGGGGCAGGAAGTCGAGGTTATGGAGCACGTCCAGATGGTCCTGGAGGTAATGGTCTTAGAAATCCTTCAAACTGTCCGAAAAATTATTCAGCCGGCTTTGGGTATGGTGGTGTCGCTAGCATTTGGAATGCTACTTGGGAAGACTTTGGTGCTCAAGGTGGTAGTGGATATTATGGTGGTGGTGGCTCTCAACAGGCCGGACCTGCTGGAGGTGGTAATAGTTATTATGGAGGTGTAGGTGTAACTTCTGGTACAACGATAGACGGTAATGGATATCAGCCTTCTCCTAACGGAGATACTCAGCAACAAGGACAATCTGATAGTGGGCATTGTGTTGTATCTTGGTTCCTAAAATAAAGAATCCATAGCGCCGGATATGCCCGTCCCCCGGTTAGGCGTTCCGGCGGAAACAACTCTTATCACATAAGCAATTCCCCCATCCTGCTTTTGATGGCAGGATGGGGGAATTTGCATATAATATCTAGCTATAAAAGAAAACGATATTATAAAAAGAAAAAATAATGAATATCTGTTAATTAAAGTTTAAGTGCGTCCTATTTTGGAAAATTTATAGTATATTTGTGGCCGAAAAGACGGGTCGGCGTGACTCGTAGTGATCCATGAGATGACAGAATAAACAGTAACTCAAAATTAGTAATTATTTAACGAGAAAAACAAGATGAAAAGAACAATTTTAACAGCAGTGTCGCTGCTAATCTTATTCGCATTGCCACATCATCTTTCTGCCGGACCACGATCCTGGCAACAGGCGCAGAAAATAGCGGAAAGACATGCGGAAAAGCTTGGCATCATTGATGGAAATTCGGAAGTACACCTCGCTAAAACAGCTGAAAGCAAGGACTTCAAAAGTAGAAAATCTGGGCAGAAAATAACTGAAAACCCTGCCTATTACATCTTTGAACATGGAAAAAATAAAGGATTTACCATCGTTTCGGGAGATGACAGACTGCCGGAAATCGTAGGATATGCCGACCAGGGTAACTACGATGAAAATGCACTGCCGCAAAACTACGTCAGCTTTATGAATGCCTATCAGAAAATGGCAGAAAAACTGACAAGTGGAGACGGAAATGCAAGACAGCAACTGGCTGAAATAGAAAACTATCAGGCTGCCCGCACCACAGCGAAAGCAGTGGCTCCGATATTGGGAAAAATAGAATGGAGCCAGAATGCACCCTATAATAACTTCTGTCCTGTATACGACGGCGTGAACCGGGCTGCTACAGGTTGCGTGGCAACGGCCATGACACAGGTGATGGCACATTACCAGCATCCGAAACAGCTGAAAGAAGATATTCCGGGATATACCAAGACATGGGACGGATATACCATCACGGTTCCTGCTATCAGCAAAACAGAAGGAACGTACGACTGGGGAAATATCCTGACAAAATATACACCGGGAAATTATAACCAGGCTCAGGCAAACGCAGTAGCCAAACTGCTGTATCATTGTGGCGCCGCCCTGCAGATGGGCTATGGCAAGGTATCAGGATCCTTTGCTTCGCCTATTCCTTTCGCCAAATATTTCGGCTACGATGCCGACCTGATGCAGAAGGTTTTCCGCTACTCATTCACCCTGAATGAATGGATGAAGCTGATAGATAACGAACTGGCTGCCGGCAGACCGATACTCTACGCCGGTACCTCATCGGCAGAAGGCGGTCATGAGTTTGTATGCGACGGCTCTGACGGTAAGGGACTTTACCATATCAACTGGGGATGGAGCGGACAGCAGAACGGCTATTTCGACCTCAGCGTTCTGAATCCTTACTACGAAGGCGAGCTCTCAGGCAGTGCCTCCGACGGATACAATGTAGGATGCAGCATGCTGATAGGTATCGCACCCGATAACGGCATCAAGGATACACCGCTGGTGAATGTGCCAGCCATCGTGATGAACTATGGTCAGCACAGCAGCAAACTGGAGCTGGTAAAGGCGCGCAGAGCCTACTCTTCAGAATCGTTCAGGTTGAAAATAACTAACGATATTACCAACCAGTCGTTTGGCGATCTCTATGGTGTGAGAGTGAAATTCGGTATCAGAAAAGCCGATGGAACCTATCAGCCGCTGGGAAATTACTCAACGAGACTGAACCTGGGAGGTATGGGTGCCGACGGCTCCTACTCGGTAGGTCAGCTTCTGGATTTTTCGGTAGACTACGCCTTCCCTGTAGGCAAGACTACGCTTTATGCCATCTACAGTACGAATGGCCGAACCTGGTTGCCATGCGCCTACAAGGGTATGCAGCCTTATGTGTTTGAAGCAACAGAGACAACCCTCAGTGTGGTGAAATCCCAACTCTCCTGCGAGGTGGAGCCTGCTGGCGAACTGATCAGCGGCTTGAAGACCAGCTTCAACCTCAAAGTGACCAACGATGGCGATGATGAATATCAGGGCTATCTGAATATCTACAGCAACAGCCTGGCAGAAAAGCCAGAGAATATTTCTGACAATCTGTATGTTGCAGTACCTGCCCATTCTACCATTACCCGAACACTGACCCTGACCCCATCGGGCAAGACGCTCCATCTGTGGGTGACCGACCGTCTGGGAACCGTTCTGGCAGAGAACAGGGAGTTTTCGCTGAATACCTCTACTACTCCGGTACTCTCTATCGTGAAGGCATGGAGCAATGCTACCCCAGATGTCTACGAAACAGAGAATGCCAAGTATGGCAGAGACCTGGTGAAAGCACCGAAGGTAGAGGACAATCAGGTAACCTTCAGCTACAACATCCAGAACGATGGAGCAGCTACCACCCTGATGTGCGGCATCGGTGTAAACAACACCTATCCTTCGGAGCTGAAGGTGATTCCTATCCCAGGAAACGGACAGGTTACCACCATCTCCAAGTCGTTTACACCAGAGCAAGCCAGTGGCAGCAAAACCATCATCTCAGAACTCTGGGTTTACGATGAAACGGGCATGACAGAAATGAACATTCCAACTCCGTTGCCTAACTATAAGCTATGGTGCGTGGATGGAAGCAGCAGTTACTCGCTCAGTGCGCTGAAGATGGTGGTATATGTGGCCGGAAAGTCTTCAGGAGGCACCTCCTCCATTCCGAACATTACTCTCAGTCCAGACCTGATGAAAGAGGGCTTTACCTATAATCTGAAGGGTGAAAAGGTAGACAGCAGCTACAAGGGTATCTGCATCAGAAACGGAAAGAAATTTGTCAGAAAATAAATTTAAAAAGAAAGGGATAAGAATATGACACCGAAACGAAACTTTATATTATCCGTGCTTTGCCTGCTGGCAGCCATTGGCTGCTGGGCAAAGAATTCGGTGGCGCCTATGACGCCGGGCAACGTATTCCTGAAAATGGGGGATAAGGAAACGGTGGTGCCGCTAAAACTGACCAACTGGGGTGATACCGAGGTGACCAGCATCAGCTATACCTTTTATTATACAGATAAGCAGGTGAGCGAGGGACCTTTCGTGTTGAACTTCGACCAGCCGCTCAAGGATGGAGAAACGCGAGAGGTAAAAATTCCTATCAAACCGGGCCAGAAACTGGGGAAGGAAGAGTTGCTCTTCAATATCACACAGGTGAACGGACAGTATAACGAGGCTTCGGCGGGATATGCCTATCTTACCTGCTGCACGGTCAACAAGATGCCGCACAAGCGGGTACTGGTAGAAGATTATGCGGGAATGTGGTGCTGGCACTGTCCTATCGGACTGGTGGCTACCGATGCCATAGCGCGTATGTATCCCGACGATGTAGTGGCTGTTTCTGTTCATAAAACTGATGATATCAGCAAGGTAGTATCCCGTTGGGTATATGAAGGCTTGATAGACCGCTATGCCGTAACGGTTCCTGCCGTATGGGTGGCACGTGATAACAAGGCTGCCGGTTTTGACATTACCGATGCTGCCAACTATGTAGAGGGCTGGTCGCAGGTAAAGGGCATGGTGTATAACCATGTAGCGATAGAATCGCAGGGTATGGACAACGGACTGGAGGACTCGAAGATGACCGACTTCCGGGCAGACGAGGTGAAGACGCACTCCACCACTTTTGAGGGTGTAAACAAATACAGCGTGATCCGCGACCGCAGCAAGATAGAGATAGCAGCGGTGCTCTTCAACACCAAGACCGGGAAGATAGAAAATGCTGCCCGCTGCAGTGTGCGCAATCATGGCACTACAGGCATCCGTTCTAACCTTGTTCAGGAGCAGAAAAAACCGGAGGGCATCTACGACATGCAGGGACGCAAGGTGAGCGGCAAGCCGACGCCGGGCATCTATATCGTGAACGGCAAGAAAACGGTAATCAGATAATTCTTTTTGACCTGAGATATGATGGATAAGAAATTTTACGCCATAGCCGTATCGGCGATATGTGCTATGAATGTCTATGCCGGACCGGTAGACGTGAACAAGGCGCAGACAATGGCAAGAAAGTTTATCGGAAATCCTGTGAGTGTGGGTCCGTCGGTGGTGAAAAGCCGCGGAACCCGTACTTCAGAACCATCGCTCCACCTCTTCAACAACCAGGATGGTGAAGGCTTCGTCATCGTGGCGGGTGATGACCGGGTAGGCGGGGTACTGGGATATAGCGACAGGGGAAGACTGGATGCTGAAAACATGTCGGCTCCGATGAAACAACTCCTGGAGCGATATGCACGGGTGGTGGAGCTGGTGAAGGTAGACAGCATCAGCGTGACGCCGGTTTATGCCAAACCGCCGAAGGCATCGGTAAAACCGCTCGTCAGTGCGGAGTGGAGCCAGGATTATCCTTATAACTACTATACCCCGCGCAGCAGCACCAGCGGCAAGCCTACCTATACGGGCTGTACCATCACGGCGATGGCACAGGTGCTCTATGCCCACCGCTGGCCTAAGATGAGACCCGAGGGGGTAAACCGGGGTAAGGGTGCCATGGCATACGATTATTATGACTGGGACAACATGCTCGATTCCTACAGCGGAGGAGGGTACAGCGAGGCTCAGGCACAGGCAGTGGGCGTGCTGATGCGCGACTTGGGAAAACTGGCTCTGGCTACCTACGGTGTGCACGGAACCCTCTGTGATGAGGCAAAGTTATGGAATACCCTCGAGAACTATTACAACTGCAATGTGCGCCAGCTGGAGAAGGACAGACTGCCGGGCGGCGAGTTTCTGCAGGCTATCTACCAGGAACTGTCTCTCGGCTGTCCGGTCTTCATGACGGGCGGCGACCATGCCTTTTTATATGATGGCTATGATGAGAATGGACTGGTGCATATAAACTGGGGATGGGCTGGTCTGGACAATGGCTATTTCGACATCAATACAGCAGCGACGGCTGGCGGAGGTTACGGCAGCGACGGCTGTTACTACGAAAACCAGATAGCGCTCTTCGTGCATCCGAACGACGGAATGATAGAACCGCTGCAGCCTAAACCGGTGGTGCTGTCGGTGAACAATGACCAGGGACTGCAGTTCCAGGCGAGTGAAGAAATGACGGTGAAGTCGGTTATTCCGGCGCAGATTAAAGGTGTGGGAGCCCGCAATGTGGCTCAGGATGCCGGAGGCGCCTATACCGGACAGATAGGCATCGGACTCTTTACGCAGGACGGAAAGTGTATGCATGTCTTCGGACAGTCGGGTGTCTTGACTTGGGCTACCTATTATACCAGCTACAATTTCGAATATGACTGGTGGAAGATGGACCTGAATGAGATAGACGGTCTGGCAGACGGCACCTACACTCTGCGACCTTTGGGCCGCCGGCTCCTGGATGCTGACAAGGGCGTTTGGGAAGACTGGAGGCAGATGGTGAATGGCAATTCCGTGCCGATGATTGTAAACCATGGCAAGGTTACGCTGGTACAGGCAGACAACAAGCCTCACCTGTTGCTTGCGGGAAAGCCAGAGGTGCTGGAGCCAGCCTATCAGTACAGCAGCCAGTTGGCAGGCATTCTGCTGAATGTATCTAACCTGAGCCGCTATCAGGCTCGCGGCGAGTTACAGGTGGAACTGGAGGGCACGGGAAATCTGGCGGGTGAAACCTATCAGGTACCGAATACCTATCTCGTCCACATGGTGGCGCAGCGCATGGATACTACCCAGTGGCTCGTGAGGTTCATGACATCCTATTCGGGCCCTACCGGCTCTCATGAGCTCAAGGCAGGCAAGTATCGCATGAAGCTCCGCTTCAACCACAATATCGAGACGAAGAATCCTGGCGTCTACGAGATTGCGGTGCCGGAAGATTTCCTGCTCGAGGTATATCCTAACAACTACGAAGGCAGGGTGACCGTTACATCGGTGAAACTCCTGGATGAAGCGGGCAGTTATGTGCCTTCCCATTACTTCGACCTGGATCAGAAGCCGCAGCTGGTGCTGGGTATGTCGGGCTATATGAAGTATCTGACGCAGGGCAGTCTGCAGACCCGCATGCGCTACCGTCTGGTCAATGTGGCTACGGGCGAGACAGCGTATACGAGCAGCATCAGCAGAGTGAGCATTCCGCGCAACAATGATACGGATCTTACGGGTTCTACCCGCCATACCGTGAATCTTTCTGAGTTGGCAGAGGGCACCTACGAGATACATGTAGATATAGAGCGTGACGGCATGTGGCTGGACCGCTGGAATGCCAATACGTTGCGCCGCCGCATTACGCTCTACCGCAAGGCGCCGACTACAGGCATCACGAAGCCGGCTCTATCGCAGGGCACGGGCAGTGCAGCCGCTTCTTCAGCTTCTGATGCAGTATACGGGTTGGATGGCCGCAAGCTTACCAAAGTTACCCAGCCGGGCATCTATATCCGGAATGGAAAGAAGGTGGTAATGCGCAAATAATAATTGACAGAATAAACAGGTAATTGATTCAATAATTTTTAAAATTTGACAACATGAAAAGAAAGTTTTTGACGGCATTTTTGTCGATGGTATTGGCAATGATATCAGTATCTTGCCACAGCAGTGAGGAAAGAATAATCAGTTTTGATGATTTGCCGATGCATGCACAGCAGTTTGTAAACAAGCATTTTGCCGAGGTTGCCGTGAGCCATGCGGAGAAGGAAAAGGACAACGGCCGGTGGGAGTATGATGTATTGCTCAGCGACGGAACCCAGCTGGAGTTTGATGCGAAAGGCGAGTGGACTTCGGTTGACTGCAAGTTCTCTGTGATGCCTGATGGTATCATTCCAGCCAACATTGCAGCAGATATAGCGAAGCGATATCCTAATCAGAAGCCTTACAAGATAGAGAAAGAGTTAGGTGGATATGAAATCGATATCCCTGGTTATGAACTCTATTACAATAAAGCCGGTGTCTTTATCCGTTTTGAACAAGACTATCATTAATAATAGAAATCCCCCATCCAGCCAGCGAAGGCAGGATGGGGGAATTTATTTTGAAAATAAGACAACGCTACGGTTATTTCTGTCTTGGCTTGATTTCGTATGCCGGATTGTTACGGATATCCCAACGGTCTAACTTTGCACCATTGGTGAGTATCAGTTTCTCCTTCTGGTAGGCTATGATGGTCTGCGAAGGAAGGAGGACGCGGTCATCGGCGGTGAAACAGCGCAACGGATTGGCAAAGTTTCTTGCCTGGAAATCGGCGAGACTGTATTCTGCCAACTGTATCTTGCCGTCCTTCAACATTGATACGAAGAACTTATCCTTGTCACCGGTCTTTGAAATGGAACGTAGCTTGAACTCCTGAGAACGGGAAACCTTGAGCGGGGCATAATCCTTTTGCTGGATGATGTCTTCTACTTTCCATGAATAGATGGTTCCCGTGCGAGGGATGAAGGCATAGAGCGAATCGCCAATCACCTCCATATCGTAGGATTCTCCCAGCGGCTCATTACTGCTGCCAATGAAATCGCCACCCGTACTGAGCTTGGCAAATACCTTATTGTTGTTTGCTGCTTCCAGGTTCAGCGCCTCGCGGTCGAAGACTCGGATGTTGGTATACTTTGAGTCGCGCACGAAGACAAGACGAGGGGTTGCGCAAACGCAGCCCACCTTCGAAATCATGCTGGCTGGCCAGGAACCTGTGCCCAGACGGCTGAGATATTTGCCCGTTTTCCTGTCGAAGATCTGTACCTCCTGATTTTCGCCGGCAGCCACAAAGAGATGGTCGCCTTCAGCATAAACATCGCGTGCCAGCGTGCGGTCGCCGTTGCTCATGCTGCGCTTGAATTCCAATGTTTCGGCATCGAAGACATCGACACACTTGCCTGCAAAATTCGCCACATACAACTCTTCGCCATCGTTAAAGAGGTTGGCTGCATCCAGCGGTCTGCCACCTAAATCTTCGGCTGTGCGGGAAAGATGTCCGTCCAGATAGAAATGATCTGCCACCTTGATGGTATCTACCGGTTGCGGTACCACTCTGTCTTCCGTTATCTCACGTATTTCTGTCTTATCGCAGGAAGCTAAAGCCAGCATCATTCCTGCTCCAATCATGAACATATTTTTTCTCATATCGTTTCCTCCTTTATTTTGCATGATCTTTAATTGGGTTCTCTGTGAAATATTTCACCAGTCTGCTCTTTTTGTAAAAATCCTCTATGGTCTTCTGCAGTTTGGCATCATCCTTGAAGATATCATTGATATCACAGTCGCGATACTTGGCATTCTCCTCTTTGTGGAAGCCCAGCAGATTGCGGTCGGTATAAGGGAGATCGCCCTTATGGCTCAGCCACATGTGCAGCTGCCAGATAAATTCCGGCCATCCTACGTTGACGCCTTCCGGTGTTTTGGCTGGATACGTCATATTGCTGTCGTGACTATAGTCCATGCAGTGCATATGCTCGTGGGAGATAGCTTCCCATCCGCTGAACGAACCATAATGGCCATAGAAGTTCCAGTCGGTAACGGTCCAGATGTAGCCGCCGCCCAATCCACCGTATGCCGGACTAGACTGTCCGAGCACGAAGTTTTTCTGTGCCTTGAATCTTTCCATTTCGCTCTGGTATTTCTCGGCAGTGAACGTTACTTTATTGTTGTCGTAGAGATCGCCGCCCATCACCTTCTTGAAGTTTGCCATCACATACTTATATTCCGGAGTGGTCATCATATAGGTATAGTTGGTGACAATCACCACCCATTCGCGGGCGTAGATAGGTTTCATTTCACGGAACTTGTGCGATTCTCCAACCTCTGGAGTCCACCCGTAGTTGGAGAAACTGCAGGTCCATCTGGCGTCAATCTTCTGGAGCATCTTGAAGTGCTCATCATCGCTCACGAGACGTGCCTTCATCCTGTTAAGGTCGAGATACGGGCAGGTGAAACTCACGAAGTTTCCGTTTTTCTTTTTCCAGATATTCCGTCTGCCAACGAATGATGGCTTGAAGGAGAAGCGGGAGAAGGCAGGAATGGATTTAATGAACGCCACCGGAATGTATTCATCCACTTCCGGGATATACATCTCGAGTGTTACGTTGGAGACTGGTTTTGCCGACCAACTGGTGATGACGAGCGATTCATCCTCAGTAGATTTCTTAACATTGATGAGGTTGTCAGTCTGGAAGGTGTAATCCGGTTTGTCTACGATTTCAGTTGATGGGTCAGATAGATTCAGGATGTGTTTAGCCCGTTCTGCCGGCAACTTTTCGAAAACCACCGTATCCTTTTTGAAATCTTCCTGAAACGGTTTTTCAATGTCGTTGTACACGATCTGGTCTTCATAATCGGTGGAGCAGGATGCCATCAGGGTCATCGCTGCCACGAGTGTGGTTCCAGCAGCCAGTGCCGGAATCTTTCGATGTTTTTTCTGCTTCATCATTTTGAGTTTTTACTGTTAAATTACTTATTATGAAAAATAGGATGCAAAGATAAGAATAAATATTGGTTTGTCCAAATAATCATGCTGTTTTTTGGGGCTATTTCTTGCATTTTTCAAAGAAAAGTTGTATATTTGCAGAAAACTTTCTGGATGATGGCAAAGTGTAGCTAATCTGATATTTCCAGAAGGTGGCGTAATTAACTCAATATCAAATAAAAAGACCTGAAGAAATGAAAAAGAAAGAAGAAAGGAAAAAATGGAAGGGACTGAAAATGGGGAACCTATTTGTGGGATTCGTTGCTCTGATGATGACCTGTTCTCAAACTGTTCATGCCGAGGAAATTAACTGGAAGAAGGCGGCGGAGATTGCTAAGAGATATGTCACTCTGCCGCAAAACGACGGTATGAAAGCAAAGGAGAAGGGCAGGAAAAATAAGGCTGGTACACCTTATTATATATATAATGATGCGCGGGGACAGGGATTCGTTATCGTATCTGGTGATGACCAGATGGGAGAAGTGCTGGGATACAGCAAAGAAGGTAGTCTCGATACGCTCAATGCCAATCCCTGCGTAAAACTGCTGCTTTCGGGATACCGACAGACTTTCGAGGTGCTGAAAGAAGGAAAGGTGAAGGTACAAAGCCATACACGCACCGGACTTTACTCTAAAACCGTAGCGCCGATGCTGAAAAGCAAATGGGGACAGTCGTATCCGTTTAATGCTAAAACGGGATATGATTACAGTGGCTGTGTGGCTACGGCTGTGGCTCAGATGATGTATTATCATCGGTGGCCGGCTCAGGGACAGGGAAAAAACGAATATGTGGTAACCTACTACCAGACCAAGAAAAGTGCGGATTTCAGTCAGTCGCACTACGACTGGAGCAACATGTTGCCCGACTACTGCTATCCGGTTCAGGCTACTCCTGCACAGATAGATGCCGTAGCCTTACTGATGAACGATGTGGGCGTGGCTTCTTTCATGCAATATACGCCTAGCGCAAGTGGAACCCAGGGAGTCTTCGCCTATCAGGCGCTGCAGAAGCATTTCGATTATTCGGCAGCCTACGTTACGAAAGCTGTAGAAGGACCGGGAAGGTTTGCAGAAATTCTGAGACAGGAACTGCTTAACGGATGTCCGGTTTATCTGGAAGGCAGACCAGCCGGTTCGGCTTCCGGTCATGCCTGGGTAACTGATGGTTTCGATGAAAACGGCCTCTTCCACATGAACTTCGGTTGGGAGGGTCAGGGCGATGCCTATTATTCGCTCACCAATCTCAATGTTTCGCAGACCGGAAGTGAGTTTCAGGGCAAACCGCTTGCCTTTAACCGTGCCATTACAGCCATCTTAGCTCATCCCAACAACGGGAAATATCCCGAAATAGAGCGCGGACTGCTGGAAACTTCGCCGCAGCTGATGTTCAACGAGGGTGGTTCTCTCAGCCTGAAAGAGACGTCGGGAAAGTTATTCGACCCTTCACAGCCGGTAACTGTCGAGATGAATTCCTTCGTCAACAGAGGCAAGCCTTTCAGGGGGGACATCGGTGTTGCCGTTTATGATGAAGCGGGGAATCTCAAGCAGGTGGTTTATTCTGATGATCATCAGCAGGGAGGCTTTACGGAAAGACTTTATGGCGGAGAGCAGAAGGGATGGATGGGAACTGATTATCTTATCAATCAGGCTCAGAAAATCAGTCTCAGTCTTGCCGGTCTTGAAAACGGCTATTACCGTATCATCGCTATATGTGCAGCCCGGAAGGATGATGGTTCATGGGATGATTTCCTGCCGATGAAGAAGGCACCTGTTATCGGGGTGGAACTGAAAGACGGTGCCGGCCGCATCTCTGAAATCTGTTCGGAAGATGCCCGCTTCCAACTGATGGGGCAGCCAAGACTTGACGGCAAAGCTGAACAGGGCAGCAAGGTACGTGCCTTCTTCACTATCAAGAACCTCAATGGTGTGCCGCGCGACTGTTACCTGAGAGTGAAACTGCTGGATGAGAACCAGGAGGTTGTGCTGAGTACACGTGTGGACCAGCTGACCGAATTAGATGGCTTCAGCGAGACCGAAATCCCGATTCTCCTTTCGGTTCCTGCCCAGCTTGCTCCGGGATATTATCAGGTAAAACTGGAGATTACTTCGGATGAAGCCGAAACCCAGGATTGTCCGGTCAACGGAATCCACGACCAGGATGCAGCCTATATAGAGGTGGTAAAGGGAGAAGAGAAACCGCTGATGGCAAAAGCTGAAGTCTTTCTGGCTGATGATGCGCACGTGAAGATAGAAACCAGAAGCGTCGATGTATCGAAGGTATCTCTCTTCAAGATGGGTGTTTCGCTGCGTACGACAGAAGACCGCAGTTACGAGGGGCATGTTTCCCTCATCTCTGAAGATGTAGATACAAAGGAAGAAATGGAGGTAAATGGAATCAGCGATGAGGTAACCGTCTCATCAGCTCTCGACGTGCCGCTTTATAGCTACTGGCTGCGCAAGAATAATCTGCCTTGGACCGACGGTCATACCTATCTGTTCAGGGTGATGGGCGAAATAGGAGGAAAGAAAGTGGAACTGAAGAATCCGCAGGAACCTTCTTATTTTCTCAAGCGAAAGGGCGATATCCTTATTCTCTATCAGGATATAGCTACAGGAATAGAAAATGCTACCATCTCTGATACTGAAACCGAGATCAGTCGCGAGGGACAGCAACTCTTGGTTTCGGGCAAGGACGTGAGAAAGATTAAACTGTATCATGCGGGAGGAAACCTGCTCAGACAGGCATCTGGTACGGATGGAAAAACAGTCAGTCTCTCTTTACAGGGTATCAGACAAGGCGTTTATCTGTTGCGGGTAGAAAACGGTATGCAAAGCAAGACATATAAACTGCTGCTTTAAACGGATGTTCCTGTTTCGGAAACAGAACAGGTTATCCGATGTAAGTATAAAAAGAAAGAGGGTGTGTCATAAGTCTATGGCGCACCCTTTTCGTTTTTTCTCCTTTTTCCAG
>OKSS01000166.1_pt1 | contig 19763 bp, 16 predicted proteins | sample 1633641 | NCBI WGS metagenome assembly OKSS01 (sample SAMEA3879549, study PRJEB24766) | human gut metagenome | biome: human-associated habitat; feature: feces | place: USA | collected 1985/1987
CAAAGCCTTCCGGACGTCCCAGCTTTGTGGGATCATCGGATAACGAATACTGGTTCTTTGCCATACATACCGGCAGATTGCCGAATCCCATGGCTTCAATCTTTTCAAGCTGCTTCTTTGCCGCAGCGGAAACAGTGACGCTTCCCGCACCGTAAATCTTCTTTGCTACGGTTTCAATCTTTTCGGTCAGGGAAAGGTCATCCCCATATAACGGCTTAAAGTGGCTTTCTTTTTCAGAAAGAGTCTTAAGCACCTTTTCGGCTAAAGCCATGCCGCCTTCGCCGCCCTTTTCCCATACTTCGGAAAGAGCAAATTCCGCGCCTCTCTCCTCGCAGAAATTCTTGACATAGGAAATTTCCGCTTCCGTATCGGTAATAAAAGAGTTTAAGGTTACCACTACGGGTACACCGTATAATTTCAGGTTTTCAATATGCTTCTCTAAGTTTACAATGCCCTTCTTCAAGGCATCTACGTTTTCTGCCGATAAATCTGCCTTTGCCACGCCGCCGTTGTATTTTAAGGCGCGGATAGTTGCCACCAGTACCACTGCATCGGGCTTTAAGCCTGCCGCACGGCACTTAATGTCAAAGAATTTCTCAGCGCCGAGGTCTGCGCCGAAGCCGGCTTCCGTAATCACATAATCCGCCATTTTTAAGGCTGCCTTGGTGGCTCTTACGGAGTTGCAGCCGTGTGCAATGTTGGCAAAGGGTCCGCCGTGCACCAGCGCCGGAGTATGCTCCAGGGTCTGTATCATGTTGGGTTTTAAGGCATCCTTTAAGAGCGCCGCCATAGACCCCACTGCCTGAAGCTGTCCCGCCGTAACGGGTTCGCCGTCCAGATTGTACGCAACCACCATACGGGATAAGCGTTCCTTTAAGTCGTTCATATCACTGGCAAGACACAAAACAGCCATAATTTCCGTTGCTACAGTAATGACAAAATGGTCTTCTCTCACAAAGCCGTCCGCCTTGCTTCCAAGACCTACCACTACGTTACGCAGTACTCTGTCGTTCATGTCCAGACATCTCTTCCATACAATCTGTCTGGTGTCGATACGGAGGGCATTGCCCTGCTGGATATGGTTATCAAGCAAAGCTGCCAGTAAGTTGTTGGCAGAGGTAATGGCATGGAAATCGCCGGTGAAGTGCAGGTTCAGATCCTCCATGGGAACGACCTGTGCATAGCCGCCGCCTGCCGCGCCGCCCTTGATACCGAAGCAGGGACCTAAGGAGGGCTCTCTTAAGGCAATAATTGCCTTTTTGTTCATGCGTCCGAAAGCTTCTCCCAGTCCTACGGTAGTCGTGGTTTTTCCTTCTCCTGCGGGAGTGGGGTTAATGGCGGTCACCAGAATCAGTTTTCCGTCCGGGTTGCCTTCAATGCTTTTTAAGTACTCATCGGAAATCTTTGCTTTATACTTTCCGTACAGTTCCAAATCGTCAGCGGATACGCCGATTTGCTCTGCTACCTTTACAATGGGTTCCATTTCCGCCTGCTGTGCAATTTCGATGTCTGTTTTCATGTTTTTCTCCTTAGATTTCTTCCAGTAATTGTTCGAATTGTTCCTCACTCATCAGAACCTTCCGGGGTTTGGTGCCTTCATCTTCTCCGACAACACCGTAGTCATGAAGCTGGTCCATGATACGGGCTGCCCGGTTAAATCCTATCTTAAATACCCTCTGCAGCATACCGATGGACGCCTTGTCCTTGTCGATGATAAACTTTCCCGCATCCGCAAAAAGTTCATCCACGGCACTGCCGTCCCCCGTGGCTCCGCCCTGGGAAGAGCTGCTTCCGATATTTTTGATTTTTTCTTCGATATCCTCGGCGTACACATTGCCGAGTGTCTGGTTTTTCAGGAAATCCACTACATCCGAAACTTCCTTATCCGATACAAACGCACCCTGGATACGGGCGGGTTTGGAATAACCCTGCGGGTAGAAAAGCATATCGCCCTTTCCTAAAAGCTTTTCCGCACCGTTCATATCAAGGATGGTACGGGAGTCCACGCCGCTGCTTACGCTGAATGCCACACGGCTGGGCATGTTGGCTTTGATAAGACCGGTAATGACATCCACGGAAGGCCTCTGGGTCGCAATAATCAGGTGGATACCCGCTGCTCTGGCGAGCTGTGCCAGACGGCAGATGGAGTCTTCCACTTCGCCGGGACATACCATCATCAAATCCGCAAGCTCGTCCACGATAATAATCATCTGGGGCAGATTGGCGGGTACGTTTTCTCCCTTTTCCCTCATGGCGGTAATCTTTTCGTTGTAGCCCTTCAGGTCACGCACATTCAGATCCGCAAACTTCTTGTAACGGTCTTCCATTTCCGTAACTCCCCAGTGCAGGGCTGCGGAAGCCTTCTTGGGATCCGTTACAACCGGGATTAACAGATGGGGAATGCCGTTGTAAACGCTTAACTCCACCACCTTGGGATCCACCATGATAAGCTTGACTTCATCCGGGTGCGCTTTATAGAGAATACTCATAATCAGTGTGTTGATGCAGACGGATTTACCGGAACCGGTAGCCCCCGCAATCAGCATATGGGGCATCTTGCCGATGTCCGCCACAACCACCTTGCCTGCGATGTCTTTACCGACCGCAAATGCGATCTTGCTGGGGAATTCCTTGAATTCCTTTGACTCTAACAAATCACGCAATGCCACCGGCGTATTTTCTTTGTTCGGTACTTCGATACCGATAGCCGCTTTGCCGGGAATGGGCGCTTCGATACGGATATCCGTTGCGGCAAGATTTAACTTGATATCATCCGCCAGTCCCACGATTTTGCTGACCTTAACCCCCTGCTCGGGCTGCAGCTCGTACCGGGTAACGGAAGGTCCCTGGCTGATGTTGGTAATCGTTACGTTGACACCGAATGTATGTAGCGTCTGCTGCAGTCTGGCAGCCGTTTCTTTTAATTCCCTTGCGGAGTCTCCACCGCCGCCCTTGCCCTTCTGTAAACAGGACAAAGGAGGGAACATGTATTTCTTCGGGACATTGGAAGGAGTGGCGCTGCTCTGCGGCATACCTTCCGGTCTCGGGGTATCCGTGGTTTTCTTTTCCGGGACGACTGCCTTAGGACGGGAAAACTGTGTGCTTTCCGCCCGCTCCGGTTCTGCCTTATAGGCGGGCTCTGCATGGAACGTAGATGCTGGAACGGCTTCCTCTTCGTCCCTGCGGAACATGCCCTCTACCTGAATGTTGTCTAATATATCCGGGTGGATAAAGGAGTCCGCCGCAGACGTCTTCTGTCCGGGTATCTCCTGGGAAAATGTATCCGGCATAATGGGATGCGCCGGTTCCATGGGCGCTTCCTCTGCCGGTAAAATATCCGGCTCTTCGTTGAAGGTAATTTCGTGAATATCGTCCCGGTTCTTTTTCTCCGCCGGCTCCGTAAGTGCCGTATCCAGTATGACGCCGGACACTTTTTTATCCATACGAAGGATTTTTTCGTTCTCTTTTTCCTCTGCCTTTAAGCGGCGTGTTTCCTCTCTTCTGTGACGTTCCTCTTCCCTGCGGATGCGCTCTTCTTCCGCTTCTTCCCGGCGGGATTCCATCAGTTCTTTCCGTCTCTGGGCATCCTCCCTGGAGAGCTCTACCACACGCTTACTGCCGTTTTTCACACCCTTTACAAAGGATTTCTCCGTAAGAAGGATAACGGAAATCAGGCACACAATCAGTACCACCAAAACCGTGCCGATGGTGTCCAGAAAATGCAGTAAAAGGTAGGCAAGACTGCCGAACAGGACGCCGCCGCCCGCATGTTCTTCACTGCAATGTTTATAGATTTCTACGATATTGTATTTTTCCAGTCCGTATATATAGTCGCCGAAAAGTTCACAGATTACCCCCGCCATGCAGAACAGGATGGCTCCCGCCACAATTTTGCGCACCGCTGCGGAACTGCCGCCGTTAGCGGAAAAGAAAGCGATTGCCAAAAACAAAAGAATGGAAAACGCATACGCCGGAAGACCGAACAGTCCGAACAGAATACTGCTGATACCTTTGCCGACCGGACCCAGTATGCCGAAATTGCATAAAAAAAGAACCACTGCTACCGCAAAGAATAAAATCAGGGAAATCTCATGAAACAGTTCTGTTTCCTGCTCCGTATAGACTCTTTCCTGTTGTCTGGAGGACTTGGAACTGCTGCTTTTTCTCCGGGTAGTCGATTTTTTTGATGTCTGTTTTGCTGCCATGATAAAACACTCCTATTGCAGTCCCGGTGCTGTACGCAGGACTCTTATCCCCCCAAATCAGGGCAATGTAAGTATTATATCATTTTTCATCCGGCTTGTCACCATGTATACAATATTTTGCCTATTTGCTTTCGCCATTTTCTCTATCCGCATCTATCAGGGAATGCAATTTTTTAAGGGCTTCCCGGATGCCACCCACTTCGTTGATAATGCCCTCCTTTACAGCTTCCCCGCCCACTAAAATAGTGCCAACATCCTTGGTGAGCATTTTCGTTTCCATCATGAGCTGCTCCAGTCTTTCCCTTGAAATTTCGCAGTGGCTGCTGACAAAACCCGTAATCCTGTCCTGCATCTGTTTGAAATAGTCAAAGGTCTGGGGTACGCCGATGACCATTCCGGTCATTCTTACCGGATGGATAACCATGGTGCCCGTGGGGACAATAAAGGAATAGTCCGTACTGACGGCTATGGGGATGCCGATGGAATGGCTGCCGCCAAGCACCAGGGACACGGTGGGCTTGGACAGGGACGCCACCATTTCCGCAATGGCAAGCCCCGCTTCCACATCTCCGCCCATGGTGTTTAACAAGACCAATACGCCCTTTATTTCCTCACTGTCCTCAATAGCGGCAAGCTTCGGCAGTACATGCTCGTACTTAGTGGTTTTGGCGGAGCTGCTTAAATTGTCGTGACCTTCTATTTCCCCGATAATGGTAAGCAGGTGTATCGTATCCTCCCGGGCATTGTGATTTAAAATGACCTGACCGGTCTTTTCTATCTGTTCATCCTGATTTATGTTTTCTTCCATGAAAACCGTCCTTTCCGTGCGGCAGCTTATCCGTTCCGGCAAAATCCTTTTTCAGGCGTTCGCGCCTTGGATAAAAAAGGATAAGAAAAAAGGAACTGCCGCAGCAATTCCTTTTTAGGATATCCTGATTTTCAATTTTCATGTTATTTCAGATCAAAATCATCCGCATCGGATACCTGAATGTCGTACTTCATTTTCTCGGGCGGTACTTCAAACTTATATCCCATGCTCTTCTTCTCATGCTTCTTCGGCAGGGGAAGCGGATTTTCAATATATTTGATTTCTTTTTCTCCGTTCTCCGGCTGTCTGTAACGGTCGGTAGATCCGTTGGAAACCCTATCAGGGGTCTGCGATTTTACAGGAGCCTGCGGTTTTACCGGAGCCGGTGTCTGCTCCACACCCGGCATATAGAATAAATTCTGCATGCCGGCGGCCAAAAGGACAACCAGCGCATGGAACAAAAGATAGCCGTAGCCCATGGCGGGTGTTTCCACCTTAAAGAAACAGAACAGAGCGATAACCGCCGCAAACACCACCCAGATTAACTGGTTCTCCGACTCCTTTTTCAGGAAGAAGGAAGGAATGCCCAGCATCAGTAAAAACAGGACAATGATAACCCACAGAACATCTTTTCCGGTTACGGATGTACTCAGTTCGTATAAGGACATACTGCCCTTCGGCCTGAAGGTTTCTCCCCAGGCTCCCATAATCCGCTGCAAGGAAGAATGGTTCTGCCAGACGTCAATCATCATAAACAGTCCCTTGCCTGCAAAGTAGCCTAAAGTAAGCAGTAAAACATGCATGGTGAAGCTTTCCTTTTCTCCGTTTTCATCCAGCCAGTCGGGTCTGTTTTTCTTTAAGAATTTCACGAAAACCAGCAGGGAAATGAGGGAGAGACCTATGGCATCCAGGTACGTCAGAAAACCGATGCCGAGTCCCGATGCAAATAAAAGCAGGGCATTCTGCCATTTTAAGGAAGCGCTCTCCCGCTCTTTTTCATAGTAAAAGCCGATTAAAAGCAGCACCAGGCCGTATAACAGGGCATACAATACCTCCGGCGAATACTGCAGACCGGCATTTACAAAGAAAGGAAATACCGTTGCCGTAATCAGGAAAAAGAAGGCTCCTATTCTACCAATCAGTTTCTTTAAGGCAAAATACCATATAAGGGAGGAAATCGTCTGCAATACAATCTGCAGAATGAATCCTGCCGTAAAGTGATTGCCTACAACGTAAAATACGCCCCGCAGTAAAATGTAATAAAAGTACTCCATACTCTGCGCCGTCAGGGGAATTGCCTGTCCGGTCACTTTTGCGCCTTCAAAATAACAGATATCCCGGTAAACCGCCAAAGCCGCAGCTGCATTCAGCATGAGGGCACGGATAACCACGCCCGTCACCAGAAGCACACACACAGCGATTGCCTCAAAGGCGGCGGAAGCCTGCACGGGTGTCCTTGCCGCCGTATAGCGTCCTACACACCACCGGATAAGGGCAAACAGTCCCGCCACTAAGAAAAGCGGCAGGCAGGATATGCAGATAAGGGCGCTTTTATCGGTTATGGAAAGGCTTTGCAGTCCCGAAACCGTCAGACCGAAATAAGCAAAGCCGATCAAGACTATGTAGCAAGCCCAAAGCACATAGCTGAACTTGTTTTTCACAAAAGCCATATTACTCCTTTTTTGCAAAGGGTTAAATCTGTTCTAACGCCTGTGCAAGGTCATCTATAATGTCGGAAACGTTTTCGATACCAACGGACAGACGAATCAGATCAGGGGCAACGCCGGCTTCCTTTAACTGTTCGTCGTTCATCTGTCTGTGTGTATGGCTGGCAGGATGAAGCACACAGGTCCGGGCATCCGCAACATGGGTCACGATGGCAGCCAGCTTCAGCTTATCCATCAGCTCTTCTGCTGCTTTTCTGCCGCCCTTTAAGCCGAAGCTGATAACACCGCAGGTGCCGTTCGGCATGTATTTCTGTGCCAGTTCATAGTATTTGTTGCTCTTTAAGCCGGGATAGTTGACCCAGGCAACCTTTTCGTGGCTTTCCAAAAATTCCGCAACCGCCTGCGCATTGCTGCAGTGTCTTTCCATACGGAGAGGCAATGTTTCCAATCCTAAATTCAGGATAAAGGCATTAAACGGCGCCTGGATGGAACCGAGGTCCCTCATAAGCTGGGAGGTTGCCTTTGTTATGTAAGCGGCTTTACCGAATTTTTCGGTATAAGTGATACCGTGGTAGGACTCATCCGGGCTGCAGAGTCCGGGGAATTTATCCGGATATTTACTCCAGTCGAAATTGCCGGAATCCACAATGGCTCCGCCTACGGTTGCGGCATGTCCGTCCATGTACTTGGTCGTGGAATGGGTGACAATGTCGGCTCCGAAATCGAATGGATTGCAGTTAATGGGTGTGGCAAAGGTATTGTCCACAATGAGAGGTACCTGATGGTCATGGGCAAGCTTGGCAAACTTTTCAATATCCAGCACGGTCAGGGCGGGGTTTGCGATGGTCTCGCCGAACACCACCTTGGTGTTGGGCCGGAAGGCGGCGTTCAGCTCCTCCTCGGTGCACAGGGGGTCTACGAAGGTGGCGGTAATGCCCATCTTTGCCATGGTGACCGAGATAAGGTTGAAGGTGCCGCCGTAGATGGTGCTGGAGGCTACGATGTGGTCCCCTGCCTCGCAGATATTGAACAGGGCAAAGAAGTTTGCGGCCTGTCCGCTGGAGGTAAGCATAGCGGCGGTGCCGCCTTCCAGCTCGCAGATCTTTTTGGCTACCATGTCGCAGGTGGGGTTCTGCAGGCGGGAATAGAAATAGCCGTCTGCCTCCAGATCAAACAGCTTGCCCATGTCCTCGCTGGTGGCGTACTTGAAGGTGGTGGACTGGATGATGGGGATCTGACGGGGCTCGCCATTGCCGGGGGTGTAGCCGCCCTGCACACAGATGGTATCACGGTTCATACAACATACTCCTTTGCTGGTTTTTTGGTCGGGAAGGACGATTCCCCGCAGGAGGGGCTGCCTCCGGCGGGGAATCGAAAAATCAAAACTTCTTATTTCCGCAGGCGCTTATCGCTCTTGGTGGCCCACAGGGTACCCACAGACTGGAACGCCTGCACCATCAGCACCAGCAGCACCACGCAGACGATCATGATGTTGGTCTGGTAGCGGTAGTAGCCGTAGGACAGGGCGATCTTGCCCAGACCGCCGCCGCCGATAACGCCGGACATGGCCGAGTAGCCCAGAATGGTGGTCAGTGCGGTGGTCATGCTGGAGATCAGGCCGGGCAGGCACTCCGGGATCATGACCTTGGTGATGATCTGGAAGGGAGTAGCGCCCATACTCTGGGCAGCCTCCACAACGCCCTCATCCAGCTCCCGCAGGCTGGTCTCCACCAGACGTGCCACAAAGGGGAAGGCGGCGACCACCAGCGGAACGATGGTGGCCTTGGTGCCCACCGTAGTGCCCACGATGGCGCGGGTAAGCGGGAACACACAGATCATCAGGATGAGGAACGGCACGCTGCGCAGGATGTTGATGACGATGTTGATCAGATGCATCAGCCAGCCGGGCAGGGGCAGAATGCCATCCTTGTCACCGGCTACCAGCAGCACACCCAGCGGCAGGCCCAACACCAGCGCAAAGGCGGTGGAGAGCACCGTTACATAAAAGGTCTCCCAGATGGCAAAGCCGTAAGCTGCGATATTCATATACCGGTCACCTCCTCTACCGTTACGCCGGACTGGCTGCGCATATATTCCACAGCCTGCTGTGCGACCGCAAGTTCTGCGGGCAGCTTGAGCAGCATGGAACCGTAGCACTGGCCGCTCAGATCGCGGGTATCAGCGCTGAGCACCGACACCAGAATGCCTTTTTCAGCGGCAAGGCTTGCCACCAGCGGCTTTGCAGTGGAGGAACCATTAAAGGTAACGCGCACCACATGGTCATCCGGCGCAAAGCAGGAAAGATCCCGCGCTGCGCTGCCGCCGTTGGGAGCCACCAGACGCTTGGCAGCCGCCGTTTTGGGGTTTGCAAAAATCTCCTGTACCGAGCCCTGTTCCACGACCATACCGCCGTCCAGAATGGCCACGCTGTCGCAAATCTCCTCCACCACGCTCATCTGATGGGTAATGACCACCACGGTGATGCCCAGCTTACGGTTGATATCCTTGATCAGGGTCAGGATGGAGTGGGTGGTGTTGGGGTCCAGCGCACTGGTAGCCTCGTCGCACAGCAGCACCTTGGGGTTGGTGGCCAGTGCGCGGGCAATGGCGATGCGCTGCTTCTGACCGCCGGACAGCTGTGCCGGGTAGGCGTTGGCCTTATCCGGCAGACCCACCATCTCCAGCAGTTCCATGGCGCGCTTTTCGGCCTCCGCCTTCTTTACGCCTGCCAGCTCCATAGGGAAGCAGACGTTCTTCAGGCAGGTGCGCTGCATAAGCAGGTTGAACTGCTGGAAGATCATGGTGATCTCCCGGCGGCGCTTGCGCAGCGAGGCGGGAGACAAAGTCTCCATGGCCACGCCGTCGATCACCACGCTGCCGCCGGTGGGGCGTTCCAACAGGTTGATGCAGCGCACCAGCGTGGATTTGCCCGCACCGGACATACCGATGATGCCATAGATGGAACCATCGGGAATGGTGAGGTTGATGTTTTGCAGCGCTTTCACCGCGCCATCCTTCATCTGGAAGGTCTTGGAAAGATACTTGAGTTCGATCACAGAAATTGCTCCTTTAGATTATCCCTCGATGGCAGATTAACCCTCGATGGGTGCCAGACTGTCCTGCTTGCCGCCGTAGATGCCCATGGGCTCTACGTGAATACCGGCAACAGTGACCAGATGGGTACCCTTTTCGGCGTTGAAGTTGTCCAGATACGGCTGATGCTGGAAGTAGTTGGTGTCTACCTGACCGTCCTCGACGATCTGGTTGGGGATCACATAGTCGTCGTACTCCTGAATATCCAGCGTGATGCCCTTGGCGGCAAGGATCTCCTTGCACACCTCCAGCACCTCGCAGTGGGGAGCGGGAGTAGCGGCGCAGCTGACGGTCTGGCCGTTCAGAGCGTCATAATCCACAGTGGAATCGTAGCCGTCGGTGGGGTTCTCCACAACGGACACCACGGAGCCCTTGTAAGTTTCGTCCATGAAGTCCTTCACCTTCTGGCTCTGCAGGGCAGCAGCCAGAGCCTTGATCTTAGGCTCCTCCTGATTGCCGTCCTTGCACACCAGAATGTTGACGTAAGCAGAAGAGCCGTCCTCCATGGCCAGTGCATCGGTCATGGGGTTCAGACCGGCAGAGATGGCGTAGTTGGAGTTGATGACGGCGTAGTCCTCGTCCTGCAGGACGTTGGGCACCTGAGCGGCCTCCACCTCGTCCACGGTGACGTTCAGGGGGTTCTCCTCGATGTCGTTCTTGGTGGCGGTCAGGCCGGCATCTGCCTTCAGCTTGAAGAAGCCGTTCTTCTCCAGCAGGGTCAGGGCGCGGGCCTCATTGGTGGTATCGTTGGGCACAGCCACCTTGATCTTATCCAGCTTAGCTGCGGCAGAGGATGCCACGCTGCCGGATGCAGCGGCGGAAGAAGCAGTGGAAGAAGAACCACCGCAGGCAGTCAGGGCAGCGGCTGCGGCTGCCACACCGGTAACTTTCAGAAAATCGCGACGAGTAATCATAGTTTTGTTCCCTCTCTATTGTTCTCTATTATGTACTGCGACCCGCACGGCACCTTTCCGCGCGCGGCCTTGAACGGATGAATGAAAAAATGCCCCCGTCCTTACGAGCCTTAGACTCTGCAAGGACGGAGGCATGAACATACTTCCGTGGTACCACCTTGGTTCACTGTATCCTTACGGATACAGCCTCGATGCTGCGGCAGCGTGTACTGCTTACAGCCGGACGCTGTAACGGGCGCATCCCGTTGCGGGCTTAGCACTCCTGCGCCTCGTCCGCACGGCTCCGAGACCATTTTCAGCTTCCTGTTTCCTGCCCTTTTCCACCGCCCGGGCTCTCTGGTAAGGATCAATGCGAAGGCCTACTCTTCTCTTCACAGCCATTTTTGTGATATTGACACTATAATAAACCCATCGGCGGCATTTGTCAACACCTTCAACGAAGTTTTTGGGTAGGGATATGGCTTCCGGCCTTTTGCCGCGCCCGTTTTGCTTGACAATGCGCACAAAAAGGGTTATACTATAACTACAAAAGGCACTGCGACAAGCGGTTGGCCCTTTAGGTTTTTAGTTTAACTTTTATCCAAAGAAAAACCGTCACCTGTGGGGGGTGGCGGTTTTTACTTTCTTACCTTGATCGTAAACGTAAATCCAAACAAGTGGAATGTCAAAGTAATAGGCATGTTCTCACCTCCTTCCGGAAGTGAGAGCCAACCGCCTGCCGTATGTGCAGTACCTTTCGATCGCTTTTCAGCGACAGGATGATTATAACATATTCCGACCCTTTTCGCAAGAAAGCTCTGGTGTTTCCAGAGCTTTTTATTATACGCCCTTGTATGCGGCTGGTGCACATGATAAAATAGGGTATCATCTTTTGCAAGGAGAGCAGGCAATGAACAGCAGAGACCCTTTTCCCGATGAAGAGCTGCGCCGCCGCATCATGGATTTTATCATGGCCGCAGGGCAGACCCTGCTGGAAAACGGCGCGGAGGTGTTCCGGGTGGAGCAGACCATGGAGATCATGGCGCGCAGCTTCCATTTGCGGGAGTTCCACGTTTATGTGCTGACCAACGGCATTTTTGCCAGTGCCGGCACTGCCGAGATCAGCGAGGTGCGCAACGTACCGGTGCGCACCACCCATCTGGGGCGGGTGGCGGCGGTGAACGAGCTTTCCCGCCAGATCGCCCAGACCGGGATGACCTTGGATGAAGCCGAGAGCCGTCTGGTGCTGGCGCGGCAGCTGCCCTTCCCCAAAGATCACGTGCAGCTGCTGTCCGGGCTGTGCGGGGCGTTCTGCTTTGCCATGATGTTCGGCGGCAACCTGCGCAGTGCACTGGCAGCTGCCGGGGCGGGACTGGTGGCCAGCTGGTATCTGCTGTGGTGCGGGCGGCATGAAGTGCCCGGCGGCTTCCAGAAGATCAGCACCGCCGCGCTGATCACGCTGGTGTGCATTCTGCTGTGCAATCTGCTGCACACTTCTGCAAGCCACGCCATCATCGGTACGCTGATGATTTTGACCCCGGGCATCGCCTTTACCATGGGCATCCGGGACTTTGTGCAGGGCGACTACCTTTCCGGCACCATCCGCATGATCGACGCTTTGCTCATTGCCGCCAGCATTGCCATAGGCACCGGCCTTGTACTGCGGCTGTACACGGTACTTACGGGGGTGGTCGTGGTATGATGTCCCTTACAGCTGCACAGATCGGCGAGCTGACCACGCAGTTTTTTCTGGCCGCGGCAGGCACGCTGAGTTTTGCCATTCTGTTTGCATGCCCCAGGCGCTGTCTGCCCTACTGCGCGCTGGTAGGCGCTGTGGGCTGGCTGTGGTACGAGTTGCTGACCCTGCTGGGCGCAGACGCCGCCACGGCCTCCCTGCTGGCGGTCATTCCGCTTACCATCCTTACCCGCGTGTTTGCCATTACCCAAAAAACGCCGGTCACGGTGTTTTTGCTGACCGGCATTTTCCCGCTTGTGCCGGGCGCAGGCATCTACTACACCGCCTACTATTTCATCCAGAACGAAAACACCCTTGCCCTTGCCAAGGGCATCAGCACCTTTAAAATCGCCGTGGCGCTTGCCATCGGCATCAGTCTGGTGCTGTGCGTGCCTATCCCGAAAAAACGGCGAAAATGACTATATGTAAAAAAGGACGGCAGTCACACGACTGCCGTCCTTTTTTACATTAAACGTTAAGAGCAAAAACTGCCCAAAGACTTAGTTTTTCTTTGCCTCGACACGAACGGTATTGTTGCTCCAGTTGATGGTAAACGGACCATCGCCCACGACAGTATAAGTATCACCTGCATACTGTTCTGCCACCTTCTTGGTGATAGTCTTCTGGCTTGCATAAACCGTGACGCCCTCAAAGATCATCCGATCGACTTCCTTGCCGTCAACTACCTCATAGTAATAGATATCCACCGGCACTTCGATTTCGTCCAGCATCACCTTAACGCCATCTTCACCGGTAGGAAGCTTAGCGATCTTCAGCTCGCCAGTAGAAACGGTCTTATAGCCAACCGGGAAGTAATTGTTGGGGATCTCAGACACCTTAACAGTGGTCTTATCCTGTGCAACCTTGAGGTAGTTCTGATCGCCCACGGTAGCGCCATTGCACATAAAGACAACCTTGACGTCCTTAGTCAGGACTTCTTCAGCAGAGCAACCGGCCAGCACACCAGCAGCAGCAACAGCCAGAGTAGCGACACCTGCGCCCTTCAGGAACTGACGACGAGAGATATTAGACATAATAATCAACCTCACAATCTTTCTTTCAAGCACGCCTTACACTGCATGTAACGCGTTTACACCTATATAATACCTTTACCTACCCCCCATTGTCAAGTGTTTCATGGAAACATTCACCAAAAAAAAATACAAGGATACAAGAATAAGTGTTACTATCCTTTACAATCCACCTGCCGTTCCCGTCTAAAAAATGCGCCGCAGCCATTGCTGTGCGCCGGTGCATCTGTTATACTTTATATATAGTTTTTTCCGTTTTTGTATTTTACCGGATAAAGGAGCGATTTATAATGTCTGTTATGGAACTTCTGACTACCCGCCGCACCTACCGCCGGTTTGCACAAAAGGCCGTGCCGCAGGATGTGGTGGACGATATTGTACAGGCCGTGCGGCTGTCCTCCTGCGGGGCAAACCGGCAGGCGGTGCGTCTGGTGCTGGTGCAAAGCCCGGAAATGGTCGCCAAGGTACAGCCGCTGGTCAAGTGGGCTGGCTATCTGCCGCCGGAACAGGGCACGCCCAAGGCGGACGAGCTGCCCACCTTTTATGCAGCTGTGGTGCAGGATACCGCCATCCCCGGCGACCTTGCCACCGACACCGGCATTGCGCTGGCCAACATGACCCTTGCCGCATGGGACAAGGGCGTGGGCAGCTGCATCATGGGTGCGATCGATAAGCCCGCCCTGACCGCGCTGCTGGGCATCGAGGAGCCGCAGAAGCTGGCCTTTATGGTGGCATTCGGCTACCCCACCCACAAGGCCGCTATCGTGCCCATGACCGAGCAGACCGGCATAAAGTACTATCTGGACGAAAACCGCGACTACTGCGTGCCCAAGCGCAGCGCGGAGGAGATTGCAAGAAGCCTGTAAAAGCCGGTTTATACTGCATATATTCACATATTTTCTCCGTTATCGCATAAATGTTTGCAAAATCGTTTCAATTTTACGGATTATTATGCACAAGTATTGACTTTTCGTTTTGTACAAACTATACTAAGTGCGTTCCCCGAAAGCGCGATGAATCGCATCCCATCGGGGCAAAGCGAACTATATTGCATAGATTGAGGAGTGTTTGAATATGAAAAAGATCTCTCGCCGCAGCTTCATGGCTGCCGCTGCTGTTTCCGTTGCTGCTCTGGCTCTGACCGCCTGCGGCGGTTCCGCAAGCTCTGCTGCTTCCTCTGTGGCAAGCTCTGCCGCTTCCTCCGAGGCTGCTTCTTCCGCCGCTGCTGCTGAACTAACCACCGTGGAGGCTGGTAAGCTGACCATGGCCACCAACGCCACCTTCCCTCCGTACGAGATGACCACCGACTCCGGTGAGATCGAGGGCATCGATGTAGACACCGCCAAGGCCATTGCCGAGAAGCTGGGTCTGGAACTGCAGATCGATGACATGGAGTTTGACGCCGCACTGCTCAGCGTGCAGCAGGGCAAGGCAGACATCGTGATGGCTGGCGTTACCGTGACCGACGAGCGCAAGGCTGTGATGGACTTCTCCGACAGCTACGCAACCGGCATCCAGTCCATCATCGTGCCCAACGATTCCGACATTGCTTCTCCCGATGATCTGTCCGGTAAGAAGATCGGTACCCAGCGCGGCACCACCGGCTACATCTACTGCTCTGATGATTTTGGTGATGACGCTGTTGTGGCCTACGACAGCGGCCTGACCGCTGTGCAGGCACTGAACAATGGTCAGGTGGATGCAGTGGTCATCGACAACGCTCCCGCTACGGAGTACGTTGCCGCCAACCCCGGCCTGAAGGTGCTGGACACCAGCTACGCCGAGGAGGACTACGCCATTGGCATGGCAAAGGGCTCTGCACTGGAGGACGCTGTCAACAAGGCTCTGGAGGAGCTGAAGGCTGACGGCACCCTGCAGGCCATCGTGGACAAGTACATCAACGCAAACTAAGTTGTGTACCCCGTATGATCCCCGTACCCGAGGAGGCGCCCCACGCAGGGGCACCTCTTTTTTTGGAAAAAAGTGGTTACAATTTATTGACAAACAGAAAGTGAGGATGTGAATGGCTGCGCAATACGAACTGCTCAAAGAGCTGCTCAACAGCGGCACAAAGCTAAGCTTTGGACAGGATTTCTTCTTCAAGTTTTATCAGGCCTTTCTGCTGAAGGACCGCTGGATGCAGTACATCAACGGTGTGGGCACCACCCTGCTGGTCACCGCACTGGCGCTGGCGCTGGGCGTGGTGCTGGGCAGCGTGGTGGCGCTGGTGCGCGTGACCCACGACCAGCAGCGCCCCGGCCACAAAAACGCGGTGCTGGGCTTTTTTAACGCGGTGTGTCAGGTGTACACCACCATCATCCGCGGCACGCCCATGATGGTGCAGCTGCTGATCATGAGCATGGTCATTTTTTCCAACAGCCGCAACTTTACTATGGTGGGTGCACTGACCCTGGGCATCAACTCCGGCGCGTATGTGTCCGAGATCATCCGCGGCGGCCTGATGGCTGTGGACCCCGGCCAGATGGAAGCCGGACGCAGCCTTGGCCTGAACTACATGACCACCATGGTGGTCATCATCATCCCGCAGGCCATCCGTGCGGTGCTGCCTGCACTGGGCAACGAGTTTATCGTCCTGCTCAAGGATACCTCCCTGATCACCACCATCGGCGGCAAGGAGCTGCTGTATGCTGCACAGGGCATTATGAACCGTACCTACGAAGCCATGTTCCCCCTGCTGGGCGTTGCACTGATCTACCTGATCCTTGTTATGCTGTTTACATGGCTGCTGAGCAAGTTTGAGAGGAGGCTGGCACAAAGTGACCGATAAGATTTTGGAAGTACGCGGCCTGACCAAGACCTACGGCGGCGTAAAGAAGCGCGGCGCAAAAAAGGCCGACCCCACACTGGATGTGCTGAAGGGCATCGACCTTGATATCTACCGCGGCGACGTGGTTTGCCTGATCGGCCCTTCCGGCTGCGGCAAGTCCACCTTTCTGCGCTGCCTGAACCGGCTGGAGACCCCCTCCTCCGGCTCTATCAAGTTTGAAGGCGTGGAGGTGGACGAAGCGCACATCGACCCCGTGCGCCAGAAGATGGGCATGGTGTTCCAGCACTTCAACCTGTTCCCCCACCTGACTGTGAAAAAGAACCTTGAGCTGGCACCCAGCCTGCTGAAGCTGAAGGACAAGGAAGCCATCTCTGCCCGTGCAGACGAGTTGCTGGCCCGCGTAGGTCTGGCCGACAAGGCCAACGCCTACCCCAAGAGCCTGTCCGGTGGTCAGCAGCAGCGCATCGCCATTGCCCGCGCGCTGGCCATGGACCCGGACGTGATCCTGTTCGACGAGCCCACCAGCGCCCTTGACCCCGAGATGGTGGGCGAGGTGCTGGAACTGATGAAGGAGCTGGCACACACCGGCATCACCATGCTGGTGGTCACCCACGAAATGGGCTTTGCCCGTGAGGTGTCCAACCGGGTCATCTTCATCGACGATGGCAAGATTCAGGAGGATGAGCCGCCGCAGGAGCTGTTCACCAACCCCAAGCACCCCCGCCTGAAAGCCTTCCTCTCCAAGATGCTGTAATAATATATAAAATTCAAGCCCGGAAGGTCGGTAGACCTTTCGGGCTTGTTTCATTAAAAATAGCGCTGCGGCTTAAAGCTCTGCCAGAATGGCGTCGCCCATGGCGGTGCAGCCAAGGCAGGTGCAGCCATCGCTCATGTTGTCGGCGGTGCGCAGACCCTTATCCAGCACACGGCTCACAGCGTTCTCAATGGCATCGGCTTCCTCTGCCATGCCAAAGGAGTACCGCAGCATCATGGCGGCGGACAGGATACAGGCAGTGGGGTTTACGATGTCCTTGCCCGCAATGTCCGGAGCCGAGCCGTGGATGGGCTCGTACAGGCCGCGGGTGCCGTCGCCAAGGCTGGAGGACGGAATCATACCGATGGAGCCAGTGATCATGGAAGCCTCGTCCGACAGGATATCGCCGAACATATTCTCGGTGACGATCACGTCAAACTGCGCGGGGTTCTTCACGATCTGCATAGCGCAGTTGTCCACGAACATCTCGCTGTACTCCACGTCCGGGTACTCGGCCTGCAGCCGGTGCATCACGGTGCGCCACAGGCGGCTGGTGTCCAGCACGTTGGCCTTGTCCACGCAGCACAACTTTTTGCGGCGCTTGCGGGCGGTCTCGAAGCCGATGCGGCCAATGCGCTCGATCTCGTGCTCCGCATAGGGCATGGTGTCCACGGCCTGCTTTTCGCCGTTTTCCAGCGTGTGGGTCTGGTGCTGGCCGAAGTACACGCCGCCGATCAGCTCCCGCACAATGATAAAGTCAATGCCCTGTGCCACGATCTCGGGCTTTAAGGGGCTGGCAGGCGCCAGCTGCGGCCAGATCTTGGCGGGGCGGTTGTTGGCGTACAGCCCCATGCCGGCGCGCAGCCGCAGCAGGCCTTTTTCCGGCCGCTGCTCCCCGGGCAGGCCCTCCCACTTGGGGCCGCCTACCGCGCCCAGCAGCACGCTGTCGGCGGCAAGGCACTTGTCCAGCTCGTGCTGGGGCAGCGGGTCACCGTACTTGTCAATAGCCTCGCCGCCCATGGCGGCAGCGGTGTAGTGGAAGGTATGGCCGTACTTTTCGGCCACCTTATCCAGCACCCGGAGGGTCTGCTTTACGATCTCCGGGCTGGAGCAATCGCCCCAGATGACAGCAATATTTTTTTCCATGAGGTACTCCTTTTATGCTCCAAACACATTTTCACGGATGGGGATGGGGTTATTTCTGGATGGCCTTCATCAGGCCGCCGGCGGAGATGATGTTCTGGATAAAGGGCGGGAAGGGCTCGGCGTGGAACACCTTGCCGTTGGTCTCATCGGTGATGACGCCGGTGTCAAAGTCTACCTGAACGGTGTCCCCAGCCTCAATGGCGTCCACAGCCTCCGGGCATTCCATGATGGGCAGGCCGATGTTGATGCTGTTGCGGTAGAAGATACGGGCAAAGCTTTTGGCAATAACCACCGCAATGCCGGCAGTCTTGATGCACAGGGGTGCGTGCTCGCGGGAGGAGCCGCAGCCAAAGTTCCAGCCGCCCACCATGATATCGCCGGGCTGCACCCGGTTCACAAAGTCCTTGTCGATATCCTCCATGCAGTGGCTGGCAAGCTCCTTGGCGTCCTGCGTGTTCAGGTGGCGTGCCGGGATGATGACATCGGTATCCACGTTATCCGGGTATTTGAAAACAGAACCTCTTGCGTTCATGCTCATGCTCCTTTCGGGTCAGACCGTGCGCGGGTCGGTGATGTAGCCGGTCAGGGCGCTGGCGGCGGCGGTGGCGGGAGAAGCTAGATAGACCTCACTGTCCACATGACCCATGCGTCCCACAAAGTTGCGGTTGGTGGTGGAAACGCAGCGCTCGCCCGCTGCCAGAATGCCCATGTAGCCGCCCAGACAGGGGCCGCAGGTGGGGGTGGATACGATGCAGCCCGCATCGATAAAGGCGGTAGTCCAGCCCCGCAGGATGCACTCCTTATAAACAGCCATGGTGGCGGGGATGATGATGCCGCGCACGCCCTTGGCGATGTGCTTGCCCTTGAGGATGTTGTAGGCGGCTTCCATGTCCTCCAGACGGCCGTTGGTGCAGCTGCCGATGACCACCTGATCGATCTTGATGTCCTTGCCCTCGCTGGCAACATGGGTATTCTCGGGCAGGTGGGGGTAGCTGACGGTGGGCTCCAGTGCGCTGAGGTCGATCTCGATGGTCTTTTCGTACACGGCATCGGGGTCAGCTTCGTAGAACACCGGCGGGCGCTGGCTGCGGCCTGCAAGATAAGCCTTGGTCACCTCGTCCACCGGGAAGATGCCGTTCTTGGCACCGGCCTCAATCGCCATATTGCAGATGCACAGGCGGTCGTCCATGGTAAGGCCTGCCACGCCCGGGCCGGTGAACTCCATAGACTTATACAGTGCGCCGTCCACACCGATCATGCCGATGATATGCAAAATCAGATCCTTGCCGGACACCCGGGGGTTAAACTTGCCGGTAAGCACGAACTTGATGGCAGAGGGCACCTTGAACCATGCCATGCCGGTAGCCATGCCAGCGGCCATATCGGTAGAGCCTACACCGGTGGAGAAGGCACCCAGCGCACCATAGGTGCAGGTGTGGCTGTCCGCGCCGATCACGCAGTCTCCGGCGGTGACGATGCCTTTTTCCGGCAGCAGCGCGTGCTCAATGCCCATCTGGCCTACATCGTAGAAGTTGAGGATATCGTATTTATTGGCGAACTCCCGGCACTGCTTGGACTGGGTAGCACTCTTGATATCCTTATTGGGTACAAAGTGGTCCAGCACGATAGCGATATGCTCTTTA
>OKSS01000175.1_pt1 | contig 19311 bp, 16 predicted proteins | sample 1633641 | NCBI WGS metagenome assembly OKSS01 (sample SAMEA3879549, study PRJEB24766) | human gut metagenome | biome: human-associated habitat; feature: feces | place: USA | collected 1985/1987
CGTTGCCGAGCTGGAAAAGCAAAACGTAAAATTTACTTCATGTGACGATTTATACGAAAAGGCCGCTTCCTTTGAGGATGTATATAACAGTGTTGTTGAGCGTGTGCTGGCAGCAGCGCACAGCGGCGATGTTGTTTATGCCGTACCCGGCAGCCCGCTTGTTGCGGAAAAAACCGTTGTTTTAATGCGCACCGCTGCGAAGGCACAGGGCGTTAAGCTGGTTATTAAGCCTTCTATGAGCTTCTTGGACTTGGCTTACGTTGAGCTGGGCATCGACCCGATTGCCGGACTGCAGATTATTGATGCGCAGGATTTTGCGGAGATTGCCAGTGCCGGACAGCATCCGCTGATGATTACTCAGGTTTACAGCCAGATGGTTGCCGGTGATTTGAAAATTGCGCTGATGGATGTACTGCCTGACGAGTATGAAATTTATTTCCTGCGTAATCTGGGGTTGTCGGACGAGGAATGCCGTCCGATTAAGCTGTTCGAGCTGGACAGACAGCCGAATATCGACCATCTTACGAGCGCTTATATTCCGCCGATGGCTGATGGAGCAGAGGATACCGTATTTGAAAAGGTTGACGATGCGGAAGCTGTTCCCGGTATTATTACCTTTGGCGAGGATGAGGACGATTTTGCCGAGGAAGGCGAAGAAGAAGGCTATGCAGAGGACTTTTTGCCGGAAGCAGGCTTTGATGATTTCGACATCCAGCCTTTGGCTGATGTTATGCGTACCCTGCGCGAGCCTGACGGCTGCCCTTGGGACAGAGAGCAGACACATAAATCCATCCGCAGTAACATGATTGAAGAGGTTTACGAATATCTGGAGGCTGTGGACGCTGACGATGTTGACGGCATGCGTGAGGAGCTTGGCGACGTGCTCATGCAGGTTGTTTTTCATGCTCGCATGGCACAGGAGGCAGGACGCTTTGATCTGCAGGACGTTATCGACGAGGTTGTAGATAAGCTTATCCGCCGTCATCCGCATGTTTTTGGTGATACTCATGTCGACAACAGCGATGATGTGCTGGTAAATTGGGAAGCTATCAAAAAGCAGGAAAAGCAGGAACGCAAGCATGTATTGGATGGCGTATCTCAGGGACTGCCGGCGCTGCTGCGTGCCTATAAGCTGCAGAGCAAGGCTGCCAAGGTCGGCTTTGACTGGCAGGACAGCGCATCTGTATGGGCTAAGGTACAGGAGGAGCTGGGCGAGCTGCAGGAGGCTTTAAAGGCAGGCGACAAGGCTGCTGCCGAGAGTGAGCTTGGCGATGTGCTGTTTGCTGTGGTAAATTATGCGCGTCATAACGGCATTGAGCCGGAGGTAGCTTTGGATGGAACGAATAACCGTTTCGCTTCCCGTTTTAATTACGTGGAAAAACAGGTGGAAGTCAGCGGCAAAACATGGCAGGATTTCACTTTGACTGAGCTGGATGAATTTTGGAATCAGGCTAAGGAATTGGAGCGTAAGGGTGATTTATAAGGTAAATTTGCAATAAAGTTACTAAAATAACGCTATTTTCCCCGTAATTTATAAATATTTTCGGAAAAGGCTTGCAGGAAAACGTTTGACAGTGTAGAATACTATTGCTAGTTAAATTTGAGTTACGTTACGAATACGAAGTTACGTGCTCCGCAAGCATTTGCAATAATAACTAAAGTCATAATTAAGGAGGAATTTTTGATGAACAAGACTGAGTTAATCGCTGCTGTTGCTGAAAAAGCCGGCTTAACCAAAAAAGACGTTGAGAAAACTATCACCGCTACCCTGGAAACTGTTAAAGAGGTAGTTGCTAAGGGTGACAAAGTACAAGTAGTAGGCTTTGGTACTTTTGAAGCACGTGCTCGTAAAGAACGTGAAGGTAAAAATCCGCAAAATGGTGAGAAGGTAGTTATTCCTGCTGCAACCATCCCTGCTTTCAAAGCCGGTAAAGCTTTCAAGGATGCTGTTAACGTAAAATAATAAGCTGTTATAGTGCTTTAAGCCCGGCAGCTGCTGCCGGGCTTTTCTAAAGATATACTGCGGAATACTCAATGCTGGGGGGCTATGATATGGTTAGACGTCGCATAAGACATAAATCTAAAGCTTTTAATGTCTTTATGATGCTGCTGTTTGTTGCCTGCCTGTTCGTTATCGGCAAGCAGGAGTATTCTATTTATCAGATTAAACAGGAACAGGCTGCTACACAGCAACGTATTGCTGCTTTACAAAAACAGAAGACTGAGCTGGAGGCAGAGCGTAAACGTCTGGATGACCCGCGTTATATTGAAAAGCTCGCCCGTGAGGATTACAACATGGTGGGTAAAGACGAGGTGCCGCTGTTTATAGTTGATGAGAAAAAATAAGGCAGAACAAGAAATGATAGCTTTTGTTCTGCTTTTTTTATTGACACCATGAAAAATTAAAGAGTATAATACAAGAGTATTAAGAATTTTTAAGGGGGATTTTTTTCTCGATGTCACTTGAAGTAGGTGCAATTGTAGAGGGTGAAGTTACAGGTATCACCAATTTTGGCGCATTTGTCCAACTGCCTGAGGGCAAGGTTGGCCTGATTCACATTTCTGAGGTTTCTAATGTTTATGTAAAAGACGTGCATGACTTTTTAAAGGAGCACGACAAGGTTAAGGTTAAGGTATTATCTGTAGATGATCGCGGCAAAATTGGTCTGTCTATAAAACAGCTCACTCCGCCGCCTGCAAATCCGCAGCCGAGACCGCAGCGTCCGCAAAACGATAACCGCGAGCGCCGCAACAACAATGGTATGCGTCCGCAAGGCGACAATCGTGAACGCCGTGGCGGTATGCGCCCGCAAAGCGCAAGACCTATGGCGCCCGTTTCCTTTGAGGATAAATTATCCAAATTCCTGAAAGACAGCGATGACCGTATGCTGGATTTAAAACGTAATACTGAGTCCAAACGCGGTGGTCGTGGTGCCAGACGTGATAAATAAGCAAGCTGGTAATTAATGAAATGGCACTCCTGAGAGTGCCTTTTCTTTTATAGCATAGAAAAATGCGATACGACACGTTTGAACCGCTGCTGAAGGAGATATGCTATGAGGCAGATTGCGCCTGCAGTCTACAAGCTGCGCAAAACAATTAAAAATTTGCTGCGGCCGGAGGCTCATTACCTGCTGGCTGTTAGCGGCGGTGCCGATTCTCTGGCTTTGGCGCATGCCTGTGCTGCCTTGGCAGCGCAGGGATGGGGCAGCTACAGTGTCTGTCACGTTGAGCACGGACTTCGTGGTGAAGAAGCTCTGCGTGATATGAAGGCTGTGCAGTGTGCCTGCAAGGCTTGGGGACTGCCCTGCTTTACAGAGCATGTGCAGGCTGCAGCCTATGCGGCGCAGAACCGGCTTTCTACCGAAGATGCTGCGCGCCGCCTGCGTTATGCGGCGCTTAGGCGCATAGCGGCGCAGCAGGGCGGTGACGCTGCCCTGCGCCGAGCGGTCGCTCAGCAGCAAAAACTGTGCCCGCTGCACCGCCCGCTTGCGGTAGCGGATGTGGCTGGCGTCGATTTCCTTCATCAGGGTGCTCATCTCTTCCAGCGCATCCCGCTGCTGCTGGATAAGGGCACGCACCCGGGGCGCCGCCTCGCCGGGGGCGCAGCGCTCCACCCGGGCGTAATCCAGCGCTAAGCGCGGCAGCTGGTTCTGCTCGCAGTCATCCAGCTCTTCTTCCAGATAGGCGCGATAATTGAACAGGTTATCGCTGGTTTTAAAGCGATGGTACGCCGCCGCCACCACCTTTTCTTCGTACTGGTCGAACAGTTCCAGCACCTCCTGCGGGGTGCGGTTATGGGTCAGGCGGTCGATATAATGCCCGATAGAAGCGTTGAGGGCGCGCAGGGACTTGTTCAAAGTTTCAAGGTCTGCCGCCACCTCCCGCAGCACGTTCTCGTAGGGGCTTTTTTCCTGCCCGATGCTGCCCAGCAGCTGCCACGCCTTGTACAGCTTGCCGGTGTAGGTGACCACCCGGGGGTTCAATATCTCTTCCAGCGCGTCCAGCAGCGGGGTGACCTCCGGCATAAAGGCAAGGGTCGGCTCGCTCTCATAACTGCCGGGCTGCTCCTCCAGCCAGCCGGTGCGGCGCAGACGCAGCAGAAAGCCCACCGCCAGCGTGTGGGGGTCGCGGGTGGGCTGCTCGTCCTCATCGCCCGCACCGTCGGCGTCCAGCGCCAGCGGCTTTGCCAGCGCGGCAAAATAATCCTCGGCACGGGAGACGGCCTCGGCGCGGGAAATGCTGTAATCTGCCGTATGGCGGCACTCCTCCCAGAGCAGCAGCAAAAGCTCTGCATAAAACGCCCGGTTGGGCCCCGCCAGCGGGCGGAACAGCCGTGGGCTGACCAGTTCAAACAGCTGCATGGAAACGTCCTTTCTGTGTGAGTTCGATACCTTTTTATTGTACCACAGCGGGCGGGGTTTGTCACAAAAAGGCGAAAAAAAGCCCGCCGGGCAAGGCGGGACGATTTGGAATGCGCGCCGCGTGCGCTTTGCGCATAAGCAGCGGAAGAATTATTTTAAATTTGCAATGCCGGAAAATCTGCGGATTTTCCGGCATTGCCTTTTCACGGGGAGGGATTCAGGGCGAAAAAAAGCCCCGGGGAGCGGGCGCTCCTCGGAGCGGGGTGCAATTACTGTGCAGCGGTGTTGGTCAGCTCAAAGCCGATGGCAACGTAGGTCTTGCCGCCGATAGTCCATGCGCCGACCCCCAGCGCGGTAAGCTCCAGCGTTATGCCGTTTTTCTTTGCGTTGGCAATCTCCTCGTTCACGGTGCGGAGCAGAGCTCGAACATTGGTAGAGTTCGCTTTGATGGCTGCGGTTTTGGCGGCCTCGTAGAAAAGCGGCACATAACCTTTTCCGGTGTCTTTTTTCAGTTCCCAGCAAAGCATCACCTGCCGCACCACGGTCTTTCCGTCGCCCTTTGTTTTCCAGAGCGTCTCACCGGTCAGGCTGTCCGCGCCGTGTTTCTCCTCGATGTGCTCGATGGCCAGCCTCTTGATGTCGGCATCGTTTTCAAAGCTCGTCCCGAATGTATTATTCAGCGCGTCAAGATAGGCGCTTTCCACCTTGGGATCAAACTCGGGGTTGCCGGGGTCGCTGTCGCTGCAGGCGGTGAACAGCGCCAGTGCCATGATACCGGCCAGCAGAACAGCCGCAAGACGCTTTAACTTTTTCATGCAATGCTCCTTTTATAAAATGCAGGGGGCCCATGCGGATGCACGGGGCATTCTGTTTTCATTTTACAGCAGTGCGGCGGCGTTCGTCAATGGCAAGTGTGCCTGTTTTTTGCCGGGATTTTTGGGCAGAGCGTAAAAAGCCCCGGAGGGCGGGTGCTCTCCGGGGTAACATTGTGTAATTACTTCTTGTTGGGGTTCTTGACCTTGAACGCAAATGCCATATAGCTACTGTTGCCATCGCTCTCAACGACAACGCCGAGCTTCGTCCAGGTGCCAGTGCCCTTCACATTCACATTTGTGCCGGGGATTTCTTTGCCAATACCATTCTGGATTTCAGTCAGAATAGTGCTCAGGATTATGCCATATTCATATCTTCCTGTCACAATGACGGTCAGGAACTCTTTATCCTCGCCTTCCACATGAACCTTGCCAACCAGCTTTGCGCCAAGAATCTCAACGCTTGTATCCAGATCATCATGCAGATACTTCTTTGCAGTTTTCTGCAAGTCCTTATCATTCTCGGTCACGCTGGCCGCATTGACCTGCCTGCTCTTAGCGATGCGGTTATATGCCCTTTCCTGCTTCTGCTCGTCCGTGACAGTGCCGCCACCGCCGCCGGAACAGGCGGTGAGCATCACCATAGCCATTGCGCCTGCAAGCAGCAGAGCGACGATCTTTGACAGTTTCTTCATAGGGGTATCCCTCCAATCAGCGTTTTTTGTGGATATGTTTCTTTTTTCTCGAAAGGCTTTCGCAACCATCGTTGCCTTTCTGCCCTGATTATATCCGACGCCTGACGGTTTTGTCAATCGGGAATATCGCTAAACTTCCTGAAGCAGTTTCGTGAAAATGATGAAAATAAGCGGGATTTGTTGCAGTTCTGGTATATTCTGGGATCAGTTTTGTCGACAATCCACGGAATCTCCGTTTCCCTGCCCCGGCGGCGCGGTTTTGCCGGGTGCGGGAGCACTTAAATTTGGACATATGTTGTGTTAGCGGTATTAACTCCCTCAGACGCGGCTTGCGCCGCGCCAGCTCCTTCTGGGAGGGTTTCCCCATTATTTTGCTCTTTTACACATTTTCACCACGTTTTGGTGGTAAAATCATGTCCAGATTGAAACGAACTTGGAGGAAGTACCCATGCAACACTGTCCCGCCCGCGCGGCACAGCGGCTGGCGGCGGCAGTTCTGGCGCTGGTTTTGCTGCTGTGCGCCTTTTTGCCCCGTGCCCACGCCGCCGAGCTGAAAGAGAAAAACGGCATCCGGCTGCTCAGCTTCGACACCAGCCACATTCTTTCCATCGGCAACCAGACCTCCGGCAAGTGCAGCCTGTACGCGCTGCGCTACGCCCGCACCATTCTGGACGGCAAGGTGTGCTCCGGCAGCGGGATGTGGTCGAACGGTGCGGTGTGGTCCGCAGCGGGCTACACAGGGTACTCCGGCACCCGCGCCGAGTGCCTGAAAAAGCTATATAGCGAACTTTCTGCCGGACGTCCGGTGATCGTGCACCTGAAAAACACCACAGTCAGCGGGGTAAAGCGCCACACGAACCGCACCTCTACTTATGAATACCACCTGACTTCCTCCGGCTGGAGCGAGGTGAACTACCCCCACATTGCCACCAGCAGCACCTACGGCCACTGGGTATGCGTGGCGGGCATCTCCCCCACCGCCGACCCGGAAAACCTGACCGAGAGCGACTTCTACGCCCTCGACCCCGCCCGGGTAACGGCAAATGGACGGCTTGCCGTCACCCGCCTGCTGGATCATACCCTGTGGGTGGAAAACTCCCCCCTCAAGGTGCTGGGGTGAAAACGGAATTATTCTTTATAGAACAAAATCGGGCAGTCCGCGGACTGCCCGATTTGTATTTTTACGGGGGAAAGCTTTTTATTGCATTTGATACTTTAAAACAGGACTGACAGCGTGCGCCCTCTCAGTCAAAGCCTCCGGCTTTGCCAGCTCTCCCAAAGGGAGAGCCAAGAGCACTGCCGGAAACTTTCTCATTGCACCTAATACTTTAGTGCTGAACTTTACGGCTTGGCTCCCCCCTTGGGGGAGCTGGCGCGGGAGCGCCTGAGAGGGCGCACCGCAGTGTCAGGCGCTCTGTTTCTATTCAGTTCCTTAATATCCCTTCACCGAGAAGCCGCGCTCCCACGGGTCGGGCGGGATGTCCTTCTGGCGGATGCCGGTGATTTGGATATAGTCGCTTTTCTGGATCATGGCAAACAGGGAGATGAATTTATCCGGGTCGCCCTGCACTTCCAGCGTCACGCTGCCATCGTCCTCGTTCTGCACCCAGCCGGTCAGGTCAAGGGTCTGCGCGGCGTACCGCGCACGATAGCGGAAACCCACCCCCTGCACCTGTCCGGTGATGGTGTAGCGCCGCCGCTCCGTGCCTTCCGGCAGTGCGGGCGGGGTGCGATCTTTTTTGGAAAGAAAATCAAACACAGCGGTGTCCCTTTACAGCTCCTGATAAGCGGTCATCAGGGCGGGAATGAACTGCTTTTTGCGGCTCACCACGCCCGGCAGCGTCCAGCTGGCATCGGCGGCGGGCTGGGTGTCGAAGCCATCCGTCAGCACCTCGGCGGCGTAGCGTCCGTTGCAGATGACCACGCTCTCCTCCTTGGGCACGTCGGTCAGCAGCATATAGATGTCCTCCACGTTCTGCTTGTTGCGTGCCTCCTCGAGATAGGGCTTCAACAGCGCCTCGGCGGCGGTCAGGTTCTTGCGGGTCATATAGCTGCCCTGCGCCACGCCAAAGCGGATATCGCCGCACATGAACACCTTGAAGTCCTGCAAAAAGACCTCCTCGGCGGTCTTGCCGTCCAGCTTTTCGCCGGCTTCAAACATTTCGTTGGCAAACTCGTTGATGTCCACCCCGGCGAGCTTCGCCAGACGGTTGGCGGCGTTCACGTCAACGGGGGTGCAGGTGGGGCTGCGGAACACCAGCGTATCCGACAGGATGGCGGCCAGCAGCAGACCGGCGGTCTTTTGCGGGATGGTCACGCCGTTTTCATCGTACATCTGGGTGACGATGGTGGCGGTGCAGCCCACCGGCTGGTTGCGGAAGTACACCGGGCCGCTGGTCTCCAGACTGCCGATGCGGTGGTGGTCGATGATCTCCAGAATCTCGGCCTGATCAAAGCCCTCCACCGCCTGTGTTGCCTCGTTGTGGTCCACCAGAATGATGCGGCGCTTGCGCAGGTTGATGATGTTGCGGCGGCTGATCATGCCGCAGTACTTGCCGTCTGCATCCAGAATGGGGAAATACCGGTGACGCACCTTTGCCATCACGCGGGTGACGTCTGCCACCGGGGTGACGAGGGTGAATTTCATGATATCGTCCCGGGTCATGTAATAGGAGATGGGCGCGCACTGGCTGATGAGCTTTGCCGCCGCGTAGGTATCGCAGGGGGCGCTCATAATGGCTACGCCGGTCTCGGCGGCAATGTGCTGGATGGTGCGGCCCACCTTTGCGCCGTTGCAGATGATGATGAGAGAAGCTTCCTTCTCGATGGCGCAGAGCTGGCTTTCGTAGCGGTTGGTCAGGATGACGATATCACCCTTTTCCATGCTGCTTTCCAGCATTTCCGGGGTGGCGGTGCCGATGCGGATGTGTCCGGTGGTGCACTCTGCGTCCTCGCTGCCCACCACCATGGTAGCGCCCAGCGTTTCCAGAATATTGCGGTAGCTGGTGCGGCTCTTGGCAAGGATGCCGGTGTCGAACAGGTCCATGTTGGCGGTGGCGATATCCTTCACCGTGATGACACCCTGCAATTCGTCATCCTCGCTGGTCACGGGGAGGGTGTCGATCTTCTGGTCGCGCATGATCTCCCACGCCTTGCGCAGGCTGGTGGAGCCGGGGATGCCGGGCACCTGCCGGTAATCCACGTCCCGAATTTTAGGGTTGACATCGGTGCACATCCGGGGCGGCGTGACCCCGAACTTTTTCAGCACAAATTCCGTTTCCTGATTCATCTTGCCCGCACGCCGGGCCTCGCAAACCAGATCGCTGGTCTTGTTTTTCAGCTCTGCATAGGCAATGGCAGAGCAGATGGAGTCGGTGTCCGGGTTGCGATGCCCGATGACAACGACCTTGTGCGCAGTTTGCTGCATACTTTACCCCCTTATGGGTCTTTACCTTCTTATCATACCTTATCCATTTATCAAAGCAGCGCCCCTCTCCTGCACAGCGGGGCGGGCTGCAACCTTATTTTAACACAACTGTGCCCATGGGTAAAGGGCGCGCAGCGCGACGGGCTGTTGCTTTTTGACACTTTCTTGTATACAACCTCTTGCATTTCGACAGCTTCCGCTGTATGATAGAAGCATTCGAGCTTTTTTGTCATTTGCAACGGAGGACAGCATGAAATCGTCCAAATTCACATCCACTCCCCTGTTTCCACGGCAGGCGCTGGTGGCGCTGCTGCTGCCGCTGATCGCGGAGCAGGCGCTCAGCGTGACCATTGGTCTGGCTGATACCCTGATGGTATCCTCGGTGGGCGAAGCCGCCGTGTCCGGCGTGAGCCTTGTGGACAGCTTCAACACCCTGATGATCCAGATCATGAGCGCACTGGCGACCGGCGGCGCGGTGGTCACCAGCCAGTACATCGGCCATCAGGAGCCGAAAAACGCCAAGGCGGCGGCTGCACAGATTTTATTCGTGCTGTCCAGCTTCAGCGTGCTGGTGGCGGCGGTGGTCATCGGCGGACGGCACGCCATCCTGCGGGGCATCTTCGGCTCCATTGATGCGGACGTGATGCACTATGCCGAGACCTACTTTCTGCTTTCGGCGCTGAGCTATCCCTTCATTGGCCTGTACAACGCCGGTGCGGCGCTGTTCCGGGCCCAGGGCAACAGCAAGATCAGTATGCTGTCCAGTCTGGTGATGAACGTGGTGAACATCGGCGGCAACGCGGTGCTGATCTACGGCTTCGGCATGGGGGTCATGGGCGCGGCGCTGGCAAGCCTTGTATCCCGCGCCATTGCCTGCGCGGTGGTGCTGTATCTGCTGCAAAAGCCGGACTGCGCCCTGCGGATAGACAGCCTGCGGGCAATGGCGCCGAACGGCGGGCTGATCCGGCGCATCCTGCGGGTGGGCATCCCTGCCGGCATCGAGAACGGGATGTTCCAGATCGGCAAGCTGTCGGTCTCCAGCCTGACCTCCACCCTTGGCACGGCAGCCATTGCCGCAAATGCGGTGGCAAATACCACCACCACCTTTTTGAACATCCCCGCCAACGCCGTGGGCATGGCTGCCCTGACCGTGGTAGGCCAGTGTCTGGGCGCAGGCGAAAAGGAACAGGCGGTGTACTACTCCCGCCGCCTGATGCTGACCGCCTACTGCGGCGCGTGGGTGATGAACCTGTCGGCCTTCTTCTTCGCCAACCGGTTCGCGGTGTCCCTGTTCAACCTCTCGCCGGAGGCGCAGGCCATGGCGCTGGACATCATGGTGTGGTTCAACATTGTTTCCCTGTTCGTGTGGCCGTCCAGCTTTACCCTGCCCAACATCCTGCGCGCCGCCGGTGACGCCCGCTTTACCATGACCGTGAGCATCGTGTCCATGTGGACGTTCCGGGTGGGCTTCTGCTATCTGGCCGTGCTGTGCTTCGGCGGCGGGCTGCTGAGCATCTGGATGGGTATGTATCTGGACTGGGTGTTCCGTTCGCTGTGCTTCTACCTGCGCTTCCGCCGCGGCAGCTGGCTGGAGCAGAGTGTGATCTGAATTTTTTAGCATCCACCCCTTTCCCGGTCTGTAAAGACCGGCGAAGGGGTGGATTTTTTCTTTTTGCAGGAAACCGCCGCTCTGATTCGTATTATCAGCAGAAGAACGATGGTATTTTTTACAAGTTCCACAAATTATTTTTTCAGCACTTGACAAAGTTTTCACCTTTCGTTCTTGCAATCTTCATCGTTCGGGCGTATAATTTCTCAATGCTATCAGACTTTGCTCTTCTGCAAAAGGAGGCTATTCTATGAAACGCAGCTGGCTTGCGCGCCACCCGGTCGGGTTCATGGCGCTGTATTCTATATTTTATCTTTCCGTTTTTCACTATCTGGAGTCAAATGTCCCCCTGCGCAGCATTCTGGTGCACTGCCGTCTGGACGATCTGATCCCCTTCTGCAAATATGCGGTGATCCCCTACTTTGCATGGTTCGTATGGATCCCCTTCACCCTGTTCTATCTGCTGTGGAAAGCCCCGCGTGAGGACTTCTGGCGGCTGTGCCTGCCGCTGTTCTCCGGCATGACCATTGCACTGGCGTGCTACGCGGTGCTGCCCACAGCGCTGGACCTGCGCCCCTACTGGGTGCCGGGCAGCGACATCTTTGCGCAGACCGTGCGCTTTTTGTACCGCACCGACACCGCCACCAACGTCTGTCCTTCCATCCATGTGTTCAACTCGGTAACGCTGCTGCTGGCGTACTACCGCAGCCATATCTTTGATGCACCGCGCCGCCGCTGGATGCGTCCCGCAGCCGCTGTGCTGTGCATTTCCATCGTCTGCTCCACCGTGCTGCTCAAGCAGCACAGCTGCATTGACGTAGCCTTGGGTGCGCTGCTGGCACTGGCGCTGGACAGCGCCTTTACCGCCCTCGAGCGCAGCCAGCTGCCGCAGGTGCGGAGAGCATAAAATTCTTTTTTCGGCAGCGTGGGACGATTTAAAATGCCCTCCGCGCTGCTCTGGGCATAATTCAAGGAAGAATTATTTTTATTTTGGCTTCCAAAAAGTCTGCGGACTTTTTGGAAGCCTTTTTTCACGCGAGAGCCCCTCTTGGGAAAGTTTTCTGGTTCAGTTAGAAAACTGTCGTTTTTCTTTACGACCCCAACTGTGAAAAAGTGGCTCAGAAACGCCCGCAGGCGTTTCTGAGCCACAAATTATAACAATAATTTTTCCGCTGAACATGGCCAAAGCGCACGCGGCGGCCATTCAAAATCGTTAAAATAGCCCCTCGGGCAGGCAGATATCCTGCTTGGGGACTTTCGTCCACGCAAAGTCCGGCACAAGGCTTTCCGGGGTGCGGGGCGCAGGCTCCGGCTGCAAGCCGTAGGCATACGCCAGCTTGCCGATGATCTCCGGCGCGGTGTATTTTGCCCGCAGATTTTCAAGGCTCTGGTCGCCGTCCCGCTTGGACAGCCGCCGCCCGTCCGCTGCCAGCAGCAACGGGCAGTGGGCAAAGCGGGGCGGCTGCAGACCCAGCAGACGGTACAGGTACAGCTGCCGCGCCGTGGAGGATAACAGGTCTGCCCCGCGCACCACCTCGGTGACGCCCATGCGGGCATCGTCCACCACCACTGCCAGCTGATAGGCAAACACGCCGTCTGCCCGGCGCAGATAGAAGTCGCCGCAGTCCCGCAGCAGGTTTTCGGTGTGGGTGCCCATGCAGCCGTCCGTAAAGGTGATCTCCTCATCCGGCACCATCAGGCGGTAGGCAGGGGCTTTCTTTTTGCGCTTTTCTGCGATCTCTTCCGGCGTCAGTCCCCGGCAGGTGCCCGGGTAGATGACGTTGCCGTCCGAGGTGTGGGGTGCGCTGGCGGCGTGCAGCTGGGAGCGGGAGCAGAAGCAGGGGTATACCAGTCCCCTCTGCTCCAGCTTGCGGTAGCTTTGGGTATAGATGTCCCCGCATTCGCTCTGGTAATAGGGCGCGTGTGCACCGCCGGTGCTGCCGCCCTCGTCCCATGTAAGCCCCAGCCACGCAAGGTCCTGCTCCAGCAAGTCGGCGTAGACGCGGGGGCAGCGCTCGGCGTCCAGATCCTCGATGCGCAGCACGATGCGCCCGCCCTGACTTTTTGCGCTGAGCCACGCCAGCAGGCTGCACGCCAGATTGCCCAGATGCAGCCGTCCGCTGGGGCTGGGCGCAAAGCGCCCGGTGACCGGGCGGCTGGTGGGGACAGGGGCTTTGTTTTGCATGGGTGTGCTTCCTTTCGCTTTTACTGGTTTTTTCTCATTATAAGCCCTTGCTGTGCAAAGGTCAATGCGCATAAAAAAGCCGCCGCAGGCGGCAATACCTGCGGCGGCGGGAAAACCGGCTGCTCAGTGCAGCTCCGGCCAGTAGCCCTTGTTGGCTTCGATCATATCGTCCAGAATGGCCTTGGCAACGTTCATGCTGGGCACAGTCTTGTTCAGGGTAAAGGCCTGCAGCACCTTCTCGTAGCTGCCTTCCACGCAGCCCTCTACCAGCAGCTTTTCGCTGTTGAGCTGCTGCATCATCAAGCCCTGCTGGAACAGCGGGATGTTGTCCCGGGCAATGACCTCCGGGCCGTTTTTGCCGATGTAGGCGGGCAGCTCCACCATTGCGTCATAGGGCATATTGGGGATCGCGCCGCGGTTCTCGGTGATGATGAGGAAGCGTGCCTTGGTGTCGTTCTTCAGCGCAGCGGAAAGATCTGCGATCCAGTCGCCGTGGCTGCCGGCATAGAAGGTGTTGGCGTCCACCTCGCCGGTCTTGAGGTAGTGGTCGATGCCGTCGAACAGGTTCTTTTCGCGGGTCTCCTCCACCTCGTTGGCGCGGGTGTGGTTCGGGTCCGAGTGCTCCACGAACTCCTTGGCCTGCAGATAGTAGTTCAGGTAGGTGTTGGGCAGGTACTCCGGAAAGTTTTCCATGATCTCGTACTCGCCCTTCCACACATAGTACCAGCTGCCCTTGGTGTGGCGGTTCTGGCTGCTGGAAGAGGTCAGGGCGCCCATGCCCTTGAGGTAGCTTTCCGGCAGAAGGATCTTGTTCTCCTTGATGTAGGCGCGCAGCTTGGGCATCAGGTCCTCGCCGTGGTACTGGATGGAGGTGAACCAGCCGAAGTGGTTCAGGCCAAAGTAATCGTAGACGATCTCCTTCTTGTTCTGGATGCCCATGGCAGCTGCCACCACGTCAATGATGGCGATGGGCATATCGCAGATGTTGATGATCCGTGCCTTCGGGCGCAGCTTGCGGCAGGCTTCGGATACGATGGCGGCGGGGTTGGAGTAGTTCAGGATCCAGTAGTCCTTCTTGGCATACTTTTCCACGTCGTCGATCAGCTTGATCATGGGGAAGATGGTGCGCATTCCGTAGGCCATGCCGCCGCAGCCGCAGGTCTCCTGTCCCACGCAGCCGTGGCGCAGAGGGATCTTCTCGTCCTGCTCCCGCATGGCGTAGCCGCCCACGCGCATCTGGGCAAACACAAAAGAGGCATCCGTGTAAGCCTGCTGCACATCGGTGGTGACCACCAGCTTGATGTCGGTATTCAGTTCCTTATGCAGGACCCAGTCCACCACAACGGCAACCTTGTCCTGCCGCTCCTTGTTGATATCGAACAGACGGATCTCGTCTACCTCCAGTTCTTCCCGGCGCAGGGCGATGGATTTGACGATACCGGCGGTAAACGTGCTACCGCCGCCAGCAATGGTAATGACCATAGTATAAACGCTCCTTTTTTGTATTTTTCAGGTTAGCCCGGCGCAATCCGCCGGGACACGGTAAAGCGGTTTACTGGTTTTCCAGCTGTGCCTCCACGGCACGCTTGATATCGGCTACCTGCAGACCGTAAACGATCTGGATATCGGTACCCTTTTTCACGATGCCGCTGTTCGGCAGTTTGTTGATGGCAGCTTCGTCCAGCTTTGCGGGGTCCTTGATGTTTACCCGCAGACGGGTGAAGCAGTTGTCCACCGACAGGATGTTCTCCTTGCCGCCCAGACCGTCGATGACGCACTGCACCTCGGCAGCGTTCTTCACGCTTGCCTTCTTGGCGGGTGCATCGCTCCCCGCGGTCTCGGTGCTCACCTCTTCCCGGCCGGGGGTGTGCAGGTTGAAGGCCTTGATCAGCAGGGTGAACACCACAAAGTACACTGCGATCTGGCACAGCGCCAGCAGGTACAGGGTGGGATAGTTGGTCTTATCTGCACCGGCGGAAAGGTTCATCAGCACCGAGCCGAGGAGGTTGGTGGTAAAGCCGGTGACATGGAAGATGTGCAGCAGCACGATGAACAGGCCGGAGATGCAGGCGTGTGCCACCCACAGGATGGGCGCAGTGAAGCAGAACATGAAGTCCAGCGGCTCGGTGATGGAGGCCAGAGAAGCGGTAAAGGCCAGCGGCACCAGAACGGCAGCGGTCTTTTTGCGGTTCTCCTTGCGGGCGCAGAAGATGAAAGCCGCCACGATGCCAAAGTAGCCGAAGGTCTTGGTGAAGCCGGTGTACATCCACACGATGCCGTCCGAGAAGGGCAGACCCATGCTGTACTCCATCATCATGACGATGTAGGAGCCGGTGTAGGTGGCATCGCCCACGGTCAGGCTGTTGCCCAGTGCAGAGAACTGGAAGGGGGTGTAGATGAGGTGGTGCAGGCCGGCGGGGATGAGGAAGCGCTCCAGGAAGCCGTACAGGAACAGGCCGAAGTTGCCGGAGGTGGCGATCAGATCGGTCAGTGCGCTGATGACGTTCTGCACCGGCGGCCAGAAGAAGCAGGAGCCAAAGCCGAACAGGATGGAAAAGACCACCATGCAGGTAAAGGACCAGCGGTTGCCGGAGTAGATCTGGGTGATGATGCCCTTGAACTGCTTTTCACAGGTGCGGTTGTACACCCAGCCGCAGACCAGACCCAGCAGGATACCGCCGAACACGCCCATATCCACCGTCTGGATGCCGAACACGGTGGACTGACCGGTGCCGTACAGACCCACCAGCGGGTCAGCCTCGGCCAGCATACCCAGCTGGGTCAGGGTGACGTTGCCGGCGGTCAGGTACATAAAATAGCTCATCAGGCCGATGATGGCAGCCTGCTGCTTGTTCTTTTTGGCCAGCGCACCGTCCGCCGCACCGGCTACCAGATGCAGGGCAATGTAGCCCGCTTCGTCCTCCGGCAGCTGTACGCCGCAGAACTGCCGAACAAGTTCCAGCGCCCTTTGCCCCACTGCGTACTCCTTCGGGTACAGCATCCGGGTCTCCGAGAGCATGAGGTTGGGCAGAAAGGTGCCCTTTTCCACACGTTCCAGCGCAAAACTGATGTGATCCACCAGCGAGATGGTGCTTTTGCTGCTGAGCAGGATGCCCTGCTCCTCTGCCGCCAGCGAGATACGCTCGGCGGCCTGCATCACCTGCGGGGTGACGTTATCCAGCATCTTGAGAAACTTGGTCTGCAGCTCGTTCTGCACATAGTACACCTTGGAAACGCGGCTTTTGTCGATCACGTCCCCCGGGCGGCGGCCAAACCCAAGCCCGTTGCCCACGAGAATGGCTTCCCTGCCGTCCGGCATGACCACCGACACCGCATTGTTATTGAATACCTTTACAGCCTGCATCGCCGCACTCCTCCGCTTCCATGCCGCAGCTTTTGTGAAAAAGAAAAAGGGCACAAGAACCAAAGGGATGCCGTTGCCGCCTTCCCTCTGATGCTCATGCCTGATCGAACAGTTACACGCACTGATAAATTCACTTGTCTGCTTTTGATTATACGAGCCAGCGCAGGAAATGTCAATCTGTTGAACTGCCCGAAATTCAAGCTGTATTTTTGTATATCCTGCACAGGTCTGCTTGAAATTCGTCCTGCGCAGAACGATTGACAACGCCGTGCGCAGAACGTATACTTAGAGTGTAGATCCCGCATTGCTCCGGCGGCTTGCCGGAGCACCAGTTACGGAGGTTTTTCTTATGACATCGAAATATATCCGTCCCCTTGCGCTGCTGCTGTGCGCCGCTTTCCTGGGCTGCCTGCTGGCAGCCTGCAACGGCTCTGCCGACAGCAGCCCCGCATCCAGCGCTGCACCCGCCTCGGACAGCGCATCCGCTTCCGGCAGCAGTGAGCTGCCCTCCTCCACCACAGAGGCCAACACCGGAGAGCTGAACCCCGGCAACTTCGACGAGAACTCGGTGTTCTCCATCACCGGCACAGAAAACGCCTTTGCGCCTTGTCTGGGCTGGGGGCCCGGGGTATCCGGCTGCTCCTTGAAATCGGTCATCGCGGCAGCATCGCTGCTGCAATGGGCCGAGGGTGCACGGATGTCCAGCCGCTCCCCGGAGGCCATTCAGGATGCCTTTTACAGCTGGTACGACGGCCTGACCGACAACCAGCAGGAGGGCTTTGCCGAGGCTTGGCCGCTAATTAAGGACGCCGCGCTGGACCTGCTCAGCGACAAGGACAGCATGACCGACCGCATCGCGGATGCAGGGCTGGACGCTGACACCCTGCCCGGCTGCACCCTGAAAAACTGGCAGGCGCTGCAAAGCGTACTGGACGGCATCGTGCCGGAGACGAACGGCGAGGCTTAAACGCAACCTTAAATTTTAAAGCGCAATGGGGCGCTGACCACACGGTCAGCGCCCCATTTTGTCGTTATACCTTTTTCAGCACATACTGGCGGGTGCCCATGCCCACCTTCTCGGCCTGTTCAAGGGTGGCCTTCCACTCGATGTTGGGGTTGGAGTCCTTGAAGTTATCGTGGTAGCAGTTCCAGCCCGGCTTTGCAAGGTTCGTGCCCAGCTGGCTGTTGGGCAGCGGGGCGGCGTTCAGGCAGGCGTCCACGCAGGCCTGATCCAGCGCCACAGGGTCGAAGGACGCAAAGATACCAATATCCGGCAGGATGGGTGCATCGTTCTCGCAGTGGCAGTCGCAGTTGGGGCTGATGTCCTGCACCAGAGAAACGTGGAAGCAGGGACGGTCGTGGCAGACTGCGGCGGCATACTCCGCCATCTTGCGGTCCAGCAGCTCGTTGGCGCAGTCGTTGGGAGAATAGATGGCGTCAAAGCTGCACGCACCGATGCAGCGGCCGCAGCCCTTGCACTTGTCGTAGTCGATGACCGCCTTGTTTTCGGCATTGTAAGTAATGGCGTCCGAGCCGCACTCCTTGGCGCAGCGGTGGCAGCCGCGGCACAGCCCCTCCTGCACGGCGGGCTTGCCGGCAGCGTGCTGCTCCATCTTGCCCGCGCGGGAGCCGCAGCCCATGCCGATATTCTTGAGCGCACCGCCAAAGCCGGTGGACTCGTGGCCCTTGAAGTGGGTCAGGCTGATGAACACATCCGCATCCATGATGGCGCGGCCGATCTTGGCGGTCTTGCAGTATTCGCCGTTGGGCACCGGCACTTCCACCTCATCCGTGCCGCGCAGACCGTCACCAATGATCACCTGACAGCCGGTGGTCATGGGCCAGAAGCCGTTCAGCTGGGCGCAGCTCAGGTGCTCCAGCGCATTCTTGCGGCTGCCCGGGTACAGGGTGTTGCAGTCGGTCAGGAAGGGCATACCGCCCTGCTCCTTGCACAGGTCTGCCACCACCTTGGCGTAGTTGGGGCGCAGATAGGCCAGGTTGCCCAGCTCGCCGAAATGCATCTTGATGGCGACGAACTTGCCCTCCATGTCGATGTTCTTGATGCCTGCCGCGATGCACAGGCGGCGCAGCTTATCGGTGAGGCTGGTACCCACGGGACAGCGGAAATCGGTATAGTAGACGGTCGATGCTTCCATCGGTTTTTCCTCCTGTTTTCTTTGACAATTTCAGGTGCGCAGCTCCTGTTTGCCGCGCTCATACTCTCTGAAAGCATTATAGCACGACGCAGGGGCAGGCGCAAGAAAAGCCCCTCGCCGAAGCAAGAGGCTTAAAAGACCTGAGTTCGATTTTACACCATTGCGGACACCACTGCCACGGCCAGCACCACAAGGCCGAGGGCGATGCGGTAGATGCCGAAGAAGGTGAAGTTGTGGCGCTTGACGTAATCCATCAGGAAGCGGATGGCGGCAAGGCTGACCACAAAGGCGACCACGCAGCCCACCACGAGAACAGCGATCTCGGTGCCGGTCATCGCAGCGCCGGAGAAGACGAACTTGACCACCTTGAGCAGGGACGCGCCCGCCATAACCGGGATGGCGAGGAAGAAGGTGAACTCGGCCACGCAGGCACGGGACAGACCCAGCAGCAGGCCGCCCACGATGGTGGCACCGGAGCGGGAGGTGCCGGGGATGATGGCCAGCATCTGCCAGACGCCGATGATGAGGGCGTCACGGTAAGTGATCTGTTCCAGATGGGTGACGTGGGGCGCAGTGCGGCGGCTCTCCACCACGAGGAACAGCACACCGTAGAGGATGAGCATTGCGGCCACGGTGATGTAGTTATAGAAGTGAGCCTCCATCCAGTCGTCCAGCGGGCTGATGACCAGCACCGGCAGG